>Ga0181593_10000532_pt1 | contig 33161 bp, 33 predicted proteins | sample 071ome_19_FD_133756 | JGI IMG/M metagenome (GOLD analysis project Ga0181593, IMG submission 133756) | Coastal salt marsh microbial communities from the Groves Creek Marsh, Skidaway Island, Georgia - 071413AT metaG (megahit assembly) | ecosystem: Environmental > Aquatic > Marine > Intertidal...
GAAGCCGGTCGAGCGCCGCCGGTTCGCGCATCAGGCGGTAATTCCCAACCCGATGGCGTCGGCGTAGAACAGGCCGAGGCCAACGCCGGTACACAGCCCCGACATGATCCAGAGGCGCACGATCACCGTGGTCTCCGGCCAACCGGACAGCTCGAAGTGATGGTGCAACGGTGCCATCCGGAACAGGCGCCGTCCGTTGAACCGCTTGAACACCACGATCTGCAGGATGACCGAGATGGTCTCCATCACAAAAAGGCCGCCGATAATCGGAAGGAGAAGGTGCGTACTCGTTGTCAGGGCAAGTGCGGCCAAGCCGCTTCCAATCGCAAGCGAACCGGTATCCCCCATGAAAATCTGGGCGGGCGCCGCGTTCCACCACAGGAACCCGATGATCCCGCCGATCATGGCGATGGAGACCACCGCAAGATCCAGTGCGTGCGGGTTGCCGTAGAAATCTGCGTGCCGGAACTGCCAGAAACAGATCACGGTGAAGGCAGCAAAGCCGAACGCCCCGGCACCGGCAGCGAGCCCGTCGAGCCCGTCGGTGAGATTGACCGCATTCGTGGTTGCCGTAATGAGGAACAACGCCCACACCATCCAACCGATCCGGCCCAAGTCCCACCCTGGGTTGTCGAAGCGGGTGAACGACAGGGTCGTTGGCACGCTCGTGTACTGGGTGACGAGGAACGCGAACCCGAGGCCGACGATGAGCAGGCCCACCATTTTCGCTCGCTTGCTGAGGCCGAGGTTTCGGAACGCAACGACCTTGATCCAGTCGTCCATCAACCCAACCGCCCCGCCACCGATGATGGCGAGCATCACGAAGATCCCAGTCCGGGTGTAGATGGCACCGACGAGATCCGACACCACATAGCCGCTGGTTGCACCAGCGACGATGGCGAGTCCGCCCATCGTCGGCGTTCCCGCCTTGACCTGATGACCGTCAGGGCCGTCGTCACGGATGGGCTGGCCGATGCGCCGAGCGGTGAGCCAGTTGATGAGGGCTTTGGTGCCGAGCAGCGACACCATCATCGAGATCGCGCCGGCGAACAGAAGTCGTGTCATGAAGCGCCCCCTCCCAAGCGACGGAGTTCGTCGCGCGCAACCACACGATCGTCGAAGGCGAGCACGTCGTCGGCGATGGTCTGGGTGGTTTCGTGGCCCTTCCCGGCAATCAGCACGACATCACCTTCGCGGGCGCCGGCGATGGCGTGGCGGATCGCGCGGCGCCGGTCCGGTTCGACGAGTTCAGGCGGGCCCTCCATGCCCGACACGATGGCCGAAATGATCGCTTCTGGGGCTTCACCCCGGGGGTTGTCGCTGGTGACGACCACACGGTCGGCGAGGCGACGGCTGATCTCGCCCATTTGTGGCCGCTTGCCCTGGTCCCGGTCGCCGCCAGCGCCGAACACAACGATCAAGGCTCGTTCGGTGATCTCGCGGGCTGCGACGAGCACGGCCTCGAGACCGTCTGGCGTGTGTGCATAGTCGACGACGACGGTGAACGCCTGCCCCTCGTCGATGGTCTCGAAGCGCCCCGGCACCCCATCCACGCGGGAGAGCGCTGCAGCAACCTCGTGCTCAGGAACGCCAATAGCTGTGACCGCTTCAGCAGCGAGCACAGCGTTGGTGACGTTGAACGGGCCGGCGAGCGGCACTTCCACCTCATGACCACGCCAGACGAAACGACTGCCTGATGGCCCGGTCGTCGCCGCGTCGCGAGCGGCCGTATCAATCTCCGCGACCGGGATCGTCGCACCAGCCGCGATCCGCTCCCCCGCCGGCGTATCCGTCGACACGATGCCGAGATCGCTCAGCTCAGCGGTAAAGAGCCGCGCCTTGGCTGCCTCGTAGGCAGCCAGATCACCGTGGTGATCGAGATGATCAATACCGAGATTGGTGAACACGGCAACCCTGAATCGGCTGCCGTCAACCCGACCGAGGTCGAGCGCATGACTCGACACCTCCATCGCCACGGCGTCGACCCGATCGGTTCGAGCCTGGGCGAATAGGCGCTGGAGTTCGGGCGCCTCCGGTGTCGTCCGAACGCCCGTGAGCGTGCCGATCTCCAACATGGACCGACCGCAGGCGCGCAGAAGGTCGCCAATGAGCCGGACCGTGGTGGTCTTGCCGTTGGTCCCGGTCACACCGATGATCGGCACGGTGTCGGTCGGCTTCCCGTGGACTGCGGCTGCCGCTGGCCCCACCGCCGCTCGCACATCCGAGACCAGGATTTGGGGCACGGCGACCGGAAGGCGACGTTCAACGAGCAGTGCTACGGCGCCGGACTCGATTGCCGCGTCTGCGTGATCGTGCCCGTCATGGTGAGCGCCCGGGATACAGGCGAACAAGGCCCCAGGGGTCACCATCCGAGAATCGTGCTCGACATCACTCACCTGGATCGGAGAGGCGTCGACACCCAGCATCCCGGGCAATTGCGCAGCCAGTTCGTCGAGCCGCATGTCAGTCGGTCGCAGCGGTCTCGACCGGCTCAGCGTCATCGGCAACCTCGACCGGCACGGAAGTTGCAGCTGCCGCTCGGACCGCCGTGGTGGTCACGCCCGACGTCATCGCTGGCACCCGGAGCTGCCGCGCCGTGTACGCCACGATCTCGGCAAAGACAGGGGCGGCAACGCTGCCTCCGCCGTAATGCTCACCTCGAGGATTGTCGAGCATCACCAGAACGGTGAACTGGGGACCATCATCGTTCGACACGATGCCCGCGAAGCTCGGCGTGTAGTGCCGCCGTCGCTCGTCCGCGCATTCGTACCCGACACCGTTCTCGCCGCACGGCTGCCACGCCGTGCCGGTCTTGCCGACCACATCGAACCCAGCGACAGCTGCCCGCCGTCCGGTGCCGTCCACATTCTCGACGACTTCCCGAAGCATGGTCATCATCTGTGAGGCGGTGGCGGGTTCGATCACTCGCCGAGAAGCGGCGGCGTCGATGTCGTCGAGCACGAGCACCGGATCGACGGCGATTCCATCATTGGCGATCGTGTTGTAGGCCTGCAGCATCTGGATCGGGGTCACTGCCACACCCTGCCCGTAGCTCGTCGTCGGCAGGGCGACCGTCGACTGGCTCAGGTCCTGCACGATTCCGGCACTCTCACCCGGGAAATGGACACCAGTCTGTGACCCGAACCCGAACGCAGTGAGCGCCGCGTTCATCCCGGCCGGTTCCAGCCGTTCGGCAAGATGGGTGGTGCCGATATTGGACGAACGAGTAAGGATCTCGGTCGGCGTGTACGTCTCTTTGGTGTGGGTGAAGTGGTCGACAACCGAAAAGTTCACCCCATCATCGAGCGTGTAGTTGCGCATCTCTTCCAACGGCAACGGTTCGTGCGGCGTCGCAAGACCAGCATCGAAGACGGCCGCCAGGGTGACGGTCTTCATGGTTGAGCCGGGCTCGTAAATGTGTGTGAAGGGGAGGTTGTTCGTCGTGCAGCCGACGGCATCTGATTCTTGATCACGCACGGCGCCGACTGCCGCAACGACCTCTCCGGTCGACGGGATCATGACCAGCGCAATACCGAGGTCTGCCTGGTTCTCGAGGACCGCCGACTCGATGATCTCTTGGGTCTTAAACTGGACATCACGGTGGAGTGACAGACCGAGCTCCGCGCCGGCCACTGCTGGCTTAATGACCTGCTCGCCGCCAACGATCGTGGCGCGCCCGTCGAATCCGCTCACCTCAACGGCGAGGGTGCCGTTCACTCCGGTGAGTTCCTCGTCATACAGCTTCTCAAGTCCGCTGATGCCGTTGTGATCTGTGTCAACTCGGCCCAGCAGGGCAAGACCGGTGCAGTTGCCGTTCGGATGTTCGCGTCGAGGCTCCTCGAGCAAGTACACGCCCGGGAGATCGAGCGCCATGATCTCGTGACCGACCTCAAGGTCGATCTGACGGTCGAGGTAGACGAAATGACGGTCGCTCGCGAGCCGAGAAGCGAGCACCGTCGGGTCCGTGTCGATTCGGGTGGACAGGGCGTTGACGATTCGAGGAATGTCTTCCTCTGGGACCAAGCGAGGATCGGCGACGACCGTTGCGCTCGGCATCGACATCGCCAGCGGCCGCCCCTGCCGGTCGACGAGCGACCCGCGACGAGCTTCAAGTTCGGTCTCGCGGAGGGTGTTGCCAAGCGGTTGGGCGTAGGCCGGGTCCGGGGTGAGTTGCAGATCGGCAAGACGAAACAGCAGGCCACCCATCACCAAGACGAACAGCGCCCCCAACGCGCCGACCCGCTTGGGGCATACAGCCGCTCGGGCTGAGGAGGGGCGAGCGAGGAAGCGGCGACGAGAGCGTGAACCAGGTCGACGATTCCGGTTCGTCACTCGCTCGCCTCACCGTTCAGAGCGAATGGGTTGGCACTGGATGGCGCAGGCAGCGCTCCCGGTGCGATCGGTGTGAGGCTGACTACCTCTGGCGCTTCGATCAACCCCGACGTGAGCGCCCAGTGCTCCAGACCCTCAGGGGTGTCGATCCACGCGAGCGCAGCAACCACGTCATCGAGTTCTTCTTGGACCTGTGCGTTCGCAGCGCGTTGGGCATCGATCTGGGCCTGGGTTTGCACGAGCACGGCGTGCAACCCAGCGATCACGAACAGCACAACAAAGATGGTGATGGCTACTGCGCTGCCGAGCGTCCCAACGACCGCCACCCGGTGATCGGGACGAACAATGCGAAGGTCGGCTCGGCGAGGCTGCGCCTGCCGTGCGGGACGCGCCGCTGCCTGCCGCCGGGGCTGTGTCGTTGCGACCATCAGGCCACCGCCCCGAGTTTCTCGACGGCTCGAAACCGGGCAGCCTCCGCGCGTGGGTTCCGCACGATCTCGGCCTCTGCCGGGCGCCGGGCGCCGCGCCAGAGCAGCTTGACCGTGGCCTCGTGACCTGGTGGTGGAGGAAGATCGGCCCGCGGGCGAGGTCCCTCGCCGGCACGGGACCGAAAGACGTTCTTCACGATCCGGTCCTCGCCGGAGTGATAGGCCAGCACCGCGCATCGCCCCGTCGGGGCAAGAAGGTCGAGCGCCTGGCGGAGCGCATCCTCAAGGATGACCAACTCATCGTTGATCTCGATCCGGATCGCTTGGAAGGTCTTGCGCGCCGGGTGACCAGAGCCTCGCCGAGCTGCAGCCGGCACCGCGTCACGGACCACTTCAGCCAACTCGGCGGTGGTGTGGAGCGGGCGAGCGGCGACGATCGCCCGAGCGATCCGCCGGGCATGGCGCTCATCGCCATTGCGCTGCAAGATGCCGACCAGCGCACGCTCATCGGTCGAGTTCACAAGATCGGCCGCTGTCGGGCCCTGACTGCGGTCCATGCGCATGTCGAGCGGCCCGTCGTGCCGGAAGCTGAAGCCACGGTCAGCCAGGTCCAACTGCGGCGAACTCACCCCAAGGTCGAACAGTGCACCGGACAGGTGCTCGACCCCGAGCGAGTGCACGGCATCGGCGAGGCCATCGAACCGGGTATGTCGCAGGGCGACCCGTTCACCGTGCGGCGCGAGCCGCGCCTCCGCAGCACCAAGGGCCATCTCATCCCGGTCCAGACCAAGAATCGACAAGCCATCGTTCGCTGCGAGCAGGGCCGACGCATGGCCGGCACCACCGAGCGTTGCGTCGACCACCAGGCCATTCGGGACCTCCGACAGCGTCTCGACGATCTCGTCAAGCATCACTGACGCATGGTCGAACGACACGCCCGAACCGCCATCACCGACCGCGTCGCCTGGGCGAGCCGACGAGGCGTTTCCGCCCCCACTCGCCCTCTCGTCGTCGACACGCTCCTGCATGATCTGGGCCCCCGATTCGACCGATGTCGCCCATCTGCAGTCCCCCGATCGGCAGCGCACGCCGGGATGTCTCCCCGGTCGTCCTAATGGCAAGCGGGCGGAGTACGGGTCTTCCATTTGTCGATCGGAAGACTGCAGATGTTCGCATCAGTGGTTGGTCTCGGTCGTGGTCCTTTCTCGTCTCGGTCGTTCAGCCGTCTCGCCGCGTCTTCATTGCGGCCCCAGGCGTCTTCATTGCGGCCCCAGGCCGTGACCCCGCTCGATGGCCGAGGTCAAGGACTCCGCACCGGCGGTCCCCAAGTCGTTCCAGCGCTGCGGATCCCACAGCTCGATGCGACGCAGCGCGCCGGTCACGATCACATTGCGATCCAGTCCACCGAGCTCCCGTAGATGAGGCAGCAGCCGCACGCGGCCCTGAGAGTCGGGCGTCACCTCGTCGGCCTGGCTGGCGAAGTGACGAAGCGCATTCACATCCACGGCGCCAGCAGCGACCTGCTCCTCCAACCGATCGGCCATCCGATCGAACTCCTCGGCGGGAAGAATCGCCAGACAGTGATCCAGCGGGGTGATGAAGGCGCCCTCGGCCAACTTCGGACGAAACGCCGAAGGAAGGATGAGCCGACCCTTGGCGTCGAGCGTGTGCTCGAAGTTCCCCACAAAGCGGGCCATCGGCGGTTCCTCCCCTCACGGCAACTGCTGCAGACGCCGGCACCGGTATCCCGGTCAGGGCATCTCGTCTCGACATGTCGTTCTGGCGAACCACAGCTGCTCCAGCCAGCCCCTCAGGCTTTCCGGATTCCCCACGGCCCTCCACAGCACTCCACTGTACTCCCTTTCTCCCCACTTTGGCAAGTCTTTCTTCCACGGAGCGCGCGAACGAACGCACGTTCGGCGCGAATGACGCGCGCCGGCGCAGGCGCACCGAAGGGTGTGCGCCGCTGTCGATGCAGCCGGCAGGCCGCCTCTGCGTGCGATCAGCCCAAGGCAGCGAGGAGACCCGGCACGGGGTCGGCGTCTCCGATTGCGCCGACCGCGTTCGCAAGAGCCTCGTCGGCGGCGCGGCCGAGCGCACCGGCGGCAGCAGTGGGATCCCAGACCCGATGCGCCATCGTCTGCAGCCGAATCCAGGCGCGCGTGCGGCGTTGACTGATACCGACCCACTTTCGGCCGGTACCGTCGAGCACTTCGCCCGGACCGACGCCTGCGAAACACACGAGGTCAGACCACGGTCGCTCCACTACCCCGCCCTCATGGACCCAGAGACCGACGCCAAGACCAAGCGGTTCGAGAGCGGCACGCCACGCTTGGCCCACCGGGACCGCAGCCCGGCTCACATCATCGTCCCAGAGCCGATCGCCCGCCGGCACCCACACGTCGACCCAAAGCTGGGCACCGGGTGCGAGCCAAACCGCTCCACCGCCGCTTCGGCGGCGGACAATGTCGTAGCCATCCCTGACGGCTCGGTCGGGGTCGGCGTCGCCAGCGGACTGGGTACTTCCGAGAACGAGAGCTGGAGCTGTCACCTCAGCCACAACGATGGTCGGGGTCGGTTCGATCGGCGGTTCGAACGCATGCAGCGTGCCGGGATCAGCGGCCCGTTCGACAACGGCGAAGCGCCGCGTCGTCATCGGCGCCGCTGCTCAACCCGGCACCACTCCAGCCAGGCAAGCAGATCTTCGGGGTCTGCAGCCCGCGCTGGATCGCCGTACTGGGTGGTGCCCCGAAACTCGAGCAGGGCCCGGTCAGGCACCGGGAGGAAGGGAGCACGCCGCCACCAGCGGTCGGGCGTGAACCGGACGAGCAATCGCACCGCGGTTGGCCAGAGCCAAGGCCTGAACGCAAGGACGCGCACGGCAACGAGGACGGTTCGGAACGGGCTCATACGACCCCGACATCATGGCCGATGGCGCGCAGACCGACGGCAGCGGCGCCGATGAGCGGACCATCGGCACCGAGGGCAGCGGGAACGATCTGTGTCCCGATCGAGTGCTGCAGGGCAGCAACACGGTCGACTTCGGCTTGGGCGGTGACGAAAAACTCGTCGCCGTACCCGAGCGCGACCGAACCGGCGACCACCGCCAGCCGGAGATCTAGCAGGTTGGCGACGGAGCCAACAGCCCGACCAACCATCGTCGCCACCCGCGCTCGCTCAGCGGCGTCGGCCTCGGCAGCTGGTCGCCCGGTTCGAAAAGCGATGGCGGTACCACTCGCCTCCCCTTCGAGGACACCACGGATGTGCCCGGGGGTTTCGGTGCCGTCCGGTTCGACGACGATGTGCCCGATATGGCCAGCATTTCCAGCCGCCCCATCCAGAAGGCGTCCATCGAGCACAATGCCCCCACCGACTCCCGTTGAGACGACCATGCCCACGAAGTTGCGCTCGCCCTGGGCCCGGCCGCGCCAACCCTCCGCAAGCGCAAGCGCCTTGGCATCATTGTCGATGAAGACCGGCATGCCGGTGTGAGCGCTGAGCCGCTCACGAAGCGGGAAGTCCCGCCATGCCGAGATATTCAGCGGAGACACCTCGGCACCCCCGAGTGTCATCGGTCCACCACATCCGACACCGCAGAGACGAACCCCGTCCGCCGCACCAGTGGCACGAATCTCGTCGATCAGCGCAGCGAGACGATCAAACAACGCGTCGCCGTCCACGACGCCGGCGCTCGGAGCCCGACGCCGCTCGATGATTCCCTCATCGATGTCGACGATGCCGACGTCCATCTTTGTACCGCCGATGTCGATCGCCAGGACCCGCTGCATGTGTTCACCCTACGGCGCGTCGACCACCGCTCGGCCCGACTGCAGCATCGGGCCGAGACCCTCTACGCTTTCTCAAGGAACGACCAAGGTGGAGGCTTCGTGACGACAACTAGCGAATCAACGCGCCGCGAGGCGTCGAGCGGAAACCATGGCGCCAGTCCCGGATTCGCCGACAACTTCGCCGCTCTCACCGCCAATGTCGGTCGAGCGATCAAGGGAAAGCCGAGCGTCATTCACCTAATGGCCCTTGCGCTCATCGCTGAGGGGCACGTGCTGGTTGAGGATGTCCCCGGAGTGGGGAAGACCAGTATCGGTAAGGCCTTCGCTCGCAGTGTCGATGGCCGCTTCGGTCGTGTGCAATTCACCCCAGATCTCCTCCCCACCGATGTCACCGGCGTGAGCGTCTGGAACCGGTCGAGCGACGCGTTCGAGTTCCGTCCCGGGCCGGTGTTCAGCAATGTCCTGCTCGCCGACGAGATCAATCGCGCCTCACCCAAGACCCAGTCAGCGCTGCTCGAAGCGATGGCCGAACGCCAGGTGACGGCCGACGGCGTGACCCACCGGCTCCCCACACCGTTCATGGTGATCGCCACACAGAACCCCATCGAGCATGAGGGCACCTACGCCCTTCCGGAGGCCCAACTCGACCGATTCCTGATGAGGCTCGAGATCGGCTATCCGGGGCGGGATGCCGAACTCGAGATCCTGCAGTCCCGCGGCGACAACTCCGAGCCGGCCGACCAGCTCCAGCCCGTGCTGAGCGCGGCCCAGGTCAGCGAGATGGCGGCGTCGCTCGAGCAGGTCTACCTCGCCCCCGCCCTGCAGAACTATCTCCTCGACCTGGCCGAAGCCACCCGCCGGCACCCGGGGCTCGGCCTCGGACTCTCACCGCGCGGTGTGGTCGCCCTGCAGCGGGTCGTGCGGGCCCATGCCGCAGCCGAGGACCGAACCTACGCCACCCCCGACGACGTCAAGCGACTCGCTCGCCATGTGATGCCTCACCGCCTCTTGGTCACCCCCGAGGGGCGGATGCGGGGCACGAAGCCGAGCGATGTGGTGACCGACATCATCGACACGGTTCCTGTGCCCCGTCCGGGCAACGGCTGACATGCCGACCCGTGCCGGCTGGGGACTCCTAGCCGTCGGGCCAGCGTTCATCGTGGCCGGGCGCCTGTTCGGGGTGATCGAGTTTCTCGTCGTCGGAGTTGCCGCCCTTTCGGCGCCAATGCTGGCCCTGCTTCTTCGTCGCGTGCGACCGAGTCGCATTGCAATCGCCCGGCGCCTGACGCCGCCACAGGTCCCGGCCGGGGAGCCCGCTCGGGTCGATCTCGAGATCATCAACTGCTCCCGTTGGCGGTCCCCTCTGCTCAAGCTCCGTGACGCCGTAACCGGAACCAACGGCGTGCACCTCGCCATCGCACCGATCCCGGGGCGAGACGGAACCATGCAGGGTGCGTACCGACTCCCGACGGCACGACGGGGCGTGCTCGAACTCGGGCCGATCGACATCATCGATACCGACGGACTCGGGCTTGCTCGCCGCCGCCACCGTCTCGATACCCGAGCCCGCCTCATCGTTCATCCGCCGCTCGAGTCACTGCCGCCCATCCGCGTCCCCGCCGGCAATGACCCCCTCCTGGGTGAAGAACTCCGACAATCACTCGGCTTGAGCGACGAGGAGTTCGACGGATTGCGCGAGTACGTCCCTGGTGACGACCTGCGCAAGGTCCACTGGCCATCCTCGGCACGCCAGGACGAACTCCAAGTGCGACAGTTCCGGCCGCCCCGGCACGGCACGCTCTCGATCGTGATCGACACCCGCTCGCCCGGGGACACGGCGGCTGCCCTCGATCGCACCACATCGGTCGCTGGTTCGATCGCTGCGTCGGTGCTCGAAGCCGGCGACTCGACCCGAATCGAGACCACGGACGGTCGATCTACGCCACTGGTTGCGGGCCCGACACAACTCGACGCGCTGCTTGAGTTTCTCGCCCTGCTCGAAGGTGGCGACGAGACGATCAATCCAACCGTCCCGGCCGGCTCGGGCCTGGTCGTTGCGGTTTCTGCTGACCCTCAACTCGCGACCGATGCTGCGGCTCGGCGCCGAATCGCCCAGCGGCTTCGGGCTGCGGTCGTCGTCACCGTCGACACCGAAGGCTGGGGCGTGGCTGACACGAACGGAACCACCACCGGCACATGGATCCATCTTTCCGGTCCCGGCCAACTCAGCCGGCTGTGGCGGCTGGGTCGAACGGCATCGGGGGCGTCAGCCCGATGAAGCTTCGTCACACCAGCGAGGTCCTTACCGAGATCTCTATCGTTGCCCTGACCGTCATCGTGGCGTTCGGGCTGGAACGGCTGTTTGTCGATCGTTCGTATCTCCCGGACCTTCTCCTTCTCGTGACCGCATCGCACCTTCTCGCGCTGATGGTCCGCCGCGCTGGCTTCGGCATGGGCGTCTCCGCGCTGGTGTCCGCGGCCGGGATGCTCGTGGTCGGCAACCTCGTCCTGTTTCCGGAGACAAGCAGTTCGATCATCCCGTGGCAAACGACCCTGGACCTCCTCCGAACCGATCTCGATCCGGCGTGGGACGCCTTCGCCGACCAACAAGCTCCCGTCGAGCCACAACGCGGTTTCGTGGTCGCCGCCGGTGCGACACTGTGGTGGAGCGCAGCGCTGGCAGACTGGGCCGCCTTCCGGCTGCGGAGTTCGCCCGAGGCGGTCATACCGGCATCGATCCTCTTCGTCTTCACTGCGTTGCTCGGAACCGGCGATCGCCCGGTGCTCCACGCAGCCCTCTTCGCCGGCGCGGTCGGCGCCGTCATGCTGTCGATACGCCTTGCTCACCAGAGCCGAGATGAGGTCTGGATTGCGTCGGGGGCCGGGGCCGGGCTCTCCGCAACGATGCGGGCAGGCGCGCTGGGCCTGACGCTCGCGCTTGGGGTCGGAGCTGCGGCCGGCCCGGCACTACCCGACGCTGGCGACCAACTGCTTGACCCGTCCGACTGGGACAATGGCCCCTCCACTCGCTTTGTCACCAGCCCGCTCGTCTCCATCAATGCCAACCTCGTGACGCAGAGCGAGGTCGAGATGTTCTCGGTCAAGGTCGACGACCCCAACCGCGACCGCCACTACTGGCGCCAGATGGCACTGACCAACTTCGATGGCGACGAGTGGCGACGCTCGAGCAACTTTGATCAAGCGACCGGTCCGGTCGGCTCTGATCTCGATGCGTCCGTCTCGCGGCGTCCGGTGCGACAGGAAATCACCACCCAGCGACTCGGGGGGATCTATCTTCCCGCCGCCTACGAGGTCAGTCGGGTCGTCGACACCACAGATGGGGTCGACCTTGAGTATGAGGTCGAGACCGGAGCCCTCGTAATCGACCGCGACTCCGAGAACGCGGCCGCAGGTGGATTTACCTACGTCATCGAGTCAGCGGTCCCGAGCGTCGACCCGTCGGACCTTCCCGCCGATGCAACCGCCGGACTCGATCCGAACTTCATCGCCGGACTCACGGCCCTGCCGCGCACCTGCGCCGATGGCGAGACGAGCAACGATGGGTGCTGGAGCCCGCGCCTGACCGAATTGGCGCGAGCCCAAACCGCCGGTGCCGCCACCGACTACGAACGGGTCCTCGCCCTTCAGGCCTTTTTCTTGGACCCTGCGAACTTCACCTACGACCTCGACGTCTCGGCCCGGCACAGCCTCAGCAGCATGGAAGCGTTCGTGTTCGATGTGAACCGCGGCTATTGCGAACAGTTCGCCGCAACCTTCGCTGCGCTGGTGCGGTCGATCGGCATCCCCGCTCGAGTTGCCGTGGGGTTTACCTGGGGCGACTGGGACAACAGCCGCCAAGAGTTCGTGGTGCGCGGCACCCATGCCCACGCCTGGCCCGAGGTGTATTTCGCTGGCGTCGGATGGGTCGCCCTTGATCCCACCCCTGGCCGTGCGCCCGCCATCAATACCCAGCTCGCAGGGCTGGCCAGCCCCCAGCAGTTCGGCTTCAACGACGAGGCCGCTCGCGGCTCGAACCTGGCCACGCCCACGACGCTGCCCGCCCCCACCTTCGAGGGTGACACCGACGGTGGCGACTTCGCTGACATCGAAGGGGTTGAGCGGCCGAGCGACGACACTGCGCCAGCCACCACCGCCGGCGACAACGGCACCGATCTCGGCGCCATCCTCCCGTTCTTCGCGATCGGGGCTGCCGTGCTCGCGCTCGTCGGCGTCGTTCCTGCGCTGCGCTGGCTTCTCCGTCGCCGTCGCCTTGCGCAGGTGGCGGACGACCCGGCGGCGCGAACCGAATTGGCCTGGGATGATGCCACCCTGGCACTTCGCCTGATCAGGATCGACATCGGGGCGGCCGAGACACCCGTCGAATTTGCGACTCGCGCCAAGCACGGCGCCGTCCCGGTCGGCCCGATCGAGGAGCTCGCCGAGTCGGTCACCATCGTGCGGTACGCCGACCTCGACGATGCCATCAAGCCGGCCGTCACTGCGCAGAAGGCGGCGGCTCGCGTCGACGAGGTCTGCCGCAACCAACTCACCGTCACCCGTCGCTGGGCTGACGCACTCGACCCGCGAACGCTCAGTCGCCGCTGATCACCGCAGGCCGCTGATCCGTTCCAGCGGAGAACGCCACCTTCTTGCGACGCACAAGCCACGCCGACCCAACGACGGCCTGGGCAAAGAAACTTAGGGTTGCTCGTCTTCAGGGCGGTTGAAGCGGTCCCGCATCTTTGCCCCCGCGCCCCCGAAGGCATCCCGGATCCCTGCCCCGCGCATGCCCGAGGTCATCTGTTCCAGGCCGGCCCGGCCGAGTTTCTGCGCATTGTCGAAGAACCACAGCAGGCTGACCAGCATCACCAGCACGCCGACGAAGGAGAAGACGAACGAGGTTGACAGCAAGGCGATCATCAGGGTGGCACCGACGATGAAGCTGAAGGAGGCCCACTTGAGGTTGCGGAACGCATGGGTGTAGATCGTGGTCTGGCTGACCTCGCGCGCGAGTTCAGGATCGCTCTCGTAGAGGTGATCCTCAATCTCACTCAGAATGCGCTGCTCGTCCTCAGAAAGCGGCACGATCTCTCCTCGCTGGCCTCCTCCCAGTGTCGCACAGCCCGCACCCCTCAACAACGCGGGCGTCAGGAAGATCACAGGTCGTCTGGACCCCACTGCTGCTGCCCTTTCTCCATGCGGTCGAGCCTCCCACCGGGGCGGGCAAGGGTCGCAGGGCCGATCGCATCGCCGCCGAAACGATCTCGGATCGCTTCAACCACATCGTCGGCCTCGTTCAAACCAGGCCGCCCGGCATCGTCGAGCGACAGCTGTTGGGCGACCGGCTCGCCGAGCTGGCTCACCGACACTCCCAGCAACCGCACGCCGGGCCCCAAGTCGAGCTTGGCCAGAAGCGCTTCGGCAGTGGACCTCACGATGTTGGCTCGATCGGTCGGCTCGCGAAGTGTCGACGACCGGGTGATCGTTGTGAAGTCCCCGTACCGCACCTTCAGCGTGACCGTGCGACCAACGACACCGCTGCGATGGAGCCGAGAGGCGACGGCATCGACCATCCGAACGAGCTCGCGGCCAACGACATCGGGATCGGTGAGGTCTTTCGGAAAAGTTTCTTCATGCCCGATCGACTTCGCCCGTTGATCGACGACGACGGGCCGATCATCAATGGCGAGGGCAAGACGGTGGAGCTGGGCGCCTGAACCGGTCCCGAGTGCCGCGATCAACCGGTCCGGGGGCTGAGCGGCCAGATCTCCGACCGTCTCGATGCCGATCTGTGAGAGCTTGGCTTCCGTCGCGGGGCCGACGCCCCAGAGGTCCCGCACTGGCATGGGCGAAAGGAAATCGAGTTCGGTGCCGATGGCGACGACATGAACACCACGTCCGAACACTGGGCCTGATGCGCTGGCGCGGGGCTTGGCCCGTTCCGTTGCAAGCTTGGCAAGGAACTTGCTGCGGGCGACACCGATCGAGCAGGTCAGCCCCTCGGCCTCCCAGACCCGTTCTCGAATCTCCGCGGCGAGCTCCGGCGCCGTCGTGGTCCCGTGCAGCACGCCGCGAACGTCGAGGAACGCCTCGTCGAGCGACAAGGGTTCGACGAACGGGGTCACGTCGCGCAGAACGGCCATGACCCGTCGGCTGACCTCCTCGTAATGGCCATGGTCACCGGGAAGAAAGACGGCGTGCGGGCAGAGCCGTCGGGCCTGCGAGGTCGGCATCGCCGAGCGGATGCCAAACGACCGAGCGACATAGCTCGCAGCGGCAACAACACCGCGATCGCCGGTCCCCCCAACAACGACGGGCTCAGTCCGAAGGTCAGGGCGCCGAAGAAGCTCGACCGACGCAAAGAACGCGTCCATATCGACATGCAGGAAGCCGAGGGTTCCGTCCGGCGGCGGACCGCTGAACGTGTCGGGGGCGTTCACGGATCGAGTCGCTCGGCCCGCAACTGGGACGCTGACACACCGTGGGCTGCGTAACGAAACACGACCGGGGTGTCCCATGGCGCCTCGAACCACGCATCCAGCGGGTCACGGATCCACGCCGGACCGGTCGCCAGGTAGGGCGACGCCGACGAGGCATCGACGAAACGGCCGTCATGCACGATGCCGTCGGGATCGTCGAACCGCAGCTCACCGCGGAAGCCTGTGGCGACATGAACCTCGGCATGGAGATGCATGTCCATGTCGACGAACTCGACCTCGACCTCCCAGCAGAGCCGATCCCACGAGGGAACCGTCAAGCCCGTCTCTTCGAACACTTCTCGGCTCAGCGCGTCGAGCGCAGTCTCCCCCGGGTCGACGACACCGCCGGGCGTTGACCAATCGACCGACCCGCCCCGCCGCCGGTTGGCAACGAGCAGCAGACCGCGCTGATCGACCAACAAACCTCCGGCTACGTGCCACCGACGCATGGGTCAAGCATGGCAGGCGGCGGCGACGACCGTTACACAGTCGTCGTTCAGCGCCCGAGCCTCAGCACGCGATCTCGCAGGCCCCACCAGGTGACCAGGATGAGCGCCTCAACAACGATGCGACCCGACATCTTTGACTCGCCCCGGATCCGATCGGTGAACGAGATCGGGATCTCCTCGATTCGTCCACCGGTCCGCTGAACGCGGTACGCCATTTCGATCTGGAAGCCGTACCCGTCGGCCTGCACCGTGTGGAAATCGATCTCGGCCAGCGCCGTTGCCGCATAGGCCCGGTAGCCGCTCGTCGCATCAGCCAACCGATTTCCGAGTACCAGGGCGGCGTAGCGGTTGCCCCAGCGAGACAGCGCCCGGCGGTGCCAGGACCAGTCAGGGATGGACCCGCCCGGCACGTAGCGACTTCCGAGCGCAAGCGAGGCCCCGTTCTCGACGGCAGCGAGGAGGGTAGGGAGAGCGGCGGGATCATGGGAGAGGTCGGAGTCCATCTCGACGAGGACATCGAACCCTTCCTGCATGCCCTGTCGGAACCCATCTCGGTAGGCCGAGCCGAGGCCCGACTTTGCCGGACGCCGCATCACCGACACTGGGCCGAGACGCTCAGCGACCGACTCGACAAGGTCAGCCGTACCGTCCGGGCTGGCATCGTCGACGACGAGCACGGTTGCCTCGGGAACGGCTGCCCGGAGCCGTTCCAACACCTCGACGATGTTGGAGGCTTCGTCATAGGTGGGAAGGACAACCAGAACACGCACGGACCGCCAACTCTAGGGCGACTCCGACGCCGACCCCGCCAACACCGGTCGGTAGACTCCTCGGCGATGGACTCCCCCTCTGGACCTCGGCCCGACTCGACCGCTCCTAATGCGGCACCGCCCCTTGTGGCGCGACTGCTCGCCGTCGTTGCGATCGTGGTCGCCGGGCTGTGTGGCGGTCTGATCGGCTACGCCTTCATGGATCTGCAGTGCGATGACGGCTGTGCGACCTACGCCGGGCTTGTCGGACTCGCGTCGGCGATTGGCGCTGCAGCAGGCGTTGCGGTCGTCGCCGTCCTGACCATCCGGGCGATGAGTGAGTGGAAGGCGACCGAAACGGCGCGCCGGCCCGGGTCGTGACTTCCGAGGTTGCCCTCGGCGACTTGCTGGCGCTCGCCAACGCGGCGGCCGATGCCGTCGTCCCAACCCTGGCTGCGCCAGATCGTGGCGATCTTGGCATCGACACCAAGTCGAGCGTCAGCGACATGGTCACGGCGATCGATCGATGGTCGGAAGCCACCATCGTTGATCTCTTGATGAGTGCCCGCCCCGGAGACGGACTCCTCGGCGAGGAGGGAGCCAACAAGCCGTCCGATACGGGTGTCGTCTGGGTGATTGACCCAATCGACGGAACGACAAACTTCATCCGAGACCTTCCCGGTTTCTCGGTCTCCATCGCAGCCCGTATCGATGGCATCGACTCGGTCGGCGTGATCCACGACCCGATACGTTCCGAACGGTTTGAGGCCGTTCTGGGGGGTGGTGCGACCTGCAACGGTGACCCGATCGGCGTGTCGTCGCCCGGCGACATGAGCCGGGCCGTCCTCGCGACCGGCTTCAACTATCAACCGGCCGTTCGCACGGCGCAGGCTGAACTCCTGCGTGGACTTCTCCCCGACATTGCCGACATCCGACGGTTCGGTGGTGCGGCGCTCGACTGTTGCGCCGTTGCCATGGGCCGCCTCGATGGGTACTACGAGATCGGCGTCAGCGACTGGGACATTGCGGCTGGAGGACTTCTCATACGGGAAGCCGGAGGCCTGACTGCCGATCACCGCAGCGAGGGTGGTCCGTTCATCGCCGCTGGTCCAGCGATCTTCAGCACCCTTCTGAAGCGGGTCGGCGTCCACGCCACCTGACTGGACCGCCATTCCCATTTCGGGCACGTGCGCCCCGCGATGCCCCCGGATCTGCAAGCATCGGGGAAATGGGAACGCGGATCCTCACGGTTGAAGACGACGAGCGCATCAGAACCTCGGTACGTCTCGCCCTCGAAGACGAGGGCTGGACGGTCGAAGAAGCGGCGAGCGGCGAGGACGCGCTCAACGCCTTCACCGCCCAAGCCGCCGACGTCGTCCTGATCGACATCATGCTGCCGGGTATCGACGGATTCGACGTCTGTCGCTCGATCCGGCGAGTCAGCGATGTCCCGATCGTGATGGTGACCGCCCGAGCCGACACCCACGACGTGGTCGCCGGACTCGAAGCCGGGGCCGACGACTACCTCACCAAGCCGTTCGCCCCGAAAGAACTGTCGGCTCGGATCCGAGCCCTCCTCCGCCGCGCTCGCTCCACCGACCCGGCCACCCCACACATGGTGTTCGGCGACCTCGAGATCATCCCCGAAGAAGGGGTGGTTCGCCTCGCTGGCGACGAGGTTCATCTGACCAAGACCGAGTTCCGTCTTCTCGTCGAGCTCGCCACGAACCCCGGCCGAGTGTTGAGCCGCGAAGTCCTGCTCGAGCGGGTCTGGGGATACGGCTACTTCGGCGATGGGCGCCTGGTCGACGTCCACGTTCGCCGACTCCGCACCAAGATCGAGCCCGATGCCGCGAACCCCCGCTATGTCGTCACGGTGCGGGGCCTCGGCTACAAGCTGCAGTCCTGAGTCGTGTTGCGACGCCTGTGGGGTCGCCTCGGCCTGCGGGCCCGCATCACCGGCCTGTACGCGGCCGGCGGGCTGCTGCTCTCGTTGGCGATTGCACTGTCGACGCTCACCCTCGCCCGCCAGAACCTTGTGGATGACCGCGAGGAACAAGCGTTTGCGGTGATGACTCGAAACGCCGAGCGAGTGTGGGGCCGACTCGGGCCCGACACGGCGATCGACGAAGTGGAGCAGATCTTCGGGTCGCTGACGATCACCGACCGGTCGGCTCCGCTCGTGCGCATCGGCGCCGAATGGCGAGCCAGCGATCCGCTGGAGTTCAACGAGGATCTCGTGCCTGTTTCGCTTCGCAACCGGGTTGAGGCTGGACGGGCGGCGCAGATTCGGGTCGAGCTCGACGGTGACCCCACGATCCTGTACGGCGTGCCGCTCCCCAACCTCGACGCCGACTACTACGAGGCGGTCGACACTGCCGACGTCGAGGCCGCACTGCGCTCGCTTGGCATCATCGTGCTCGGCGTTTCCGCGGTTGCGACCCTGTTCTCGGCAGCGCTCGGTTCCTGGGCGTCCCGGCGTGCCTTGACCCCCCTGGCCGAAGTCCGCATTGCCGCTGAGTCCCTGGCAGCCGGCGAACTCGACACCCGACTCGACCCGCCAGCCGACACCGACCTTGCCTCGCTCACCGCCAGCTTCAACGGCATGGCCCGCTCGCTCGAAGACCGGATCGAACGCGACGCCCGTTTCGCGTCCGAGGTCAGCCACGAGCTGCGTTCCCCGCTGATGACCCTCAATGCGTCGGTCGAAGTCCTCAACAACAGTCGGGCTTCGATGGACGAGCGCTCCCAGACGGCACTCGACCTCCTGACCGACGACGTCGCCCGGTTCACCGTCCTCGTCGAAGATCTCCTCGAGATCAGCCGGTACGACGTCGGAACCGCCCGGCTGCATTCCGAAGCCATCGATCTCGTCGAGTTTGTCCGGCAGACGGTGCAGCACTCGCCCTACGAGGTGTCGCTCCGGCCACCAAGCATGGATCACCTCGTGATCGTTGGCGACAAGCGTCGGCTCGCCCAGGTCGTGTCGAACCTCATCGACAACGCTGCCAAGTACGGCGCCGGAACCACCGAAGTCATCGTCGAGCCCGTCGACGGTGGCGCGCAGGTTGCCGTCGAGGACGAGGGGCCCGGCGTGCCGGTCGCCGAGCGCGACATCATCTTCGATCGCTTTTCACGCGGGAGTGCGGGCGGGCGGCGCGGGCAAGGCACCGGATCCGGACTGGGGCTCGCGCTCATCGCCGAGCATGTCGGACTCCATGGGGGGACCATCTGGGTCGAGGATCGACTCGACGAAGCTGCAGGTGCCCGCTTCGTTGTCCAGCTACCGATCGGCGACCTCGACGCCCTTGATGACGACGAGAGCGAGTGGTCATGAGACCGATCCGTCATCTTGTCGCCGCAATGGCACTCGCCGTCGGGATCGGGGCGTGCTCGCTGCCAACCGACGACGAAGCGGCACTGATCGACACGAGGGCGCTTCCCGAAGTGCTTCGCGGCGACGCCCAGGTCACGACGACCATCGACCCTGGTCCCCTGACCGAACCGGTCGAGATCTTCCTGCTTCGCAACGACGGGGACCGCACGGTCGTCGTGCCCGTCGCCCGCGAACTCGACCCGTTCGCCGGGTTCGAGCAGGAAATCGGCCTGCTGTTCCGAGGCCCAGGTGTCCCGGACATTCGAACCGAAGAAGAGGTTGAATTCGGGTGGTTCAGCGCGTTGAGCGACTTCCAGCTGACGGAGGCGTTCGTCAACGAAAACCAAGTAGCGATCATCGACATCGTGGCGGTCGACGACGACGGCGAACCGATCGAAGTCCCAGCCGAAGCACTTCGCGATGCGATTGCCCAGCTCGTCTACACCGCTACCGGCCTTCCCGAGGACGATGCAGTCCGTGCAGTGCGTATTCGGATCGACGGGCAGGCGGCAACCCTGCCGACCGAAGGCGGCGACTCCGAGGAAGTCCTCGACCGCTCCGACTTCGAGACCTACGACCCAGACTTCGTTCCGCCCGTAGCGACGGCACCGCCGACCACAACAACCCCGGATCCCGACGCCGGTGACGGCGATTCCTGACGTCGGCGGGAGATTCCGCTAAGCGAAGAACGACCGAGCCGCTGCTCGAAGTTCCGGGCTTGCGTACTTGAGTTCACCGATGGCCTCGCCAAGCGGGACGCGAACCATCGTGCCGCCCTGGAACGCCACCATCGAATCGAACTCGCCATCGGCAACTGCGTTGGCCGCCTCCACCCCGTACCAACTCGAGAGCGCTCGATCGAACGACGTCGGCGTGCCGCCACGCTGAACATGGCCGAGCACGGTCACCCGGGTCTCAAAGCCCGTCCGATGCTCGATCTCGGCCGCAACGACGTTGCAAATCCCACCGAGGCGTTTGTGGCCGTACTGATCGACTGCCGGTTCGGGCACATCGAGCGTCCCCGGTGCGGGAATCGCACCCTCAGCGACAACCACGATCGACGCGAACTTGCCCCGGGCGTGCCGCCGCTGCAGCGCCTCGCACACGTCGGCGATGTCGAAGGGCTCCTCGGGAATGAGGGTCATGGTTGCGCCGCCTGCCATCCCCGCCCATGTCGCAATGTGACCGACATGACGTCCCATGACCTCAACAACCATCACCCGGTTGTGCGACTCGGCGGTGGTGTGAAGACGATCGATCGCATCGGTCGCGATTTGCACGGCCGTGTCGAACCCAAATGTTCGCTCGGTGAGCCCGATGTCGTTATCGATCGTTTTTGGTACCCCAACAATTGGAATACCGGCCTCAGCAAGTTCGTGGGCGCATGACAGGCTGCCCTCCCCTCCCACCACGACCAGCGCATCAACGCCGTTGGTCTCCATGGTCTCACGGGCTCGAGCGAGGCCGTCGTCGAACATGAAGGGCGTGAATCGACTGGTGCCGATGATCGTGCCGCCCCGGGGCAGGATGCCCCGGCACCCTTCGACGGTCAGATCCTCAGAGCTGTCTTCGACAAGACCCCGATAGCCATCATGGAAACCGAGGGTCCGCCATCCGAACTCTCGCTCGGCCTTGCGAACGACGCCGCGGATCACCGCGTTCAGGCCGGGGCAGTCGCCGCCGCTGGTGAGCACACCGATCGTGTCGATCTGGGGGGAGGTCACCCTGCCGACGCTACCGCCGCCGAGGCCAGCCGAGAGCGGTATCGTCCGAAGCCATGGCAATTGTGATCAGTATCGACGCAGGCACCACCGGTGTCCGTTCCTTCGCCGTCAGCGAGGAAGGAACCCCCCTCGGCTTCGCCTACCGAGAGTTCACCCAGCACTTCCCCCAACCCGGATGGGTCGAACACGACGCCGAGGAGATCTGGCAGGCCGTCGTCGCTACCCTCGCTGAACTCATCGGGCGTCTCGATCAACCCATCGCTGCGATTGGGATTACTGACCAGCGAGAAACCGTGGTGTTGTGGGACAAGCGCACCGGCGTGCCGCGCCACAACGCGATCGTCTGGCAGGACCGTCGCACCGCCGCCCGATGCGAAGCACTCCAGGAGGCGGGCTACCTCGACCTTGTCCGCTCGACCACCGGCCTCGTTCTCGACCCGTACTTCTCGGGCACCAAGTTCGAGTGGCTGCTGACCGAGGGCGGCGTGGAAGCGGACGAGCATCTTGCGTTCGGAACGATCGATTCCTGGCTCGTCTGGAAACTCACCGGTGGGGTCCACATCACCGACACCACCAACGCCAGCCGTACCCTGCTCTTCGACATCCGCGAGATGCGATGGAGTGACGAGATGTGCGACCTCCTCAACGTCCCGATGTCGGCCCTCCCGGAGGTCCGACCGTCATCTGGGCGGTTTGGTGTCACCACGGACAACCTTCCGATCCCCAGCGGGATCCCGGTCAGCGGTATTGCGGGCGATCAGCAGGCTGCGCTCTTCGGGCAGGCGTGCTTCGAGCCGGGTCAGGCCAAGAACACCTATGGCACCGGTTCGTTCGTGCTCATGAACGTCGGCCCGGTCTGCCCTGAACCGGTCGAAGGTCTTCTCACCACGGTCGCATGGACCCTTGACGAGGGCGGCGAATGGAAGACCACCTACGCCTACGAAGGTGCGATCTTCGTGACCGGCGCCGCCATCCAGTGGTTGCGCGACGGGCTCCAGATCATTGATGACGCCGCCGAGACTGGACCCCTCGCCGCATCGGTCGACGACACGGGCGGTGTTGTTTTCGTCCCAGCCCTTGCCGGCCTCGGCTCGCCGTACTGGGATGCGCGCGCACGCGGCACGATCGTCGGTATCACTCGGGGCACTGGTCGGGCTGAGATCGCGCGGGCAACTGTCGAGTCGATGGCGTACCAGACCCGAGACGTGGTCGACGCGATGGCCTCAGCGTCGGGCACCGGGGTTCGTGATCTCCGCGTTGACGGCGGCGCCTCGGTGATGGACTTCTTGCTTCAGTTCCAGTCCAACCAACTCGGCGTGCCGGTGATTCGATCCAAGGTTGCCGAGACCACTGCGCTCGGCTCGGCCTATCTCGCCGGCCTGGCCGAGGGCGTGTGGAGTTCCCCCGCCGACGTGACTGCCAACTGGGCCTCTGATGGCGAGTTCACCCCCAACCGCGACCGCAGCGTTGCCGACGCCGCCTACGCCCGCTGGCAGCGGGCAGTCGAGCGCAGCCGGAACTGGGAACTCGATGACTGAACGCCAGGACCCCTACCCCTCGAGGCGCGTGAGGGCACCGCGAAGGTTCCGGACGGCTTGGCCGATGCGCTGCTCGTTCTCGATCAAGGCGAACCGGACATGCCCCTCGCCGCCGGGACCGAACCCGACACCAGGCGACAGTGCGACACTCGCTTCCTTCACCAGCATCGAGGCGAACTCGACCGACCCCATATCGCGGTACTCGGGTGGGATCGGCGCCCACGTGAACATCGTCCCCTTCGGCGGTTCGACATGCCAGCCGATCCGGTCGAGACCGTCACAGAGGGCGTTCCGCCGACGTTCGTAGACCGCACACGCCTCCGCCGGGTAGTCGGGTGCCTCGTTCATGGTGACCGTCGCGGCGATCTGGATCGGCTGGAACGTGCCGTAGTCGAGATAGGACTTCATCTTGGCGAGGGCGGCGACGATCTCGGCGTTGCCGGCCATGAACGCCACCCGCCAGCCGGCCATCGAGAAGGACTTGGTCATCGAGTACAACTCGACCGCCACGTCCTTCGCGCCCTCGGCTTGCAGAATCGACGGCGGCGAGTACCCGTCGAAGCCAAGATCGGCATACGCGAGGTCGTGCACCACCACGACCTCTTGTTCGCAAGCGAAGTCAACGACCCGCTGCATGAACGCAGCGTCGACACACATCGTCGTGGGGTTGTGCGGGAACGAAAGCAGAATTGCCCGGGGGCGAGGCCACGAGTAGGTGAACCGCTCCTTCATCGTTTCGAAGAAGGAGTCCTGGTCACTCGTGAGCGGCATCTCGCGAATATTCGCGCCCGAAAAAATCGGCGCAAAGATGTGGATCGGATACGAAGGTGCGGGTACCAGCACCGAATCGCCGGATTGGCACAGCACCCACATGAGATGTGAGAGACCTTCCTTCGCCCCGATCGTGTTGATGACCTCGGTGTCGGGATCGAGATCCACACCGAATCGCCGCTTGTAGAGATCGGCGAAGGCCAGACGCAGCTTGGGCAACCCGCGACTCGACGAGTAGCGGTGGTTTCGTGGGTTCTGTGCGGCTTCAACGAGCTTCTCGACCGCAATGTCGGGCGACGGCAGGTCGGGGTTGCCGAAGCCCAGATCGATGACGTCTTCGCCGGCACGACGAGCCTCCACCTTCAAGGTGTCGATGATGGTGAAGACGTAGGGCGGGAGTCCGGTGATCCGGCGGAATTCCATGATCCGATGCTACTCAAACGAAGGTCGGACCCTCGGCTCCGGTGGCGCATCCCCACCGAATCGGCGCCGGGATGTGCAGAGGCTTTCTCGCGGCGACGAGGAAGCCGGGGTGTTCAGCCCGATGCCTCGACGTGACGCGTGAAGTCGCTTACTGCGGTGCGCACGATTCGAGCCTCGGCCCGCCGCTTCACGAAGCCGGGCAGCGGCACGGAGAGATCAACTGCGAGGTGGTAGACGACCTCGGTCGACTCGGGGTCGTTGGGCACAGGCAGGAACTCGTACTCACCGTCGAGGCGCCGGGTGATATCGCCGGTCTGCAGCCGCCACGCGAGACGTCGGGGGTTTGCGCCGTAGAAGTACCGCAGCGTGTAGGTCGTCGATCGGCCCATCGCCGCAGCACGAAACTCCACGTCGACGGCGCGGCCATCGTCGTCACGGCTGAGGATGCGGGCCATCTTCACATCCGTAGCCCATTCGGGGTACCGCTCGAAGTCGATCGCCGCCGCGTAGCAAGCGTCTGGTGTTGCCGAAATGATCGTGCGCTCGGTTGTCTGATCGACCATAGGGATGACCCTAACAACTACCCATGCGAAGCAGTGTCACCGACCGATCCGTTCTCTCCATCGGTGGGGTCAGAGACGGGTGGTGGGTCGTCGGTGGGCTCGAATTCGCCGTTGCGGGCAGTCCACAGGCCCATCATCCCGATGCCGAAGATCCAGACGAGCGTTCCGAACGCAAGCGAGGTGAACGGCCGGACCGCGGCAGTCGCGATGCCGGTCACCGCCTGCAGGGAGGTCGCGCCGAGGATGTGCCAGCGAACCGCCTTCGGGGTCGAGCCTGCGCCGAAGTAGAGACCACCCACGCCGATCGCGTCGACGCGGCTGCGATTCACGGCAATTCCGAACGCCCACAACATGGTGATCATGCCGACCGCAAACAAGGCGAGGGCCACCGCCAGCGCCACGGCTTGAAACCACGGGGGCCGGATCGCAGCGGCGACGGCAGTGATGACGAAGACGATCGTGCCAATCCAGGACCAGCAGACGAGCACGCCGTCAGGTTCGGGAACGTTCATCTCGTCACCATCGCATCGATCGCCGTGGCAAGCCGAGCCGCGAGGACGTCGTAGCTGAACTCGCGCTCCGCACGGACACGGCCGGCCATCGCCATCTCGGATCGCCGCTCATCATCGGCGAGGAGTTCACCGATTGCGGCCGCCGCTGCTTCAGGATCATCGGGGTCGACGACGAGGCCACTCACGCCATCTTCGACCGCCTCGTGGGCTCCACCACTGCGGCCCGCGACCTGGGGGACCCCGGATGCAGCCGCCTCCAGAAACACGATGCCGAAGCCTTCCTGCTCGAGCCCGTTCCATCGGCTCCGACACAGCATCGAGAAGACATCACCGGCGGCGTACAGCGCAACAAGGTCGTCGAAGGGCAGTCGACCGAGGAGACGAACCGGCGCGTTGCGTTGATCGATGTGCCGTTGAAGTGAGTTGGACGATCGTCCGTGGCCGGCGATGGCGACACACACATCCGGGTGAGATTCTCGGAGCACCAGACTGGCGTCGATGAGGGTGTCCATCCCCTTGCGTGGGACGAGGCGCGACACCGATACCACCAGCGCTCCATCCGCTGGCAGGCCGAGCCGCTGCCGGGTGGCCCGACGCTCTTCGACGGTTTGGGGCCGGAAGGCGTCGACATCCACCCCGGGCGGAATGATCGTGCATGGCGGGAGCGGGCGCCCCAGGCTTCGTTCTGCTTCCGCCGCCGGGTAGCCGCCTGCGGCGATGACCGCCGATGCCCCGCTCAGCACACGGTTCAGCAACTGTCGGGTGCCGGGGACTCGACCCGGGATGGTGACCTCGGCACCGTGCAGCACGACGGCATAGGGGCGATCGAGGTGTGGACCGATGAGCCCGGCGGGAACCGCAGGGTCGAGGATGATGACTTCTGCGCCGTACTGGTCGGCCAGTCGGTTGACTCGGCGAGCGAGAAGCGGCTGTGGGAGAAGGAACGGTTCGGTGCTTCGCACGACCGTGTAGGCCTGTTCGGCATCCCACGCATCGGCGCCGTCGTAGGGGGTGGTGTGGACGACAACATCGTCGGGTGGGAGCCGACGCCACAACTCCCCGAGATAGTTCTGGATGCCACCAACCTTGGGCGGAAAGTCATTGGTGACGAGCAGATGCCGAACCACAGGTCGGACCCTACGCCTGCGCAGCCTCGATACGGACCCGCTCATCGGGGTCGTGCGCGATACCGGCGGGAAGATCGATTCCGAGCTGGCGTGCGGCCCACACCGCATGGGCGCGCAACAGCGCGTTTGGGTGGATCAGATACCGCCGCACAACGGCGACGACGGCCGGGGTTGGGTCAGCAACATTGGCCAGCACCAGCAGAGCGTTCCGACGGAGGTAGTCGGGATCGCGGTTGGGGATGTACCACCGACCGAGGCGGGCCAGCAGAGTGTCATCGTCGGCGTCGAGCACGCTCAAGACGTCGACCCACGCCTCATCGGCCCCGGCGGGGGACGGGCGACGGCGGCGGATCTTGTTGGGTGGGCAGACGTCCTGACAGTCGTCACAGCCATAGATGCGGTCACCAAGCGCCGCTCGATATTCGCTCGGAAAAATGCCTTCCGCCTGCACGAGCCATGCAAGGCACCGGCGAGCATCGATGACCCCGGGCTCGATGATGGCGCCGGTCGGGCACCCGTTGAGACACTCTGCACAGGCTCCGCAGGCGTCGGCCACGGGTTCGGGGTGATCCGGGGCAACAACGGCGTCGGTGAGCACGGCGCCCAGCACGACGAGTGAGCCGACGCCGGGCACCAGAATGTTGCTGCTCTTCCCCCACCATCCGATCCCTGCTCGATGGGCGGCGGCGCGGTCAACCAGGTGGTTCTGATCGGCGATCACGGTCGCGCGGTAACCAGCCGCCCGCAGGGCAGCGGCGATCGGTTCGAGCGCAGCCCGCAGCACGGCGTAGTGGTCCTCCCACGAGTACGCAGCCACCCGCGCGACCGGCACATCGACCGGCATCTCTGGAGCGACTCGCTGATAGTCGTACGCACCGACGACGAGCGAGGCCACGCCCGGGAGCGCTCGATCAGGGTCGGTCGAACGCGCCGGGTTGCGGAACGTGAACTGCATGCCTGCGTGGAGCCCAGCATCTCGGCGCCGTTCCAGCTCGGCCCTGACCTCGACGAACGGGGCTGCATCACAGGCTCCCACCGCACAGAGGCCTGCGTCGATACCCAGAGCTCGGAGCTCGGCGATGGTCGGTGCGGACATGCTCCCATCGTGGCACGCCGCTAGGAATTCGCCGGTCAGGCGATACCCGAACGGTGCACGAATCGTGATGGGGGAACAAGCCCGGCATCGGTAAGGAGGTCGACGGCTTGCTTCTCGTCCTCGTCAAGAAGGACGGGTGTGCCTTCCTCGTGCCCGACGAGGTAGCTCACCAGGCAGTCACCGCACTGATCGGTGTACTGCATCTCGCACGCGTCACAATCGATCGTGAGCGCTGGTTCGGGCTCGGGTATCGCATCGTCGGCCAACGAGGGAAGCGCAGGCACGAGGCGGAGGTGGCGGCGTTGCATGGGGGCGCTGGACATGGAACGCACCATACGAATGGGGTGTGACACAGTCCGGGCCGGCAGGGATGCGAAGATCCCACCATGCGTGGACATGCCGACCGTATGGCTCGATACCGCCCTGCCCTCATCGCAGCCGCTGCCGCACTCCTCGCTGCGGCCTGCGGCAATGCCACCGAGCCAGAAGTCGCAACGCCGACCACAACCGTGACCGTCAGCACCACCCAGCAAGCAACGACCTCGACGGCTGCGCTCTCACCCACGACGGTCCAACCAGCCACGAGTGCACCGACCACGACGACCGAGCCCGCCAGCGACTGCCCGGATATCGCACCGCTCGCCACACCCGATATCGACGGCGACGGCAACGAGGACGGTGTGTGGCTCAGCAGCGTCGTGGGCGGCGAACGCCTTCGCGTGTGCGGGCTAGGCGTTGATTACGCACTCGAACTCGAGCACTCGGCCTGGTACATCGTCGTCACCGACATCGAGCCTGATGGCACCGACGAACTCTTCCTCGGTGCCCCCGACCTCGAGGACTCGCCCGGCCTCCCCGCCTCCGCGCTGTACTGGCTCGAACCTGATGGCGAGCGCCTGGTCCCCTACACAAGCGATTCGGGCGCCGGACTCTGGATCGGTCCGCGATCAGGAGCGGAGTGCATCGACATCGATGGGGACGGGGCGCGTGAACTGTTCGAGCGCGTGACCGATCAGGCGTCGAGCACCGAGGCGTTCATCGCATGGCGGATGTTCATCTCGCCTGCTCGCCCCGCGACCGTTACCGACACCCTGACCACCGGCTCATTCGACCGGTCCGACACCGCATCACTGCAACGACTGAGCGGGTTCTTTTGCGGCGGACACGTGCCGCTCAACCGAGTCGCTCCCTCGGCTGCGATCTGCGACACCGAACGCGATCTCACCTTCGAAGCGACCCCCACCGACCTCGATGGTGACGGCCGCACCGATCGCATCATCCAGCACGAGGCCCGAGGCGACGCCAGCCTTCGCGGCGCCGACTTCGGTGGCCTAGCTGTCGCCGTGTGCCTGTCGTCCGGCACCAACGACGAACTCCCAGTTGGTGGGCAGGGTGAGGTGTTCGATGTCGATCGAGGACCGGGGGGTCAGCCGGTGATCTGGACCGGCGGCACCACGGCTTCGGCTGCGTACGTGAACGCCCTCGTGGTCGATAGCGGGCGTCTGGTCTTTGTCGATGACCCAGGCGCCGAGTTCGGCTTTGGCCTCTGGGATGGCTTCCAAGGGTGGGACGAATCGCTGCGCATCGGCGTCTCCGGATGCGAGGACACCGACGGTGATGGCGAGGAGGAATTCACCCAGGTCGAAGCCGAGGTCGTTGGCGATGTCCTCACGTGGACTCGCCAGACCTGGACCTTTGATGGCCGCACGACCACCCCGGGCCCGTCAACATCGGGCAGCCTTCCGCTTCCCGACGAGTTCGACGTCGAAACCGACAGCTACGACCTTGTCTCGGGCCTGACGAGCGACACCTGCTGAGCCACCAGTGACCCGCCATTCTTGGCGGGTACCAAGCAAAGACCTTGACGGCGTCCAGATCTTCGGGCACGGTCTTGGGCCATGCCCGAACACCTGTTCGCTCAGCCGCACCCGACGCCAGCCGCCGACCCCGCTCCCCCACGGCAGCAAACGCTCGACGATCTCGGCACACCGCTCCACGAGGTCACCTTCGTCGTGTTCGACCTCGAGACCACCGGCGGCAAAGCAGCCGATGGCGGGATCACGGAAATCGGGGCGGTCAAGCTCCGCGGCGGCGAGTGTGTCGGCACGTACCAGACCCTCGTCAACCCAGGCCGCGCGATCCCACCCGAGATCACCGTTCTCACTGGTATCACCACCGCGATGGTGGTGCGGGCACCCCGTATCGAGGCCGTGCTGCCCTCATTCCTCGACTTCGTTGGGGACGACTCGGTGCTCGTCGGTCACAACATCCGCTACGACCTCTCCTTTACCAACGCAGCACTCGAACGGGATGGTCGCCCTCGCCTCGCCAATCGCTCCGTCGACACGCTCCCGCTGGCGCGACGACTGCTTCGCGATGAAGTCCCCAATTGCAAACTCGGCACGCTGGCCGATCGGCTCCGCCTGAGCCACACACCGTCGCATTGCGCGCTCGACGACGCGCTCGCCACCGGCGAGCTCCTCCATGTCCTCCTCGAGCGGGCTGGAGCGATCGGCGTCACCGGGCTCGATGACCTCCTCACGCTTCCAACGATGGCCGGGAACCCGCAGGCCTCAAAGCTTCGACTCACCGATCGGCTTCCGCGCCAGCCTGGGGTCTACCTCTTCCGCAACCGCACCGGCGATGTCTTGTACGTCGGGAAGGCGGCGAACCTGCGAAGTCGAGTCCGCAGCTACTTCTCCACGGACAGCCGCCGCAAGGTCGGCCAGCTCTTGCGGGAGACCCATCGGATCGACCATCAGGTGTGCCGAAACGGACTCGAGGCAGCCGTGCTCGAACTGCGCCTCATCCATCAGCACCTTCCCCGGTTCAACAGCCAGGGCACGCGCAGCTCGCGGTACCCGTACGTGAAACTCACGCTCGACGAACGCTTTCCCCGCTTGTCGATCGTCCGAGCGGTCAAGGACGACGGCGCGCTCTATTTGGGGCCACTGTCGTCGTCGAAGCGGGCCAAACGATTGATCGAAGCGATCGAGACGGCATCACCAATCCGCCGGTGCACGGCGAGATCCACGGCACGGCTTACCCGACCGGTCTGCACTGCCGCACAGATTGATGTTGCCGCCTGTCCATGCTCGGGGCACACCCCTCCAGAGCGTTACGAGCAGATCGTGGACGACCTCGTCGAGGGGCTGACCGTTGACCCGGAGCGTCTGCTGGGCCCGCTTCGGTCCCGCATCGCTGTGCTCGCTGCCGATGAACGGTACGAGGAGGCCGCCGACGTGCGCGACCGCGCCGAGGCGCTCGCCGGTGCGCTTCGCCGCCAGCGTCGTTTCGATCTGCTCCGTCGGGCCGGGCGGGTTCGGTTCCGGTTCGGAACGGCATGGGCCGAACTCGAACAGGGGCGCCTCAGCGATTGTGGGTCCGTCGATGACCCGCCGACCCTCCTCGATCTCCGCACTCCCTCGGCCCCGAGCGGCGTGTCGAACGCAGGGCGACTCCCGCCGCCGTCGCGAGCAGATGCCGACGAGCTGTTGTGTGTGGCGCGCTGGCTGGAAGACAACGCCCATCGCGTTGAGTTGGAGGCCATCAACGGGGTGCTAGCTGAGCCCCTTCCCCGTTTACCGGCCTTTGTCCCTAAGAAGCACTAGCTCCGCAGCGCCTCAAGCTTGGCGGCGGCGCGGCCGTCGTCGATCGCCGCAGCGGCAGCCTCGACACCGGCGCCAAGGTTGTCCACCACCGCAGCTGTCACGAGCGCTGCGGCTGCGTTGAGTACCACGATGTCGCGGGCCGCACCTCGCTCCCCGGCAAAGATCCTGTCGGCGATCTCGGCATTGGTTGCGGGGTCTCCACCGGCGAGGGCGCCGGGGGCGACCCTCGCCAGGCCGAAGTCGGTGGCGTCGATCTCGGCCTCGGTGATTTCGCCATCGTTGAGCGACACGACCCATGACGGGCCCGTCGTGGTGAGTTCATCAAGGTCGCCGTCACCGTGAACGATGAGCGAGCGGACCGAGCCGGTCGCTCGCAGCGTTTCTGCGAGCTTGTGCATGAGTGGCCGGTCGGCGGTGCCGATCACTTGACGCTTGAGCGCGCCCGGGTGCGATAGCGGGCCGAGAATGTTGAACACGGTGGGGATACCAAGTTCGATGCGAACGGGGCCGACGTGGCGCACCGCAGGGTGGAATACGCGCGCAAACGCAAACCCGAGGCCGTGTTCGGCGACCTGCGCCTCGAGGGTCGGGCCGTCTGCAACGGCAAGGCCGAGTGCGTCGAGAAAATCGAAGCTTCCGGAGGTCGATGAGGCTTTGAGGTTGCCGTGTTTGCAGACCGTCGCTCCAGCCCCAGCCGCGACGAACGCAGCCATAGTGGACACGTTGAGTGCATGCTTGCGGCGGCTGGGCGCGCCACCAGCACCCACGAGATCGGTCGTGCCGGCGGGCAGCGTCAACGGCTCCGCAACGGCCATCATCGCCTCGCGCAGACCGATGAGTTCTTCAACCGACTCACCCTTCTGACGCAGGGAGACGATGAACGCAGCGATACGAGCGTCGGAGACTTCACCCGTAAGAATCTCGCCGAGAACCGCCCTACATGCGGAGCCCGACAGATCCCGTCCTGCGGTCAGCGCGGCAAGCACACCCGGCCATCCGCCGTGTTCATCGATGCTCATCGTGCTCCTCCCCGCTTGGCTTCCAATGACGCGCCTCCTCGAGACGTTGATGATGGTCGTGCTGGGCTTCGGCCATCTTGTCCATCCACGCGGCCAGATCAGGGCGGGACTGATCCCGGATCTCATCGGCCAACGACGAGTACATCGAAGCCTCGACCGGAAGCCGTTGAGCCAGATCGTCAGCGCCGGGCCGAGCGTCAGCCGTGCCGGTCTCCTCCGCAAGTAGTGCGTACAGACCCTGCGCCAGACCCTCGTTGCGCTCGGCCATCGACCGAAGCACCGCAGCGAGCTCGGGTTCGCCATCAACCAACGCAGCCTCGGCGAGGTACCTGGCTCGCGTGACGGCGGCGGTGATCTGGCGGAGGCCGTGTCGGAGCGAGTCGGTCGCCTCGGTGCCGTCGGGATCGGTCATCAGCGGTACTCTAGGGGTCCTGTGCGCGCTGCCCTCAACGCTCTCGCCATCCGTCGCGGTGCAATCGTCTGCTTGGTGATTGCAGCGCCAGCGGCGATCATCAGCCGCCTGCTTGCCGATGATGACGGCGGCACCGATCAGTCGAACTGGGTGTTCGTTGCTCTCTTGGCGATTGTGGTCGCGTATCTCGTCGGTGGCGCGCTCGCCGGCCGACGTGCTCCAGGTGCACCGTTCGTCAATGGTGCTGCCGCCACCTTCTCTGCCTTCCTGATCGTGCAGGTGATCGGCGGCGTCGTTCGTCTTGCCCAAGGGGATGGCCTGTCACCTCTCGGCATCGTCTTCAACGGCTTGCTCGCAGCGACCATCGGCATCGTCGGCGCCGGAATTGGTGTCTCGCGAGGCAAGATGGAATCTGGTGGCGGGGAGCCGACTGGATGACCGCAGCCCTCCGGGGTTGAGGAAAGTCGGGGCTCCGCAGGACAGGGTGCTGGCTCGCGCCAGTCGAGGTGACTCGCAGGAAAGTGCCACAGAGAACAGACCGCCGGTCGGGTCCGCCCGGTCGGTAAGGGTGAAACGGTGCGGTAAGAGCGCACCAGCACCCCCGGTGACGGGGGTGGCTCGGCAAACCCCACCCGGAGCAAGGTCACGCAGGGAGAGGGCGGTCCGCCCGTAGACACTCCCGGGTCGACTGCACAGATGGATGGTCATCCACGGGCCGCAAGGCCCCGGACAGAACCCCGCTTACAGGTCGACTCCCCGCCACC
>Ga0181593_10000533_pt1 | contig 33147 bp, 30 predicted proteins | sample 071ome_19_FD_133756 | JGI IMG/M metagenome (GOLD analysis project Ga0181593, IMG submission 133756) | Coastal salt marsh microbial communities from the Groves Creek Marsh, Skidaway Island, Georgia - 071413AT metaG (megahit assembly) | ecosystem: Environmental > Aquatic > Marine > Intertidal...
AACGCCCGGTTGTAATCGGGCGGCGCGTGGTGGTGGTGATGTGCCTGCTGCCGGTTCATCAGGGATCAGACGCTGTGCCAACCCTGCCAGAGCGTCCAGGCTCCGATCACGATAAAGGCCGTTCCGGCCACATAGCTCATCAGTTTGACGTTGAGGTATTGCGACAAAACAGCCCCGGCGGCAACACCGATTGCGCTGGTGGCGATCAATGCCAGAGAGGCCGCGAAGAAAACAGTGAGTTTGCTCACATCGCGGTCAGCGGCGAAAAGCAGCGTTGCGATCTGGGTTTTGTCGGCCATTTCCGCAATGAACACCGTACCCAGCACGGTGAAAAACAACTTCCATTCCATCAGGTCAGCCTTCCGTTGACGGTGTGTTTTACATTGTACGCAATACGCAATGGGTAGCGGACGAGGGCCTGGCCTGACGGCTCCATGGACCTGCGCGGAACCTGCGACATGCGCAGCGTGTCAACGGCCGGGCGCATGGTCATACCTCGACCACGAGGTGACACATATTGTCATCACACCGACCATAATCGGCATCCCAGGCCCGAAATTTGCGTCGTAGCCCACAGAAACACCTCCGCATAAGTCCATTTATTCAGTGAGTTAAACGACTTTACACATTGTGGCGTGAATATTGCATCACACAGCGTGTACAGATATCCGGTCAGCCGGATATCAGGTAAATCGACCGCTCCGCGGAGGAGCGTAAACCCGGGCCGCCTTTCCTGCTGAAGAAGCCGTTGGGGGAACAGTCGAAGCAGGAAGTTAGCGGCCTCGGGCGAAGATACCGTTTCATCGCCACCCGCTAGACAAGTCCGGCGGCATGCCGGCACCAAGGGTTGGGTCCGAAAAGACCCTGTGTTATTGCACAATTTGCCCAAATTGAGCGTTGCTTGGGGAACAAGCCGGCTGGTCAGGCAAGGGGGTTTACCAGCCAACCATTGGGGTAAGGGCACGGGGGTAACCCGGCTGTTCCGGCGGCTTCAAAGCCGCCAGGCAGCCCAAGGGGTAGAGGGGGCCTGGCTTACCCATGGTTCGATCAAGGTAGCCACCCGAAAAGACCCGCAGATGCCGGGTCTTTTCTTTTATAGCGACTCACATCTTCTGCCGGTCAGTGCGCGCATGATGATCCGGCATGACCCTTTATGATCCATGAGGCCCTGGTCCATGAGGCCCTGGTCCATGAGGCTCGGGGCCGGAAAACCCTGTCGACCCGTGAAAGCGCCCTCATATCACTCGCGTTCAGACTGAACGCCACCCGGGCCGGACGGGCATCACTCGCTCTCGTGTGAAGTGATGATATAGCCGCCCGATTTTTCATCATGCTGCATCTGCAGGAGTTTGCGCTTCTCCATCTCTTCGAGCAGTTGGCCGAAGGATTTGAAGCCGTGGTAACTCTCGCTGAATGAAGGCTTGCGGCGCTTGAGTGCCTGCTTGACCATGGAGCCCCAGATTTGGGACTCATCCCCTCGCTCACTCACCAGGTCATCGAGCGTTTCCAGGACATGACGAAATGCGGACTGAGCGCGCTCTTCGGCTTTGGTGCGTGAACCATTGCCGCCTTCAGCGGCTTTCTTGCTGGCGCCTTTTTTCCTCGCCGGCGATCGCCGGGTCGTTTTTCGGACAATATCTTCGTAATAAATGAATTCGTCACAGTTGGCGATCAGCAGGTCCGAGGTGGACTCTTTCACACCCACGCCAATGACCAGTTTGTTGTTTTCTCGAAGCTTGGAGACCAGCGGCGAAAAATCCGAGTCACCGCTGATAACGACGAAGGTGTCCACGTGCGACTTGGTGTAACACAGGTCCAGTGCGTCAACCACCATGCGGATGTCGGCGGAGTTTTTACCCGACTGCCGCCGGTGCGGAATTTCTATGAGTTCGAAAGAGGCCTCATGCATGTCGACTTTGAAATCCTTGTAGCGCTCCCAGTCGCAATAGGCTTTTTTGACCACGATATTGCCCTTGACCAGCAGTCGCTCCAGCACTTCCTCGATGTCGAATCGGGCATAGCGTGCGTCACGCACGCCAAGGGCGATGTTCTCGAAGTCGCAAAATAGCGCGAGGTTTCGGGTTCCGTTACTCATGAATGGACGCTCTGGCGGGGCCTTGCTGTAGATGCCCCATTCTAAATGATTCACGCGATCTGTGTTGGCTGTTTTTCCTGAGCAGGGGATGCGGCATATCTTGGGCTATCATGCGACTTCACCCTCCGACGGCCTGACCCGATGAACGACACCATCAGCGCGAATACGCCCTACTACCAGCTGGACCCGGACACGGTCATCAATGCCGTCGAATCCGTCGGCATGGCCTGTGACGGACGTCTTTTGCCGCTCAACAGTTATGAAAACCGCGTATACCAAGTTGGGCGCGAGACCGGCGACCCGATCGTGGCGAAATTCTATCGCCCGGGACGCTGGAGCGATGAGCAGATCCTGGAAGAGCATGCGTTCGCCCTGGAACTGGCTGAGGCCGAGATACCCCTGGTGCCGCCCATGACGTTGGCCACCGGAACCCTGAACCACTTCGAGGGTTTTCGTTTCGCCCTGTTCGAGCGCAGAGGCGGGCACGCGCCGGAACTCGACGATAAGGAGACGCGGACCTGGCTGGGCCGGTTCCTGGGCCGAATACATGCGGTAGGCTCAAGTCGAGGGTTTGCACATCGCCCTCAACTCACGCCCCAGCGTTTCGGACAGGACTCCATCGACACCATCACGGGCGGTGAATGGCTGCCCGCCCACCTCGGGGCCGCCTTCGAAACCCTCGGCGAGGATTTGATGGCCATGGTGTCCACCCTTTACCAGCAAGCGGGTGAATGCAGAAACATCAGGCTCCACGGAGACTGTCACCCGGGCAACATCCTCTGGCGCGAAGGGCCTTTCTTTGTCGACCTCGACGACTGTCAGACCGGCCCGGCCATTCAGGATTTGTGGATGCTGCTCTCGGGCGAGCCGGAGGACATGTCCTCACAGCTGCAGGATGTGATCAAGGGCTATCGCGAATTCAACGCGTTTGAGCCACGCGAACTGGCGCTGATCGAGGCGCTGAGAACGCTTCGCATGCTGCATCACGCGGCCTGGCTGTCGCGCCGCTGGGAGGATCCGGCATTCCCGATCGCTTTTCCCTGGTTCAGTGAGCCGCGCTATTGGGAAAACCTGGTGCTGGGCTTGCGCGAACAGCTGGCCCGGATGCAGGAACCCGCGCTGACTTTACCCCTCTGGCTTTGAGACAGGCGGCGCCCCGCTCAGTAGTGGGGTGGCGCCTCATCGTGTTCACCGGAAACCCCACCGGCAGCCGCCTCACCCAATTCTCTCAGCCGGCCCGCCAGCTTCCTCAACTGCTCACGCAGCTCCGTGAGTTCACGATCCTGGCGGGCAACCACCTCATTCAGCCGTTCATGCAGCTCGTCCTGGAACGCGGCCTGGCTCTCCAGTTCCTCTATGCGGCTGAGCAAAGCCCTGAAGTCACTCAAGGCGATGCCTCCGGGGGCAGCTGAGCGGGTGGCTCCCACAATTCCACCCGGTTGCCGTCCGGGTCTTCGAACCAGCCGAAGCGTCCGAAATCGTGCTCCTCCCGGTCGTCGATCACCGTGGCGCCGCCATCGGCCACATTCTTGAGCGCCGCATCCAGGTCATCAACGATCAGGTTGACCATGAACGCCTGCCCGCGGTCGCCGAAATATTCGGTATCGGTAGGGAATGCGCCCCAAACAGTGAAACTGTTGGCCGGCATACCCTCGGGGGCAAAACTGGCGCCACTGGTGGTTCCCCAACCTTCTACGCGCAGGCCGAGGTGCGCTTCATACCAGGCGGCAAGCCCGGCAGGGTCCCCGGTCCGAAAAAATACTCCGCCCATGCCCAGGGCTCTTCCCTGGCTGGTTTTGCTCATTGTGAGACTCCCACACTTTCCTGAACGTCATCATAACCCAGGTGGAAGCGCGCCCATCGGGCCGCCCGAATTTGGAACGACGAACCGCCTTCGGTATGCTTCAGCCAGGCTCCAATACGAGAATACGAGATGCGTCCGCTGTTGTTCCTGACCGCAACCTTGTTGCTTCAAGCATGCGCCTCGCTGCCCGAGGACTTTCCCCAGCAGCCCAGCGAAGCCTGGCCGGAACCCGCCACAACCCAGTTGGGCGCGTTTTTCGAACGGCACGTACCCGAAACGGGCCCGCGCTCGGGCGTTATCCTCGTGGCCGACCCCCGGGAGGCTTTCAGGGCCCGATATGCTTTTGCCTCGCTCGCCCAGCGAACACTCGATCTGCAGTACTACCTGTGGAAGGGTGACCTGACCGGTCGGCTGCTGCTGTGGCGGGCGCTGGAAGCCGCCGACCGCGGCGTCCAGGTCCGCATTCTCATGGATGACATCTACCACAAGGGCCGGGACAAGGACTATGCCACCATCGCGGTGCATCCCAACATCCAGATGCGCGTCTTCAACCCCATGGGTAACCGGGGTATTGGCCGCACCGGCAATTATGTTTTGCACAAAAAGACGCTCAACCACCGGATGCACAACAAGATTTTTCTGGTCGACAGCGCGGTTGCGGTGCTCGGTGGCAGGAACATCGGGGACGATTATTTCGGTATCGACCCGGAACTCAATTTCCACGACCTGGATGTGCTGGCGGTCGGTGAGGCCGCGCGGCAGGCGGGCGGCGCGTTCGACCTGTACTGGAATAGCCCGCATGCGGTGCCCATCAGCGTCCTGTACCCCGACCTGGTTGATGTGACCGACCTCGATCTGCTGCGCACCGACCTGGAGATGAACCTGGACGACGCGCTGGAAGAAGTGCCCTACAAGGTACCGCATGAGATTGATGCCGTCCGCGACCAGCTGGAAGACCTGGCAGCCGCACTGATCTGGGCGGAAACGGAGGTGGTCGTCGACCCCCTGGACCGCTTTGAGGGGGGTGAGGAGTCGGCTTTCGTGGTCCTTGGGCGATTGTTGCGGGATGAAGCCAGGGAAGACCTGACCATTCAGACCGCTTACCTGATCCCCAATGGCGGCGGCATCGAAAACATCGCTCACATGGTCGACAACGGCGTTCGTGTGCGCATCATGACCAACTCAGCGCAGTCCAACAATCACCTGTCCGTCCATGCGCACTACATGAAGTACCGCAAACCCCTGATTGAAGCCGGCGTGGAACTGTATGAACTGCGCGCCGACGCTGAATTGCTGAATCACTACCGCGAGGTGGATAACCGCATAGTGGACTCGCACGCCGGCCTGCATACCAAGGCCTTCGTCGTGGACAGCCGCATCAGCGTGATCGGCTCCTACAATATGGATCCCCGCTCACGCATCTGGAATTCCGAAATTGGGCTGGTGGTCCGTAGCGAGGAATTCGGCGCGGTCGTCAAAGCCGAAATGGACGAGGAATTCCAGCCGGGCAATGCCTACCGCGTGGAACTGGATGAAAAGGGCAACTTGCTCTGGACCATCGATACAGAGGACGGCGTGGAGCGCTGGACGCATGACCCAGGAACCACCGCCTGGCGGCGGTTCATCACCCGGCTGATCAGCTGGATACCGGTTGAAAACGAGCTCTGAGCCCGCTTTTACCAGCAGCTCAGGCCCCGAACACTTCCCGGAACACCATCTGCATGTGGCCCCAGGACACCTGATCGGCCAGTTCGTCGTATTTGAGTGGGATACCGAACTTTTCGCCCTTGGCCGTCGCCTCGGGGTTGGTGAAGGCGTGCTCCGCGCCCGGCAGCTGGATGAAATCACAGTGGGCGCCAGCGGAAGCCATCTCCTGCTGGAACTGCGCAATGTCTTCCGCCGGTACGAAGGGGTCAGCTTCGCCGTTGTAGGCAACCACCCTGGCCGCCATCTGGTCAACGCCCGGCGTGATGGCCAGGGGCAAGCTGCCGTGGAATGACACCACCACGCCCAGGTCCATACCCACCCTGGCCATGTGCAGGACAACGCCGCCGCCAAAGCAGTAGCCAATCGCGCCGATCTGATCCGCGTTGACGGTTGCATGACCCTGCAGGGTATCCAGGGCAGCTTTGAAGCGGGCCCGGCCTGTCTCCATATCCTCGATCACCGCGTTCATCAGGGCGCCGGCCTCAGCAGGGTTATCGGCCGTTTGGCCGCCGCCATACATGTCGACCGCCATCGCCGTGTAACCCAGCGCGGCCAGGGCATCGGCGCGGCGCCTGGCGAAATCATTCAAACCCCACCATTCGTGAACCACCAGGATGCCGGGGCGGGAACCCTCGATGGAATCATCCCAGGCCAGGTAGCCCCTCATCTCGGTCTCCCCGGAGGAATAGGCTACATCTTCGCTGCGAATATTGGCTGCGCTCATCGTTGCACTCCCTATGCTGATCGGTTTCAATCTGAATATTCTTCGACAGCGACCCGCTCCCGTGTCGCCCCTCGCAAAGAATCATACTCCATGCAAGCCAGCCACAGGCACAGATTCACATTGGATTCGATCTGAAGCGACCCCAGATTGTTTTCAGTTGCATTGGTGGGCCTGGTGCTGGTGCAATGAGTAACTGACCAGGCCAGACCAACAGGACAAACATCATGAGCGAGTTAGGCGGTACCCCGGACATCAACATGGATCCCGATGCCCTGTGCCGGGAAGAGGTATTCACGGACAACAGGATCGGCACCATTCGCAAGCTGACCCCGGTGACTTCAGGCGGCGAAGAGGACCACAGCCGGCCCGTTCAGTACCTGGGTTCCACCCAGATCATGACGCCCGGGGGGGCCCTGCCGCTCAGCTTTGAAATTCCCGCGAGCACGCTGCAGGAGGCTGCGGAAGGTTTTGGCGCGGCCGCACAAGAGGCTGTTGAACGCACCATGGAGGAACTCCGTGAGTTGCAGCGCCAGGCCGCTTCCCAAATCGTGGTACCCAAGGGCGGCATGGACCCGGGCGCCATGGGCGGGATGCCCGGAGGCGGCAAAATCCAGATGCCGTGAAGCGTTTCTGCCTGGCTGTTGCGGCCTTGCTGACCGTAACAGCGGCCAGCCTACCCCGGGGCGCCCAGGCCCAGGACACCCTGTTATGGCGCGTAGTGGATCTCCAGAACGTGGTCCACGTGGAGCTGCTGGAAGGGGTGATCGTGCTCGAGCTCAACCCCCTTTTCGCGCCGAAAACGGTTGCCCAGTTCAAACGGCTGGTCGCGGAGGACTTCTACCGCGGCCTGAGCTTTTATCGGGTCATCGAAGGGTTCGTGGCCCAGGGGGGAGACGAGAGCGATGTCGGCATCCCAACGACCGAGCCCACGATCGATGCGGAATTCGAAATCAAGCGCGATGACGAGCTGCCCTGGACCCGGGTCGAACGCCAGGATATATACGGCGCTGAGACGGGGTTCATCGACGGGTTCGCCGCCGGACGGGACAAGCGCCGTGTCTGGCTGACCCACTGCCCCGGTATCATCGCCATGGCACGCAACGAGGATCCCGACTCGTCACGAACCGACTTCTATATCGTCATCGGCCAGTCTCCGCGATACCTGGATAGAAACCTGTCCATTTTCGGCCGGGTCATCCACGGCATGGATGTCGTTCAGCGTATCCGACGAGGCGCTATTGAGAACAACGGGATCATCGAAGAAGACCTCGAGCGGTCCCGCATCAAGCGAGTGCGCATGGCCATGGACCTTGACCCGCCAGAACGAAACACCTTCCTGGTCATGGACACCAACAGCCCCGGCTTCAGCGACTATCTCGATGAGAGACGCAACCGCAAGGACAAGTTTTTCGCCCATAAGCCGCCGAAGGTGCTTGATGTCTGCCAGGTACCCGTCGCCACGCGGGTAGAGAAACCAGACCTGCCAGACAGCCTGCGCCAAAGCGTCACCGACCAGCCATAGGCCCCATGGCCCGATGCTGTATGGGCGCAGGCGATGGCTCTACTGTGGTACTCTAGATGCACACAATCTGCCCGTGGCTTCGGGCAGACCAATTGATAAGGGGCCCCAACAACGCTTTACTGCGTGAGCGCGCCGCAACCCCAACGCGAATGCCGGACAGGGAACACAGCGCGATGGACAAATGACTCAAGGCAACAGAAACATATTTGTCTTCGGCATCGCAATGGTGTTTGTGGGCCTCGCCTTGATTTTTCTGCTGCCTCGCAGCCACCCGGGGCCGGATCAAACCATCGTGATGCCGAATGACACTGACGCCCCGTCAGAGACGCCAGAACCTGCGCTCCACTCTGACCCGGCCAGGGCTATGACCAGCGAAGACGCGCCGCTGGCATTTTTCAAGTCGATCAACCGTTATCCGGGCAACAACAAAAGACTGACCGACCGGTCCCATGACCTGCTCAACCCGGGGGCGCGTCATGAACAGCGGCGGCGGATTCCTGCCAACCCCGACAACCCGGATCCCGGGTGGGAGGTGCTTTTCACCGCAGATCGCTACTACATCAATGGTGAAGAGTCGGCCGAAATCACACTGCAGCTGTGGCACGAGGGCCAACCCGTGACCCCCGAGTCACTGCAGTTGGTAGCTCGAACCGTCACGGCACAAGGGCCCACGGTGACCCTGCGAGAGCAGCGGAACGGCGCCGGGGTCAGCACGGTTTTTCGCCCCAATGAAGCCTGGCCCGATTTCGCCGGACCAGTCCAGGTCGTGGCGCGTTTTTCCGCCGACGGAATGGCGCCGCAATCGGGCACGCTGGATTTTCACTTTACCGGCTCCGAACAGAACCCTGGAAAATTCACCGGCGCCGTCAGTGAGCGCCTGACGCAGGGCAGCTTGACCTTCGATGTGGGCGTGGATATCCACATCGCCGGCCGCTTCCGCATTGAGGCCAACCTGTTCGACGCAATGGGCAGGCCTTTTGGCTGGGCTCGGTTCGATGCCCCTCTGGAAAAAGGACGACAGCGGGTGGAGTTGACATTTGACGGACTGCTGTTCCACGACGCCCAGGCTCAGGCGCCTTTCCTGCTGACACAGCTCCGGGGTTACCGGCTGTCGCCAGAGCATGCCTCGGGCCGACAGACCATACCCACCATTGAACTGAACCATGCCACAGCCGGTGATTACGATCTGGCTGATTTTCGAGACACCGTCATCATCAGCCCGCGCCAGGCGCGCATGATGGAGATGTACCAGGACGCACAAAGGCGGGGTGTCCAACTGACCCGGCCAGAGTACACGGGAGACTAGGAAGCACCGGAGCTAATCCGGGCACTTTATCAAAGGGAGAGATCATGAAACACGCGGCATACGGAAGAAAACGAATCATCGCCATACTGGCAAGTGCGCTTTTGCTGACGCTGGCGGCGGCAATGCCTGCCATGGGCGGCACCATCGGCGGGGGCAACGAGGGCCGTTGCGAAATGCTTGCGAGTGAGGCCACCCGCGTTTGCACGGGCAAAGGGAAAAATCGCAGCTGTGATGTGATTGACAGTTTCTGCGGGGGCGCCGGCAGCAATGGCAGCTGTTCCTGCGAGGATGGATGCGAAGCAGACGGATCCTGCTGCGCCGACTACGCGCCGGTGTGCGCGGGTAAGTTCGATTGCAGCCCGGACAGCGGACAGATTGCGTTCCTGCACGTAGGCGGCATGTGCTCCACGCAGTGGGACTACCCGGGCTCCGACGACCGCCTCGCCAACGTCTCGGGCATCTCAAACGCCGTTTCAGTAGACGTCAGGGCCGTGCAAACCGATGTCTTCGGCACCCAGGTCGCCGCGAAAACCCTGTCGCGCTATCTCGATGCCTGCTGCACGGACTCGAACAGCTGCTACGTCTACAACTACTCCAATGGCGACAACGTGGTGGGCTTTGCCCTCGACCAGTTGGCGACCACGACCCAGATCTGCACTGGCCGGGGCAAAAAAAGGACCTGCGAGGAAGATCTGGCCTGGAATGTGCTTGAAGTAAGGACCTCTGCCGGAAATGGCGGCGGCAGCGAGCTCTCCAACTGGGGCAGCCTGGCGGACCTGTTCGCCTGCGACCTGGCCTCGCAGATCGGCCCGAGCCAGGTGCGAAACCTTTACGATCACAACAACACCCGCGGCGTTCCCGTGTACCACATGGGCGGCTTCCTCGACCAAACCACGGGCAGCGATGACATCACGCTGGACGCGGCATGGTGGTTCCTGCCGTGGCACAACGACGGTGCGGTGGGTTATCACTCGGCCGGCGCCCGCAACACCGCTGTTGAATGGTGTGGTGACGGGCAAAATCTCGCCTGGGACTGGGACTACTTTGGCAACTGGTGCACCGACGAGAACCTGTGCAGCGCGAACTACGGCACCTTGTTCCAGGGCCATGGCATGGCCTACTGCGACATGCACATGGAAAACTCCGATCACTACGACCAGAAAATGGCGTACATCAAGTATGAGGGCCAGTGACCGGATAAACGGCGGCCATCCATAGCGGATAACTAGCCGGGTGCTTCGACACCCGGCTCATCCGCCTCTTCCAGATCGTAACCCCCCAGGTGTGCGGCAACGCGCCAGCTGTGGTGCGCCATTCTCTGGAGCCAGCGCTGCGCGGCCATGCGCATGCCGGTTTCCGCCACGCTCAGATCGTGCGCCACCGCGGCCTCGATAGCGCCGTCCCGGTCTTCTTCCGCCTTATGCCACAGGCGGCGGGCAAAGTGGCCCATCCGTTGGTAGGTCGAGATGTCGATGCCCGGCTCCAGGCTTGAGCGGATCTCGGAACACAGGGTGCGCAGTTCAATGGCCTCAGCCGTCAGTTGGGTATCGGCGCGGATCGCAACGATCCGATCGTCCTGGCCTATCCTCCAGAACATCCTTTGCAGGTGATCCAATGCGTGCATCGCGCTGCCAATTTGTGCGTGGTAACGCCCCTTCTCGCCCGCAGCGTTGAGTTCGTCCAGAAAATCCCGCGTGTCCCGAAAATCCTGCTCGATGATACCCACGGGAACACGGCCTTCCACATCCTGCCCGACCAATGACCGGCCCAGCCGGTCCAACAGGTCATCGAACAGGTCTCTCAATGTGGCTTCCAATGCGGCGGTCGCCGCCACCGGTTCCTTGATCAGTTGATGGTCGAGCCTGCGGGCCAGGCTGATGCTGCGCTCGGGTACCAGCGCCTCCATCAGGCGGGCGAACGGCTGGGCCAGCGGCAGCCCTACCAGCAGGGCAACGGCATTGAACAAGGTGTGAAAACCCACCAGCGCCAGCTCCGGTGAAGCGGTGATCGCGTGCGGCCACGCGGCGCCGAGGGCCCAGACATAAGGGTCCAGGAGCAATAACGCGGCGAGCGCGGTAAAGACATTGAAAATCGTATGCGAGAACCCGGTGCGCCGGGCTGCCTGCGAACTTCCCAGTGCGGCAACAACCGCGGTAATCGTGGTGCCTACATCCATCCCGATGACCATGGCGGCCGCCTGGGGAAAATTGATCGCGCCAACGCTGAGCGCGGTCATGGCAATGGCGACGCCGGCACTGGAGGACTGGGTGACCAGGGTAATCAGGATACCCAGGCCCAGCAACAGCAGACGCCCACCCAGCGTATCCGGAGGAAAACGGTCGGGCGTCACCGTATCTGTAAAGCCCTGCATGCCGTCCTGCATGAATCCGATACCCAGGAAAATGACGCCAAATCCGGCCAGTGCGCGACCCAGGCTTTGCCAGCGCCCCCGCCCGAACATCCGCAGCATGGCGCCCAGGAAAATAACGGGAAGGGCGGCAGCCCCAATTTTCAGCTTAAAACCGAATAAGGCCACCATCCAGCCCGTCACCGTGGTGCCCAGGTTGGCGCCAAACACGATGCCCAGAGCCTGCGGGAACGTCAGGAGCCCGGCCGCGACAAAGCCCACCGTGGTAACGGTGGTAGCGCTGGAAGATTGCAGGACGGCGGTGGCCAGCGTGCCGGTGAGGGCCCCCGTTGAGGGGCTGCGGGTAAAGCGCGTCAGCCACGCGTGCAGGCCCTCGCCCGCCAGGGCTTTTAGCCCCTCGGTCATGACGACCATGCCCATCAGAAAGAGGCCCAGCCCGCCAAGTGTCGTGAGTAGGTTGTCGTACATCTGTGCCTTCGACGCCCGGTCTGCCCATGCTCAGCATAAGCCAACCGGCAGCGCCCCCCAAGGGTCGAAATCAAACCATTGCGGGTGGGTTGTAAGAAAATTTTTGTGGGCTAATCTTTAAATCTCTAAAAAAGGTATTCAACGTGAATGAAATCACCCACAAAAACGCCGGGCGTCAGAGCTTTCTGTTGCTTCTCAGGGAGATGGTTCGCGCATATCAGGCCTTCGAAGCGCTTGACAGGCGCCTGCTCCAGGAATCAGGGACCGGACTGACTTCTGCCCAGGCGGATATTCTCTTCACCCTTGGGAATACCACAGGCATGACCCGAGAGGACATACACACCTGTTCGCTGCTCAACCACGGGTTCATGGAGGACAGCATCCAGAGCATGGTGACAGCGGGTCTGGTGGTGGATCAATCCGATAAAGGCAACGGAGCGGATTCGCGAGTGACACTGACCCCGAAAGGGGTGGAGACATTTGAACGGGTATTCCCGAGTCATACACAATCGGTTGGCCGTTACTTCCAGAAACTGGAGCAGTCTGATTTGATCGATGGATCTGTGCTGTTCAGGAAGATCCGTCAAGCACTTGAGAGTGATTGACGGCACACAGCATCCAAGGGCGGCAGCCCTGGGTCGTTTTGCCATCAACAACACGTGAACTCAATGCCCTTCCCGGCGTTACGGATAAGGGGCGCAGCTTCCGCCAAGTTGCCCCTCGAACATGAAATGAACGAGGTGCGACTTGGAGACTGATTTGCTACCCTCGGCGGGCCCTGTTCAGCCCATTGGTTCCGATGCGCCTATTACTCAGCATTCAAAGATGGCTCTTCACCACGCTGCTGTCCGTGGGCGCTGTGCCGACCCTGGCGGATTGCCCAAAGCCTGAGGGCAGTGGGGGTGTCAACGCGTCAGAGCACCTCGATGCCCCCTACATCGTGCTCATCTCACTGGATGGGTTTCGCTGGGATTATCCTGAGATATTCAACCCGCCGACGATCAACCGCATGCTGAAGGCGGGCTTCCGCGCTGAACGCCTTATTCCGGTCTTTCCTACCCTGACGTTCCCCAACCACTATTCCGTGGCCACCGGCTTGCACCCGGATCGCCATGGTCTCGTGGGCAACCATTTCTACATGCCTAAGTTCGACAGCTGGTATGAATTGTCTAACCGGGAGTCGGTTTCCGATGGCCGTCATTATGAAGGGCAGCCGATCTGGCTGACGGCCGAGTGCCAGGGGATGGTGAGCGCAGCCTATTTCTTCGTCGGTACCGAGGCGGATATCCGGGGAATGAGACCATCCTACTGGTATCCATACGACAAGCAGGTTTCGGGTACACGCCGGGTCGATCAGGTATTGTCCTGGCTGGGCAAGCCCGCTGCGTATCGACCGCACCTGATCACCCTGTACTTTGAAGACGTCGATGATCATTCCCATTGGACCGGAGTCGGTTCCGGACCTGCCCGTGACGCCATTGTGAGGGTGGACTCCTGGCTGGAGAGGCTTTTACAAGGGATAGAGAAACTGCCTCACGGCGACCAGGTCAATATCATCGTGGTCTCAGATCACGGTCAATCCGCTTATGTCGACAACCCGGAACCGCTGGTGATCAGTGAACACATCGATCTAACCGGGATTCGGGTGATCGGCAAAGGGCCCTACGCGTTTCTTTTCTACGACAGCGATAACCAGGCACAGATCGGACGGCACACTGAGCTGCTTGAGGCCGCGTGGCCGCATGGACGGGTCATGTCACCGGCTGAGGCGCCCGAGTCATGGCGGGTAGGCGCCAATGAACGTTGGCCGGATCTCATGCTGGTCGCTGATATCGGACATATGGTGGTGTCCGAACGGGCCCAGATCGCCCGGCTGTCACCAGGCGCGCATGGCTGGGCGCCGGAAGATAGTGATATGCATGGAATCCTGTTTGGCGCGGGTCCGGGTTTTGTTCCAGGCGCGCGTATCGGACCGGTTAGGGTAGTGGATATCTACCCCTTGATGCTGGATATGCTCGGACTGACCGCTCCTGGACCGCTGGACGCCGACCCTCAAGCGCTTCATTCGGTCAGGTTGCTCAAACCGGGACCCACGCCAAGGGATTGACTGAACCCATAATGTTCACCTTGGGGCCCTCTATGACGCTCATCAGCCGTGCGTCATTACGTTCCAGTAAATCACCGTAGCGACGGCGGTCCAGTAGCCAGGGGTAAATTTCCCGCCCAAGCTGAAGCTCTGCAACGGCATCATGGATCATCCCGCTGTCCAGGCGGTCCGAAACCAGTAACAGGCGCATGGTGGAGGCGGGCCGGTCGCTCGGGTCGTTGTACATCAAGACAAGGTCAGGCGTTACCGGCAACTGGTCCACGGCGGATCGTATGACATCGACCACTCCAAATGTCTTGCGCGCAATACCGCAGAGCTCGGGAAAAATGGTGATATCCGGATTGGCCTGGTAGTGCAACTGATTTCCGATCCGGCGCACCGTCAGCACACCGGCGCTCGACAGCCGTTTGAGCTCCCTTTGCACCGACCCTGTTCCCACGCCCGCCAGCCGGACAATCTCATTGAGATAGAAACTCCTGTCCGGGCGACCGAAAAATATGCCCATGAGCTGACGTTGGGTGCGCGTAAAAAACGCGTCAAGAAGGCGCTTTCCTTGCGAAATAATACCCATATAAGGTACTATCATACCTCAATTGGGTTTTGTGATTCACCGGAATAGGGAGATTACCCCGGGCGCAATGAGAAAGGGATGCAGCATCGACCCTTCGATGAGCATCCCTTCCCACCGGAACGGTCGTAGAGCATAGCCAACCCTTTTGAAGGACTGCCCGGCCTCCTGGCAGCCGGCCCCAACCGGCATCCAGATAAAAGGGCGCCGCCCTGTCGTTGACACTGCCGGGAAACCGGCAGCGTCAGGGGCGCCAGCGAGACCGGCGCCTCGGGCCCCAAATCGGGCGCAAGATCCGGGGTTCGGCTTCAGGGTCGGAAGTTTTGTCGGCGGCCTGCGGGCCGCCGTTTTTATGACAGATGCCCAAATCGTTTTCCCATATCGCTTCCCAAATTGTTTGCTGCAAGCGCCCACACACACGCTGGGCGGCGCTTGAGCGCGCCCGACACAGCCCCCAACTCCGTGTTAGCAACGGACCAGGACGCAGCCAATGAATCGCCCATTGAATCGGGTCATACCCAGCCAGACCACCTCCGACGGGGCAGGCGTCAAACTCCGACGAAGCATCGGGGCCGCTGACGGCTTGCGGCTGGATCCGTTCCTGATGCTCGATGAGTTCGGCACAGACCGCCCGGAAGACTACATTGCCGGGTTTCCGCCCCACCCCCACCGCGGCTTCGAAACCGTCACCTACATGATTGACGGCCACATGCGGCACGAGGACCACCTGGGTAACGTAGGCGAACTCAACCCGGGCGGCGTGCAGTGGATGACCGCAGGCCGGGGCGTGATCCACTCGGAGATGCCACAGCAGGAAGAAGGCCGTATGCGCGGTTTTCAACTGTGGATTAACCTGCCCTCGGCGGAAAAGATGAAGCCCGCGGCTTACCGGGACATTGCGGCTCATGAGGTCACCACGCTGACGCTGCCCAAAGGCGGCTCGCTGAGACTGATCGCCGGATCGCTTTCGCTGGATGGACAGGCCATCAGCGGCCCCATCAACCCCGTGCCGGGAAGCATGAGCACCGATCCGCTGTTCATCGACCTGATGCTGTCAACGGGTGAAGCATTGAGCCTGCCCGTGACCACCGAATACAACGCGTTCCTGTATGTTTACGAGGGCGGGCTGGAGGTCGGCGGCCATCCGCTGGCTGCCAGGCAAGCCGGCGTCCTGGGCGAAGGCGACCGGGTTGATCTGCGCGCTACCAAAACCGCGCGCGCCATCCTGGTGGCGGGCAAACCCATTGGCGAGCCCATCGTGCAATACGGGCCATTTGTGATGAACAGCCGGGAAGAAATCGAGCAGGCGCTCGCGGACTATCGGGAGGGCACGCTGACCGGCTGAATGTTCAGCGCACCTTGGTTTGCTCGAAAAACCGGACCAGTCTCACCATGGCCTCGGTATCGAAGCGGCAGTACTCCAGTAGCTGTCGGCGAACGGCTTCGCGATGCCGCTCATCATTGGAATGGACCGCATCCAGCCAGGCCGTTGACGCCTCGCTGCCTTCATGAACCCCTTCCAGTTTCTCCCAGTCCATGGACGGATCGATGGTGGGCAGCACGGCCTTGATGGACCAGGAACCCATCATGTCGGGGTGATAGTAGCTGGCCTTGGTGACCGGGTAGAGGTCAACCAACCGCGAAACGATGGCCTGTAATGGCCCCGCCAGGTCCGGAAAGCGTGCGGCCAGGGCCATGATCACGCCCTTTTCATAGGCCGTGTACATCAGCACCGGGCCCCGGTCTCCGAGCACGGCAATCAGCGCCTCAGCCAGCGCGCGCATGGGCGGTTCCCCGCTCATGTCGAGAAATTCTTCGTGGTGAAGCTCGCCCGGAGCCCGCTCCACGTGACATGACCACTGAAAAGGCAGTACTTCGTAGGGTCGGGTGCCGGGCCAGACGGGCACAGCAGGCCCCACGGTTTCGAAATCCAGGTAGAAGCGCGGCCAGTCCAGGCCACTGACGAACGCCCCGGCAGCCGGTAATATTTCGGGCACGCCCTGCCGGGTCACCCGCCAGATTCTGTATTGATTCTCGGACGTCAGGGTCTCCCCTGGTACCTCACGGATATCTGAATAGCCTTTCGATACCAGCTGGCCGAGTTTCTTGCGGCTGCCCTTCAAACCATGAACAGGATAATCGCTGTCCACCGGCCAGCAGTGCCGGAAGAAGGGGCATTCATAGGGCGTAAAGCAATGCTGGCCCACGGCGAGCTTTGGCTCGGGCCCATCGGCGGCAGCCATCGCCGCCTCAACCCAAAGCGGCACTGAATGCTGCAATTGCCGGACCTCGCAGGTGAGATCTTCTTCGACCAGAAGACCGGCGTAGTCCCCATCGCCCGGGTATACGAACTGGTTGTCGATATGCGCCAGCGAAAAGCGCTCAAAGCTGAAACCGGCACCTTCATGGACCCAGGCCTGGATGGCGCAATCCTGCACATGCTCATCTTTGAGCCGGGTCGATGCCTTGACCTCGACAATATGCCATCCGCCCTGCTGGGGCAGGAGGACGTCTTCCCGCACCAGCACGCCGCCATGCTCCAGCGTAGCCTCGAACACCGGCTCGCGCGGCCTGGCGCGCAGCAGCTCCCGGGTTTGCTCAAGTGCTGTGCCCAATCCTGCCTCGTACTCGATGTACTCGCCTGCCCCGCCACCGTAAATCTGGACTGCAATGTCTCCGACCCGATGACCGATATCGAAAGCGATCTGCGTGCGCGCGGACATCACAGCCAGCTCAGGCCGGTTGACCTCCAGGTGCAGGCGTCTCAAGCACTGCAGGGAGGACATGATCCGCGATTTGGACAAACGGGGCATGGGGTGAGAATAGCCGCTCTGACCCGGCTCAGGCTCCCCCGAACTGTAGCTCGGCGAGGCGGGAATACAGGGCGTTCTCGCGGATCAGGTGGTCATGACTGCCGGAGGCAACGATGCGGCCGCGATCGATGACGACGATCCGATCCACTTTCTTGACCGTTGCGAGGCGATGAGCGATCACCAGGGTGGTGCGATCCTGCATCAGGACCTCCAGCGCCGACTGCACCAGCCGTTCGCTTTCCGCATCCAGTGAGCTGGTGGCCTCGTCCAGCAGCAGAATGGGCGGGTCCTTGAGGATGGCCCTGGCGATGGCGATTCGCTGCCGCTGCCCGCCTGAGAGCCGCGTGCCACGCTCACCCAGGAATGTGTCATACCCCTCCGGCAACTCCCGAATGAAATCATGGGCCGCAGCGGCTCTTGCCGCCTGCTCCACCTCGGCATCCGAAGCATCGGGCCGGCCGTAGCGGATGTTCTCGCGCGCCGTTTCACCAAACAAGACCGTCTCCTGCGGCACCAGGCCGATCCGCTGGCGAAGCTGCTCCGGATCGAGCCGGGCGACATCCACACCATCGACCTCCACCAAACCGGTCAGGGGGTCATAAAACCGCAGCAACAATTGAAAACTGGTGCTCTTGCCCGCGCCGGAAGGACCCACGAAAGCCACCGTCTCCCCGGCACCCACATCCAGTGAGAAGCGGTCCAGCGCCCGTGTTTCCGGCCGTGAGGGGTAGGAAAAACTGACCTGGTCGAAGCGAATGGTTCCCATCGGCCGGGCAGGCAGAAGCTGCGGGGCATCCGGCGCCTGAATGCCGGGTTCTGCCACCAGCAGCTCGGACAGACGCTCCATGGCGCCCGCACCCCTTTGCACCTCACCCCAGATTTCACTGAGCGCAGCGGCTGATGAACCGACGAACATGGAATACATCAGGAACTGGGCCAGCTGACCGCCCGTCATGGCCCCAGCCAAAACCGCCCTGGAACCGCCCCAGAGAATCATGGTGATGGCCCCGAACACGAGGATGATTCCCAGCGCGGTCAGCCCGGCCCGGGTGCGGATTCGGCGCACGGCGGCCTGAAAGCTCTCGCTGACCGCGGCCGAGAAACGCCGGACCTGCAAATCCTCCAGCGTGAAGGCCTGAACGGTCTGAATCGCGTTGAGCGTTTCCCCGGCCAGGCCGCTGGTGTCCGCTACCCGGTCCTGTGCCACCCGTGACTGGCGCCGGATTCTGCGACCCACCAGAATAATAGGCAAAACCACCACCGGGACGCCCAAGAGTATATACAAGGTCAAACGGGGGCTGGTCAGGGCCAGCATGACCAGGCCGCCCATCAGGTTGACCAGCGAACGCAGGGCAATCGACAGGCTGACGCCGGAAATGCTTTGCACCAGGGTGGTGTCCGTGGTCATCCGGGACAGCACCTCACCGGTTCGGGTCACTTCAAAAAAGGTCGGGTCCATGCGAATGATGCGGCGATAAACCCCATCCCTTATATCAGCCACCACCCGCTCCCCCAGCCATGTGACCAGGTAAAAACGCAACGCGGCAAAGCCGCCGAAAACCACGGCTGCGGCAAAGAACCAGCCAAAGTATCGATTGACGGTTTCCACGTCATTGGCCACAAAACCGTTGTCAATCAGGTAACGCAGGGCAACCGGCAAAGACAGCATGGCCGTGCTCGCAACCAGCAGCGATCCCAGAGCGCACGCGAGGGTGCCCCGATAGCGCATGATGAACGGCACGAGAGTCCTCAGGGGCCTCAGAGACTTGCTGCTAGGTCGCTCTGAACTCGATGGTTCGGTCATATCTCAAGCCGGCCGGTGGTTGATTGCGCGGATGGTGGTCAGGAACGGGATAGTAACAGCCGCGAGCAAGCACACAACAGCCGGCCAGACCCACTTGCGCGGCGCAGAGAGGGCTACGTGCGCCGGCACGGCCAGGTCTCCCTGGTGGCGTAGCCAACACATCAACCCGGAAACCCACCTTCCAACGCAGATCCTGCACATGACATGGCAAGCGTGCGGCGTTGCGGCCATGTAGCTGATTTACATCATGTATGCTGATACCGGAAAAGCGTTTGATGGCAGAAAAATATGACGACAACGGTAAAACCACACCCCCTGCGCAACCAGTTGGCGGCCGAGATTCATGCGCGGCCTGTTCCTGCCATTACCGGTTCTGTCACCGTGTTGTACCTGGCCATGATGCAAGAGCGGGACGCGCGAGATCGCTCACGTTCACACCTGGCCGAATTTCTCGAGTCCATGGACATGCCGGCGTTGCCGGCGGGCGAGGCCTGTTACTACCAGGGCTTGCCGGGAGCGGAACTGCGCTGGGAATCGCACCAGGAATTCTGCAGCTACCTGTTGATCATGCCTCAGCCTTCAGAAGCCTTTTTCCCCCAGCTGGAGTTGCCTGAATGGTGGGTTCAGCTCGCATCCACCGCGCCGGGGCAAGTGATCAATGGGTTGCGCCTGGAGATCAGAGAGGGTGATGTCCCGTCCGACCCACTGAGCGTCCTCCCGGCCCATTTTGAATCAGAATGGGTCTATGGCAGCCGGATCGTGGACGAACAGGCCAGCGCGTGGACCAGCTTTACCCAGGACCGTGACGGCATGACACGTTACCTTGTTTTCAATCACGGCCTGTCTTCGTTTCAGGCGGGCAGAACCTGCCAGCGGCTGCTCGAATCAGACACCTATCGCATGGTGGCGTTGCTGGGATTTCCGCTGGCGCGAGAAGTCTGGCCCAAGATATATGCCTCAGACCACGCACTGGGTGAACTGACCCAGGAGATCACGGAACGCGCAGAAGCGGAAGGCGATCAGGCGGTGCTTGCCCAACTCAGCGGCCTTTCCACCCGTATTGAGCGACTGCGCGCGCAAACCAGTTTCCGCTTCTCTGCCTCACGGGCCTACTCAGAGATTTCGCTGCGCCGTCTGTCCGACCTGAGAGAAGTCCGATGGGAAGGCACCTCATCGATCGGTAAGTTCACAGAACGCCGCTTTCTCCCGGCGATGCAGACCTGTAACGCCGCAGACCGCCACCTGCGTGAACTGTCACAACGCATCGGGCAGGCCACCGCGCTGCTGCGCACGCGCGTGGAGCTCAACCAGGAAATGCAGAACCAGAAACTGCTGGACGCCATCAGCCGCCGGACCGAAATGCAGCTTCGGCTGCAGTCCGTGGTCGAAGGTCTTTCCGTGATCGCGATCACCTATTACCTGGTTGGGCTGGTTGGCATGGTGCTGAGCGGACGCTCTATCCCCGGGTGGACAGAGCTGCCCGGCGCCCGGGCGGCGGGCGTCGCGCTGATGGCCATCGTGGTTTCGCTTTACATCAGACGAAGAAAACGAAAGCTGCTTCAGGAAGACCCGGCCGACTGAGTGCTCACTCCGAGCCTGTGCTCGCCAGTGCTGCCCTGGCCTGGACCAGCTTCGCGTCAATGATCGCTCGATATTCCTCGCCCATGCGGAGCAGGATCTTTTGCCCTCCGGACAGCGCTTCAAGGTCTGCATCCGCGTAAACGAATACCGCCTCTGAGCGGACCAGATCCGGTGCAACCGCGGGCCTGGGTGTTGCCAGCAGGTGATCTATCACCTCGACCAGGCGATCATTGAAGTACGCGTCGGGATAACCCAGCTCCTCGTAAGCCTGCTGAAAAAGGGGGTAGTACCGGGCGTACGCGGCAACCGCGGCGTTCACGTCCACCGTCGCGGCCATAGCGGCATAGGGCTCGTAGCGATCGGCGTTAAACGGGCTGATGGAGAATATTTCGTCCCCGCCCTGCACCAGGAATTTGCCCGCCGGCGGGCGAACCGGAAGCACCAGCGGCGCAATCTGTTTCGCATCCAGGCTGTCCACGGTGGCCACGATCTTCTGGATCAACTGCTCGGTCATGAACCAGCCGGCGACTACATCCGCACCCAGCAACCCGGAAGCCTCTTCGCTGATCACACGATCCGACGCCGACAACTCCGGCAGCGGCTCCGGCGGATCCGGCTCAATCTCGACGGGCTCTTCCACGGCTTCTGGAAGAATGTCTTCGACCGGATACTCCACCACCGGCTCGGGCTGTTCGACGGCCATGGCCGGAGGCGTTTCCAGGGTTGAGGGATGACCGGTCACCGACTGCCGGGCATTCAGAAACCAGGCTGCGGCTGCAGCCAGCACCAGGATGATCAGCACCCATACGGTTGTTTGCTTCATGACTCGCTTGTGGTCTGGGTGGGTAGTGCTGGTTATGACAGCGAAAAGGCAGCGGCGTTCACCGGGCCGTTTATCGACCCTGGAAACGACAATGACCGACCGGGATCATCTCATTCTGCCGAATGCCTGAAGACCAACACTGTGCGATTCTGAGGCAATCAGGAATGGGAGGAAATCATGCGGCGATGGGCATTGGCCACACTGGTGCTTGCGTCGACCCAAACGTATTCGGATGGGTTTCGCTGTGGCGCCAGGTTGGTGCTGACCGGCGATACGGTGTCGCGGCTCCTGCGTGCCTGTGGACAACCGGACGCCACCATGAAAACCAGGGCTGAAGTGCGCAACCGCGGCATCAAAAGACAGGCTTCTGTCACGCAATGGATCTATCAACGAGGCCGCAAAAAAGACATCATTGTGTTCATCCACGATGGCAGGGTGCTACAGATCGATCGGGGCTGAACGCAGCGAAAGGGTCCGCGTCCGTTACCATGGCAGCCGTATCAAGTACTCTGGGCGCTAGGCAGACCCGGTGGTGAACGTGTACTTTCTCACAGTCAAACAAACGCCAGGCTCATCGCATTCCGGCACTGAGAGCGCCCGGGCACGGGCCCGTGATCGATGGGAGCAAACGTGCTGAACCCTGGCGGCAATGCCTTTCCCTGGCTACTGGCCCCACTGCTGGTCACGCAGGGCTTATGGGTTCGCTCGCGGACGCCCCGGTTACCCGAAGCGGCGGGCCCCAGTGGGGGTCAATTCGGCTCTGGTCCGGTACTGCGGCTGGTCGCCATTGGCGATTCGATCGTGGCAGGCGTGGGCGTGGCGTCGACGGACCAGTCCCTGCCGGCACGGCTGGCCCAAGCCATGGCCGGACGGCTCAGCCTGAACGTGGAATGGTCGAGTTTTGGCCGCAATGGCGCACGGACACGTGATTTACTCGACTGGCCGGCCGAGAACGCCTGGCGACAGGCAGACCTGGTCCTGCTCTCCAATGGACTGAATGACGTGACGGGCCTGATGGCCATTCAGCCCTGGCTGGAGGAGAAAGCGGCCTGGTATCACCGGATTCAGAGCCTGGCGGAACACGCTCTTATCGCTCAGCTGGGCCTGCCACCCCTGGGGTACTTTCCGGCTTTGCCTCAACCCTTGAGGTCGGTACTGGGCAAGCGCGCCCACGCTTTTGACCTGGCGCTTGAATCCCTGATTGAGCCGCGCCGGGACGTGACCTACTTACCCTTCAGGACACAGCCCGAACCCGCCCTGTTTGCGGGCGACGGTTACCATCCCGGCCCCGAGGCGGTCGGTATCTGGGCGGAGGCGCTCGCGGATAGCCTGGTGCCGTTGCTGAAAGCCCGGGACAAGCGGCGCTAAACCACCATCGCACGCGCCGGGTCAGGTCTCTGGAGCAGCCACTTGGGCATTGACCCAACGCTCGATGTCGCCCGCCATCATGGCGCCCGAGTGCCGAGCGATCTCGCGGCCACCGTCGAACAGGATCAGCGTGGGAATGCTGCGGATGCCGAGTTTACCGGACACCTGCTGCGCTTCATCGGTGTTCAGCTTGGCCAGCCGCACGCGCGGCTCCAGCTTGACGGCCGCCTGCTCGAAGGCCGGCGCCATCATCTTGCAGGGCCCGCACCAGGGTGCCCAGAAATCCACCAGTACCGGCACCTCGCTGCGCTCGATCGTCTTGCGAAAGTTTTCTTCGGTCAACTCCACCGGCCTGGCGCGGAAAATCTCTTCCTTGCACCGGCCGCACCTGGGGTTGTCCGCCAGCCGCTCCGCGGGAATGCGGTTGACGGCCTGGCAGTAGGGGCACACCACTTTTCGGGAAAAGCTCATGACGGGCTCCGACGGAGTTATATATGCGTTAATTCTAATATTTTGGGGGGCCGCTGCAGCCTTTCAAGCAGGGAATGGCGACCGGAGCAGGTGCACTGACGGTCCCTCACCGTCAACACCCATGGACCACGTGACATAAAACGAGCCTGCCGCGAGATTCCGAGTCGCACCTTAGGGAACCCGCCTAAAGCGCTACCTGATCTGCTTATGCCAGTTGCCCACGATTTGGGCGATATCGATTTCCTTGCCGCCATGGCGCCACTTGCCGGCGTAATCCATGTCGATGGAGTTCGGGGGTGGATCGGGAAGGTTCATCTGGAAGCGCACGGGCATGGGTACGGCCTCACCCAGCGCCACGGCCTCACCTTTGGCCAGTGACGTGAGCGCGGAGAACGTGCCCTTGGCCGCGTCCGGCACCATCTGGCGCACGTATTCCTGGTCATCCGGATTGGAAATACGCAAACAGATGTAGCTGCTGCACTGCGCCAGCACCGTTTCGGAGACATCGGCAGGCCGCTGGCTGACCACGCACAGACCGACGCCGTACTTACGGCCATTCTTGGCGATGCGCTCCATGGCGCGACGCGCCTCGTCGTACTTGGCCAGACCTTCGCGCGGGATGTACTCGTGTGCCTCTTCGCAGATCAGGAAGATCGGGAATTCGCGGCACAGCGGGTTCCAGAAGTTGAACTCATAGGCCAGCCGGCCCACCTGGGCGGTCACGAGGGGCGCCACGTCAAACGGCACCGAACTCATATCCAGCACGGTGATCGCGGCCTTGGGCTCACCCATGCCGACGAAGTCCTTCATCATCTCGACCATGGTTTCGGTCGACGTTCTCAGCTTGGGCTTGAGCATGAAATCGTAGCGCGAGTCGTTCAGCAGGCTGTTGATACGAACCAGCAGCTGGTCGAACTTGCCGTGGAGCGGTGACTTGGTTTTACCAAAATCAGTGGTTTGCTCATTGGCATCGACGATCAGCTCGATGAAATCTTCAAAGGAATAATAGACGGGCGAATCGACGGTGATATGCCCCAGATCCAGATGCTTGTTGGCGTCACGCTTCAGCTGCATCATCAGTGAGCGCAGAAACGACAGCTGTATGGTCGAGTTGGGGTCGGACTTGTCGATGATCAGGTCGCACAGCTCCCCGTAACTCAGCAGCCAGTAGGGAAACTCCAGCTCGCGGGCCTTCATGCTGCGAACCTTGTTTTCCGGAAATGGCGCCTTGGCCACCACCCCATCGACATCACGGTCGCAGTACTCGCCATGCATGTCCAGCAGGATGATGTGAGCGCGTGGCATGCTGCGCAAAGCGGTCTGGATCAGGCCGGTGACCGTCCATGATTTACCGGCGCCCGACTGGCCCAGTATGGCCGCGTGCCGGCCGAAAAACGCGGATGCGTCGAGGAAAATATCCACCGAGTCGAAGGCGCTCAGTCTGCCCACTTTCCAGCCCACACCGCCATAATCAGCAAACACCCGTTCCAGGTCGAGGTGGGAAGTGAGGTGTACCTCCGCGCCGGAGGTCGGGAAATGCCTGACGCCCCGGTTGAAATCTCCGTCCTTGGATAACTCACCCAAGGGAGACAGCCTGACCTTGAATACCGAGTGCCCGCGTTGATTTGTTTCACGCCAGAAACTGTCCACGGAAACCAGCGCGTTGATTTCGCCTTGCCTCACGGTCATGAAAGACCCGATCTGTCCAACCATCACCGTGGTCATTCCAATGCGGCGTTCTACTTCGAAATCCTCACCGTGCGATATCAGTTCAGCCACGAAATAGTCCGCGTGCGTCTCGGTCAGGTGTCCAATCAGGGTGTTTTTGTCTTCATACATGCCATCGATCTCCTCAGGGATGATGCGAGCGCTCAGCGACCAGGGTGAGTCAGTGATATGACGGCCCCGTCCCTGGACCATTTCGCATCCGCGTCGATTTCTGTCAAGGGTACGCAATGCGCGGCCATTGACGCAAGAACGGCGCTGCCTTATTCGAAGGCTTGTCCTATAATCAAATGGCCGGGTCGTGAACTGCGAGTCCGGCCCGGCAAGTGCACCATTTAGTGACGTGACTTCCGACATCTGCCGGCAAGCCACGGTTTCACTCAACGCGAAGGAGGAAGCCATGGCTATCGCAATTACACTCAAGTCTTATCTGGAGGCGCATCATGTTGACTACGACATGGTGCAACACGCGCATTCAGGTACCTCGCTGGAATCGGCCCACTCGGCGCTAGTGCCGAGTCACCAGGTCGCCAAGGCGGTGGTGCTCGAGGACGACCGCGGCTACGTGGTCAGCGTTGTGCCTTCCACCAACCGCCTCGATCTCAAATGGGTATCCGAGACACTCGGCCGTGAGCTTGAAATGGCCACTGAAGGAGAGCTGGGAAACCTGTTCCAGGATTGTGAGCTCGGCGCCGTCCCGGCATTCAGTAACGCCTACGGGCTGGACGTGGTCTGGGACGACCAGTTCAAAAGCCTGTCCGATATTTATATCGAGGCCGGTGACCACGAGACACTCGTTCATATCAAGGGCGAGGATTTTCGCAAGCTGCTCGAGAACATGCCGCACAACATCATCAGCGCGGAAAAGGACTACTCGAGGTGGATTGACGACTGAGCGCCCTTGAGGGTGCTCCCTGGCCGCATCGGTGCGCGGGTGCGGGGGCGGCGCTCGGCCGCCGTGGCTGACCACCGGGTTTTGCCGCGTTTAACCGGGTCGCCGTCAAACCCCAGCCGCTCGACCCGGACGCCATGATCCCGGGAGCGGATCAGGGCGTTCCAGCTACATCGAAATGGAGCCCTCGCGGAAGTCGGTGCTGCCCAGCCAGGCATTGACCAGCACCGGACGCCCAGCGGCAGCAGCCTCGCGCGCCTGCGTCAGCACGCTTGTTGTATCTTCTGGCCGGGCCAACAGAAGGCCATCAGCGCCGAGCCCCTCGACAGCCCGGTGATAATCGGTCCGGGCCAGCACCGTGCCCACGTCGTCGCCGAGCATCTTGATCTGTTCCCGGGCAATCTGGGCCCAACCGCCATCATTTCCGACCACGGCAATCACCGGAATGCCATGGCGAACGAAGGTATCAAACTCCATCATGCCGAATCCAAACGCGCCATCCCCGAATATGGCCCAGACCTCAGAATCCGGCCGGGCCAGGCTGGCGCCCAGGGCGAACCCGGCACCCACGCCAAGCGTTCCGAAAACGCCCGGATCCAGCCATGAAAGCGGCCCCCGAGGTCGCACCGTGTAGGATGCGGTGCCCACAAAGTCGCCGCCGTCGGCCACCAGCAGACTGTTGTCCGGCAATACCTGGTTAATGGCTCTCAGGAGATGCAGGGGATTGACGTAATCCGTTGCCGCAGCGGCCAGTTCGTCGATTTCCGCTTCCCGCTGCGCATCACGCTCGCGCAAGTGGTCCATCCAGGGCTGCAGATTTGGCCCATCGAAAGCCTCGCAAAGCCCGACCAGAAAGCGGCCGGCATCGGCCAGGACACCGATATCGGGGCGACGGTTCATGCGCAAATCCACGCTGCTCCGGTTGATTGAAACCAGCCGGGCCGAACGCCTGACGTGACGTCCATAGTCGAGACGGAAGTCACAGGGCACGCCGGCGAGAAGAACCAGGTCGGATTCCTTCAGGGCCAGCCGCCGCTTGTGCCGCAGATGCAACGGGTGATTCTTACCCATCAGGCCGCGCGCCATCCCGGACAGGTAAACCGGAACACCCAGGCGCTCGACCGCTGCCGCGGTTTGCTCGACATTCCGGGCGTCGAGCACCGCCTGACTGCCAATCACAAGCAGTGGCTTCTTCGCCGATTTCAGCGCCCGCGCGACCTTCTGCAGGGCGCCCGCCGGAACGGCCTTTGGCGCCGGCCACGCCCGCGCCTGAACATGCAGATCATCCGCGCCGGCAAACAATCGGGCCAGGTGCCTTTGCAGATACCAGTTCAATAACTTTCCCGACAGGGATTTACCGCCTCCAGCCGACCCATACCAGCTGCGAATCAATGCCTGGTCATACAGGAGGTCGATCGGGCACTCGACGAACACCGGACCCGGCACGCCATCGGCGGATAGCTGTAAGGCATGGTGCATGATGCCTTCGAGGTCGCGTACCCGCCGAACCTGGAACACAGCTTTTACATGCGGCTTGAACAGCGCGGCCTGGTCAATGTCCTGCAGCGCGCCCCGCCCTTTTAGGACCGTTGGCGCGGCTCCGCCAATGATGACGACAGGCGACTGGGCGAGCTGCGCGTTCTTCACAGCCGTCATGGTGTTGGTCACACCCGGCCCGGCGGTAACCGCGGCGACACCGGGAACCCCCGTCAGCCGGGCCACGGCATCCGCGGCAAACACGGCCGTAGCCTCGTCCCTGACATCTATAACGCGAATCCCGCGCTGCTTGGCGCCACTCAAAATGGGGGAAATATGCCCGCCACACAGGGTAAACAGGAAGGGAATGCCCTGTTTGGCCAACACTTCGGCTACCCGATCTCCTCCGTGCACTTCAGTTACTCCTGCTTACCTGGCTCAGGCCATTGAAGCACAAAATCCTTGCCGGTCAATACGGGCGTGGGCACCCGGGCCACACCATCGCCCGGTAACCGGATAGCAGCGCCGCTCATCGCCAGCACATCCTGCTCCAGGTCGATGCCCGGCATGGCCTGTTCCATCACCAGGCCTTCATGGGTCAGCCTGAACACACCAACATGCGTGACATACCACACCCGCTTGCCCCGCTCGAGAGCGGCACGCGCGCTGAAAGTCACTGAACGAACGCGATCCACGAACTTGGCCTTGCCCGGCCTGACCAGCCGCATGCGGCCGGCGCTCACCTTCCATCGCGCCCGGCTCATCCATCCGCCAATAAATATGATGGTCCGGGCGGCCTCGACGATGCTGGGCATGCCACCGGGACCGACCAGGTCCTCCATGCGGTCACCCCTCACGGCACCATTCACATTGCCCTCGGAATCGACCTCCAGAAAGCCCAGAATGGTCGCAGCCAGGTGCGTCTCATAATGACGAAACATCCAGGCAGAGGACTCCAGCCGTTGCGGATTGACCGCCGAGCCGAAGTAAATGCCCGGCGCCGGCACCCCGCCGTACACACCGGTCTCGGTGGTAAAGGTGACATCCTCATGCAACCCCTGCTCAGTGAGCACCCGGACCAGCTCTTCTCCGTAGCCCACGCCAAGATTAACCGTCGAGCCCCGCGGCACCTGCCGTGCGAACAACGCGGCCCCCAGACGCGCCACCGCCTGCTGGGCGGCACCGCGAGCCGGTGTGTAGCCCAGCAGGTCATTGGCGAAGCGGAGTTTTCTTACGCCCGCGGCGGCGTCTTCCCGGCTGGCCGGCGTCAACATCGACCAATAACGGCGTTGGGGAACGCCACCTGTCTGCTCGTTCTCCGGGTTAACCACGATGGCGTCAACCTGCTCTGCCGGTATGGCGACATCGGCCGGCTCATGGTCAACCAGGTCGGCAACCGCCACCAGGACTTTGCCGCCATTGCGGCGCGCAGCACGCGCGGACTCCAGGCTCTCGGTCAGGGTGGCCGCGTTGCGGAAATAGATATTTCCGAGCGCGTCCGCCCAGGGCGCATTGATCATGGCGACCTCGATGGGCGGCAGGCGGTATTCCAGAACGTCACCAGCCGCCCTGACCAGGTTGTCGCCGCCGCGCACGGGGGAACCGCCACCCAGGCGGGGGTCGAGAAATGTCTGAACACCCGTTCGGCTCAAAAGGCTGAATCGGCCTTCGCCCTGGGCTTCGATGACGCGTGTCATTTCCCCCTGGGGCATCAGGTGCAGCTCGATATCATCTGTCTCAGCCAGCTTCAGCAAAGCTCTGGCGGTCTCGACATGACCTGAGATATATCGGCTGATCAGGCCCAGCACGGCCAGCTCCTCAATGGTTCCTGGAACCCGGCTGCGGCCACCCTGGGCGCCGACCGAAATCCAGGTCAGCCCGGCGGGATGGCCCAGGCGCAGGTAATGTTCACGAACCGCCCAGTAGAAAATGGAACAACGGGCATTGGCCGCCAGGCCGCAGGAAATCACGGTTGAACCGTCTGGCACCAGCGCGGCGGCGGCCCGCGCGCTCACGAACCGCCCGGCCTCCAGCCCGTCGGGGCAATAATCCAGATCGTGCCGGTCCCATCTCAATCGCCAGCGCAACAGCTGGTGAATGATGCTGACCCTGTCGCTGAGCTTCATCATGCGCATAAAGGTGTAGACGATGAGCATATTCAGCCAGGCGGGTCTTACGGCTGATGCAGGTCACGTCTTGTCTCAGCGGCCAGGCCTGCCCTGCGGGCGCCCCCGGCGCTTGCGTTCCGCTCGGAAAAGGGCACACGGGCGGGTTATCATGGTGCGCTCAACCCTCAGAGGCATCGGCACATGAGCACCTCTATCGTCATGACCATCATCGGTGCGGACCATCCGGGAATCGTCAGCACGGTGTCCGAGGTGTTGAATCGACACGACGGCAACTGGACCCAAAGCAGCATGTCCTCGCTGGCAGGTCATTTTGCCGGCATCTTGCTGGCCACCCTGCCGGACGAAGCGGTGCAGGATTGCCTTGACGAACTGGCCGAGTTGAGCGAGCAGGGTCTGGAGATCATCGCCCACACCGCCGACCACGTTGCCGAGGAGGCGGATTCGGAAACATGGTCACTGGACCTGGTCGGTCATGATAGGCCGGGTATCGTGCAGGAAATCACGGCCGTGCTCGCGCAATTCGGCGTCAACGTGGAAGAGCTCGAGACAGAGGTGGCCAGTGCGTCCATGGCCGGAGGCAGCCTGTTCAAAGCCAAGGCGACCCTGGGCTTGTCCTCCGGTGTTGATCTTGATGACCTCGAACGCGGCCTGGAATCCATCGCCAACGAGCTGATGGTCGAGTTCAAGCGCGAAGCCTGACGCGGACAGGTTCATTCCTCTCCAGGTATCGATGATGATCAGGGCGCTTGCTTCCGTTGCCGCTTTGTTACTCGGCGTGGCCATTCTCCTGACCGGGCAGGGTCTGCAGGGTGTCTTGCTGCCGGTAAGGGCAACCCTGGAATCCTTTTCAACGGTTGCGATCGGCGTGATCGGCGCCACCTACTTTCTCGGGTTTACCGCCGGCTGCTGGATGGGGCCGGACCTGATCCGTCGAGCGGGTCATGTTCGGGTTTTCGCGGCCATGACCGCGCTCGCCTCAGCGGCCCCTCTGCTGCACGGGCTATGGATCAATCTATGGTCCTGGGGCCTGCTGCGCGTCATTTCGGGTTTTTGCTTTGCTGTGCTGTACGTGGTGATCGAAAGCTGGCTGAACGAACGCGCCACCAATGAAAATCGCGGACAGATATTTTCAGCCTACATCCTGATCAACATGACCGTACTCGCGGTTGGCCAGCAAATACTTCTGCTGGATGACCCCCAGGAACTCAACCTGTTTGCCCTTGCATCCGTCCTGGTCTCATTGGCAGCGGTACCGGTCCTGATGTCGAGGGCCGCATCACCCCACGCGGGGGAGGATTCCCCGGGGGTCGATTTTCCCGCGCTCTACGCCATCTCACCTGCCGGGATGCTGGGCAGCTTGACCTCGGGCCTGACCAATGGCGCGTTCTGGGCGCTGGCCGCTGTATTCGCTGCGGCACAGTCGGGCGACGTATCGCTTTCCGCCTGGTTCATGACGGCCGTCGTGCTGGGCGGCGCCGCGGGCCAGTTCCCGCTGGGCTGGCTTTCCGACAGAATCGACAGGCGCTACGTACTGGCGTCCATCTCCGTGGCCGCAGGCGCGGTGGGTTTGCTGGTTCACCTCATTATGCCCGGGCTGGGGAAACTCCCGCTGCTGGTGGCGGGCTCTATCTGGGGGGCGCTGGCCTTCCCGGTTTACTCCATCTCTGCCGCCCACGCCAACGACCGGGCCACGCCCGAGACCTACATCATGATGTCAAGTGGCCTGTTGCTGATGTACGGCCTGGGCGCGGTCATCGGCCCGATCGTGGCGTCCGCTTTCATGGCCTGGCTGAGCGAGCGCGCCCTGTTCCTGTTCGCCGCCCTGGCGCATTTGTCACTGGCCACCTATGTCGTGTTGCGCAGCCTGCGTCGCGACCCGGTCAAGCCCAGCGAGCATACCGACTTCAGCGACGCCCTGGCCTCCGTGGTAACGGCCTCGACCATTTATGAAGAGGAGGAATTGTCCCAGGACTGAGTGGGCGGTTGCCGAAGACCCCGGCGGGTTCGTCAGGGCTCGCGCGTTTGCCCCTCTGACCGCTGCAGCCTTTGGGGCGGTGGTGGCCGGCAGACGGGCCGGCCAGATTTTTGGGTTCTGGACTCGAGGCCAGGTTTTTCCAGGCAAGCGTCGCCTTCAACGGAGCCCAGCTGCAGGTACCAGCCGCCCATGCCGTGGGTGGCGGCAAATAGCAGCCGCTCTTCGGGGTGAATTTCCAGGTGGGGGGTCAGCACGATGGGCAGCCCGTCACCCGCCACTCGCCAGCGCTGCTCGCCCGCGACCCGTGTCAGCACGCCGAAATCCGTGGCCGCGAACAGGTCGCCGGTCACGTCGTCCCGCACCAAGTGGTTGATGGGAATGTCGCCCAGATCGAAATCCAGGGGTATGAAAACCACTTCAGAGCCATCGGCAATCACCTCGAAGACATGTCCGGGCGCGTCCGGCGTCAGCGCGCTGAAGCCTGAGTAAGCAATGAATGCGCGGTTCGGGTTAGCAGGGTCGACCGCGATGCCGCTGATGAACCTCGGCGGCGTGGCAGCCGTATCCAACCGCTGGAAACTGACCGACTCAGCCGGCGCGTCCACGTTGCGGCTGATGAAAACCCTGCCCAGCGATGTGGCGGCCCACAAGGTGCCGGCATCAGCGCGGGAGCGCTCCGCCGCCACGATCACGCCACCCGAGCGGTCTTCGCCAAATTCCTCTCGGGTCAGAAAGCCCCCCAGCGGCTCCCAGTCACCGCATCCGGGGCCGTAGTTGTTCCCACCCAGTCGGCAGTTCGCTTCCAGAAAAGCGCGATCCCCCCCGTTGCTGCGGGTGCGCCAGACATGCTCGAAGCCCGTGTACTGCGTGTCCGGCGCCAGCGGGTCAAACGTGATGAATTGCCGGCCGGTCGGGCCGACCGGATCGGTCGCTTCGCCACTGTCCTGGATCGGCCAGGACGTAATAACCCAGGAACCCGCCCCGCCGGCGCCGCCCTCGAAGTGGGTGAAAAACCAGTCGCTCTGATAGCTCGCGAACAGGATGTTCGGATCGGTGGGGTGAAAGCCGTTGGCCGATGTGCCGTCCCCGACGTTGAACACCTTGGTCCACTCATCGGAGGACAGGGTGCCTTCATTCCATTGAGTACTGTTGTCCTGGGTGCCAGCCATCTGCCGCTCGAGCGGCCCGGCCGGGTCCGCGGATATGTTATAGAACTGCATGGTCTGCAGGCCCACGTTCATGAACACGAAGGCTTCCGGCACCTCACTCCACGAGACTTCGCACAGAGCGTTGACTGCGCTGCCATCCGGAAACCCGATGGTCTGGCGGCAATGAAAACTGCCGTCACCCCAGCGCCCGTCCGTGCGCACCACGCCACCATCAGAGCCGATGAACGCAATCTCCGGGTTATTGGGACTGAA
>Ga0181593_10000536_pt1 | contig 33129 bp, 28 predicted proteins | sample 071ome_19_FD_133756 | JGI IMG/M metagenome (GOLD analysis project Ga0181593, IMG submission 133756) | Coastal salt marsh microbial communities from the Groves Creek Marsh, Skidaway Island, Georgia - 071413AT metaG (megahit assembly) | ecosystem: Environmental > Aquatic > Marine > Intertidal...
AGACACTATGAGAAAACGGCGCTTGGCCCACACCCGTCAAGCCGCGTAACATCAACCAAAAGGAGCCAGAGCCTCCGTTGCGGAACCCTCGCCCATGTCCCAATTAATCTGACGACGGACACGACATGGCCATCGGCGCCATTGTCTCCACGCTGATCGATCCGTCGGACTATTTCAACGCCTGGTACGGCAAGGGTGGCCCGCAGAACTACTCGAACTGGGAAAACGAGGAGTTCACGGAACTGGTCAAGGTCATCGACAGCGAGGTGGATCCGGTCAAACGTCAGGCCGCCATCACCAAGGCCGAGATGATCATGGAACAGAACCCACCGTTGCTGCCCGTGGCGTGGGAGAAGATCAACGACGCCTGGTACAACTATGTGAAGGGCCATCGGCTGGAGAACTATTTCGGTCTCTACAATGTCGGACGTTTCGACACGTTCTGGATGGACACCTGATCGAACGCGATTACGGGGCGGGAGCAATGTCTCCCGTCCCGGCGTTTCCAAAAACCCTCGCCCCGTGGCGAGGGTTTTTTTCTTGTGTCTCGGCGTGTGTCTGATTGACGTGACGTGCATTCGCACGGGCTGATTTTCGCCCTGGAACGCCGTGCTCGTTCGAAAACCGATCAGCGGGACCGGAAAGACGCCTGGACCGGATCCGCCTGATCTTCGGTAAGATGTCTCGCAAAGACCTCGGTTGAGGGTCAAACTCGGTGGGAATGTTGCTCCCCGGGCCTTGGGTGTCAGAACCGGGTTTCGGCGATCGTGCCATCACTCATGCCCTTCTGTCGCAGGTACTGCGCGAGGATGTGCATGATTCCCTGGTGAACATCCTCCACGATACCGTAGTTCGAGGAGGCGACATGCACGTGGACCTCGGCGAGACGGGCGAGCTCGCCGCCGGTGAACCCACATAATCCAATGGTGTGGAGGCCGTTCTCCCTGGCCCACCGCGCGGCCCGCGTGATGTTCTCGGAGGCGCCGGAAGCGCTGATCAAGAAGGCCACGTCACCCGGCGCGGCCAGGCTTTCCAACTGGTATTTAAAGACGTCGGCGTAGCTCATGTCACTGGCGATCGCGGTGATCAGTTCGACGTTCTGACTGAGGCTCACGACCTTGGGTGCAAGATCCGAGCCCGTACGAACGCCCTTCAAGTGGTCGCAAGCCAGATGGTTCGAGATGGCCGCGGAGCCGCCGTTGCCACAGCAAAAGACTTGGTTGCCCCGTTTGTAACAGGTTTCTAGAACCTCCCCCGCCGCCGCGACGGCCTGGCGGTCCACGCTCCGCCAGGCCCGATCGATCTCGTCGCGATAGGCATCGAGATAGCCGGCGGCGTCGCCATATCCGCGGTTCGGGAAATCTCCTGCGCTCATGACCGCCACCCAACCCATGGTTTGTGCCGAATGATTTCGCCGGGTCCGAGAACCCTGTGTTCACCAGCCATATTAGCGCCGCGCCGCTTGTCGTATCAAACCAAGCGCTCGAAAAACCGTGACAATGTATCGGTCGATGTCATGGGCAATACCCCGGCCACGTATTGATCGGGGCGAACGATCACCATCGCGCCGCGTGCCCTGTCCACGCCTCGGTGATCGAATATGTCCGGTCCCCGCGCGAGATCCGGGCAGAACACCTTCTCGTAGTCGATCAGGCCGTGATTTCCTTTTCGTGGCAGGAGAAGGGGCGGCAACTCGGACAAATCCAACCTCGGGTGGGGTGACTGAAACACGGCTCTCACATCGACATTGGCGTCCGGATCATCACCGGCGCCGAATATGTTCAACGGGCTTGCCGGATCGTCGACGAGGTAGGCGCAAAGCCGCCGGAGTTTCTCCATGCCATCCTCCCCATGGGGGACGAAAAGGATGAGACGCCAACGCCCGTCGGCGGCCAGGCAATGACCCAGTTCAACCGGTCTCGCGTCCGCCGCCCGGATCACCGGTGCGGAATGAAACCGGGTGCCGACTTGGAAGCCGGACGCGAGATCCCGATGGGCGTCGTCAAGGACAATGGTGGACGGGTCATAACGGGTTTCGACGCCGGCGGTGTAGCGGCCATGTTTTCTGAAATAGCGCTGGAACTGGTCCGCTTCCTCGGGTGTTCTGGGCTTTTCGGAGAACAGTCGCGCCATGTCGCGATCAAAGTCGATCAGCTCCTGGGCCTTGGCCCGGCGCTCGAGCCCATAGGTGCCTAACAGATCGGCATTTGCCCGGCCTCGGATCACATTGGCCAGTTTCCATCCCAGATTGAAGGCGTCGGCCATGGAAACATTCATGCCTTGGCCGGCCTTTGGGGAATGGGTATGGCAAGCATCGCCGGCGATGAAAACGCGAGGCTCCTTGCCGTCAATGGCGTCGTCGAAACGGTCGCAGACACGCTGGCCGATTTCGTAGGCCGACCACCAAGCGATTTCCCGTACGTCCAAGATGTAAGGCGCGAGAATCGCGCGAGCCCGGGCGATCAGCATATCGCTTGTCACCGCGCGGTCCGCGGCTCTTTCATCACCATGCAGTTCATCGAGTTCGATATACATGCGCACCAGATAGCCGCCTTCGCGTGGAATGATCAGGATGCTTCCCTGATCGGCGGATTGAATGGCGCATTTGAACCGCACGTCCGGAAAATCAGTTACCGCGAGGATATCCATGACGCCCCAAAGTTGACGCGCGGCCTCTCCTTTCAACGTGAGGCCCATGGATTGGCGGACGGCGCTGCGAGCGCCGTCGCATCCAACCACATAGCGTGCTCCGACGGTCTCGGTGCCGCCATTGCCGTCCTGACGGGCGAGCGTGGCGGTGATTGGGTGATCTCCGCCGCCGCGCGCCAGCCCGGTCAGCCGCAGGCTGTAGTCCGGGACCAACCGGGACGCGGACTTTTCCATCAGCTCCAGATAGAAATCATGCACCCGGGCCTGGCTGAGAATGACATGGGGCATTTCGGACAAGCCATCCTCGACATCGGGAATACGGTTGGCGCGCGCCAAGCCTCCGCCATCCTCGCTCGGTCGCCAGAAAGTGACTTCGTTGACCCAATAGGCTTCCCGCGCCACGCGATCCGCGATGCCGAAGGCCTGAAACATTTCCATGGATCTGCACGCGATGCCGTCCGCTTGGCCTATTTCCAGAGGGCCGGGCTTCTGGTCGACGATTTTTACCGAGATCTCCGGAAACGCGCACAACTGGGCCGCGAGGGTCAGCCCGGCCGGGCCGCAACCGACGATCAGCACGTCGACCTTGTCCATTGATTCTTCGCGGGAAACCGGGGCGGCGACGCTAGGGTCCCCGGCACGAAAACCATTGAGGTGATACTGCATCGTCACGGATATCCATTCCCAGCCGCGCGATCCTCGGGCGGGCGCGGCGTTCCTTCGAGTAAACGAGAGTATGGCGTCGGGTCCCGATCCGGCAATGGGGTGCCTCGATTGGATTGCGAACCCGACCTTTCGGCGGCACTATCAAGGCTTGGCGTGATCGACGCGCGACGGGCTTCAGCTGGCGGAGAGGATTGAGGATGGCCTACGAACTCAAGGATTTGGTCGATTTGGAACGCTATCCCATCGACGATCTGGACGGGGCGGGAGCCGAGCTGCTGCGATCCTGCCGGACATCCCTGGCGGACGGCGCGATCTGTCATTTGCCGGATTTCGTCCGGCCCGAGGCGATCGCGGTTATCCAAGAAGAGGCCAATGCCCGGCGCGACCAGACATACTGGATGGATGTCGAGCGGCGCGCCTATTCCTGGCGCAATCCCGACGACTATCCCGCCGGACATCCGGTGACGCTCACCACGCCAAATCTTATCGGCTCGATCACGAAGGACTGCTTCCCCAAGGACGGGGCCTTCGTGTCGATCTTCGAGCAGCCCGCCATGACCGATTTCGTGCGTCGTTGCCTCGATCTGGAGGAGTTGTATCCCGTCGCCTGCCCGTATCTCGCGGCGAATGTAAAGGTGATGAGCGAGGGATGCCGCCACGCCTGGCATTTCGACCAGAATGACGGCGCGGTGACCTTGATGATCCAAACCGCGGCCGAGGGCGGGCATTTCGAATACGTGCCGTTCCTGCGTGACGAGGATGACGAGAATTACGACGAGGTGGGCCGATTGCTGTCCGGCGAGGAAGTGCCGCTGCGTCGCGCGCCGTTGGCCGCCGGCAGCTTCTGCCTGTTCGGGGGGCGGCGCTCGATCCACCGAGTTTCCGAGGTGACGCGAGGGTCGCCGGATCGATTGTTGGCGGTGTTCAGCTATCATCATGTTCCCGAACACCAGTACCGCGAGTCGACCATCCGGTCGGTCCTGGGACGGCTGCCGGATAGCTATCCCAATCCCGGTTGATCCCGGAGCCGATGATCGGCATGACGCCCCGCGGCGTCTCTTAAGCGCGCTCGTTTTCGCGGGCGTGGAACGCATTATCACGGAGAAGACCCATGGCGGACAAAGCGGCAAGCTATTGGAGCGACGCGAAACAGGGTTTGCGCGCCGTTGAGCTGCGCGCGGCGGGGTTCGAGCCTTCCGAGGCCGCCAAGGCCAATGCGGTGGTGACCATCGCCAATGCCTATACCAATGCCCACCGGTGCAACAATCGCGTGCGCCGGATCGCGGACCTCCTGGTTGACGCCATTGCCGAGAGCGGCGGGCAAGGCCTGTTGGTCGGCGCGCCCGCGGTCTCCGACGCCTTGACCCAGGGCACCAAGAACGCAGGCTTCAGCCTGCTGTCGCGTGATCTCATGGCGGATTGTATCGAAACCGGACATTTCGCCCATCACGGCAATGCGATGATCGTCGTTTCGGGCTGCGATAAGACCGGCGCCGCCGCGCTGATGCCGCTGGCGCGCACCAACGCCTTTGGTCTCGTGGTTTATCCCGGCACCAGCTCTCCCGGGCGCGTCGATTTCGAGCCTTGGGCCAGCAAGGGCAACAACCTGACCCTCATGGACTACATGGAGGGCTCCGCCGCGCGCGAGGCCGGCCGCATCACCGAGGAGGAGCTTACCAGCCTCCAGAGATGCGTCATGCCGGGCAGCGGCACCTGCGGGGCGATGTTCACGGCGAACACCATGAGCACGATCGCGGAGGCGATCGGGATGATGCTCCCGCGCGGCGCTTCCCATCCGGCGGATTACGATGCCGCCAGCGATATCCATGACGACGTCAAGAACCAGGCGCGGGCCAGCGTCACGGCGCTCTACAACCTCATCGAGAAAGGCATCCGGCCCCGTGACATCATGGTGCGAGAGGCTTTCGAGAACGCGGTCACGACGGCCTACGCGATGGGTGGGTCGACGAACCTGTATCTGCATGTGCTCGCGATCGCGCGCGAGGCGGGGGTCCCGCTCGCGATCGAGGATCTTCAGCGAATTGGCGAACGGGTCCCGCTGATCGCCAACCTGCAACCGCATGGCGCCCACGCCATGGTCTCGCTGCACAATGTGGGCGGGGTGCCGGTGGTCATGAAGGCGCTTCTCGGGGCCGGGCTTTTGCATGGCGACGTGATGACCGTGACCGGCAAGACCCTCGCCGAGAACCTAGCCGATGTGCCGCTGCCGGAGGATCTGCCGGAACAGGACGTCGTCTATCCGATTGCGCGACCTTTCGCGGAACCCGGCAATCACATCAGCGTCCTGTCCGGCTCGCTGGCGCCGGAGAGCTGTGTGCTGAAGCTTTCCGGAAAGACGCTCGAGGATGGAGAGTTTCGCGGTCCGGCGAAGGTTTTCGATAGCGAGCAGGCGGCGATGGCCGCGATTAGAGACGGCGGCGTGGTTCAGGGCGATGTCGTTGTTGTGCGGCATGTGGGACCCGTCGGCGCGCCCGGCATGCCCGAGATGGTGCATCTGACCATTCAGCTTCAGGGGCGAGGGCTGGGCAAGGAAGTCGCGCTGATCACGGATGGTCGTTTCTCGGGCGTATCCCACGGCATCCTGGTCGGCCATATATGCCCGGAGGGCGCGAAAGGCGGGCCGATCGCGGCGGTGCGTGACGGCGATATCATTGTCATAAATCCAAGCACCCGCCGGCTCGACCTCGATATACCAGCCGAGGAGTTGAGGGCGCGCATGGCGGGTTTGGCGCTTCCGGCCCTGTCGGATGTGTCCCCGGGATCGGTTCTGGACAAGTACCGACGACTGGTTTCCAGCGCCCATCATGGGTGCGTGCTTTGATGCCTGGCGACGACTGACCGGCGGACGCTTCCCGCGGGCGCGACTTTTTAGCGCTTTGCCTACGGTTATCGTGTAGATTGCCGCCGCTCCCGCGCGAACCGACGCCGGCCTCGTAACAGCGCGTCATACCCACCGGGACATCTCGCCAAGGAAAGCCAGTAGAGTCATGAGCATCCATGTCGCGTTGCATCATCGCACCACCTATTCCTATGACCGTCGGGCGAGAATGGGGCCGCAGGTTATTCGCCTGCGCCCGGCCCCCCATGCCTCCACGCCGGTCCTGAGCTACGCGCTCAAGATCCAACCGGACGGGCACTTCATCAATTGGCAGCTGGATCCGCATGGTAACTACCAGGCGCGGGTCGTCTTTCCCGATCCGGTCGAGAGCTTTCAGGTAGAGGTCGACCTGGTCGCCGATATGTCGATCCAAAACCCCTTTGATTTCTTTCTCGAGCCCGAGGCGGAAACCGTTCCCTTCGCCTATGACGGCGAGCTCAAGAAGGAGTTGGAGCCGTATCTGGAGCCCGAGCCGGCGGGGCCCTTGCTTCGCGCCTGACTGGACCGTCTGCCCAAGCCGGAAGGCGGCACGGCGAACTTCCTGGTGGATCTTAACCAACGCCTGGAAAACGAGATTGAATATCTGGTCCGCATGGAACCGGGCGTTCAGACATGCGAGGAAACGCTGGAGCGGGGCAGGGGGTCGTGCCGGGATTCCGGTTGGCTCCTGGTCGAGATCCTGCGGCATTTGGGTTTCGCCGCGCGGTTCGTCTCCGGCTACCTGATTCAATTGGTCGCCGATGTGAAATCCCTCGACGGTCCCTCGGGCGCCGAGAGCGACTTCACCGATTTGCATGCCTGGGCGGAGGTTTATCTACCCGGCGCCGGTTGGATCGGTCTTGATCCGACTTCGGGCCTGCTGACCGGCGAGGGGCATATACCGCTGGCCGCGACGCCGAGGCCGAGCAGCGCCGCGCCGATCACCGGCGCGATCGAACAATGCGAGGTCAACTTCTCCTTCGATATGTCCGTTACCCGGGTCAGTGAATCGCCTCGGGTCACCAAGCCCTATACCGAGGATCAATGGCGCCGCATCGACGCGCTCGGCGATACGGTCGACGCCGTGCTCCAGGAGAACGACGTACGACTGACATTGGGCGGAGAGCCGACTTTCGTGTCGATCGATCACGTGGACGCGGCGGAGTGGAACACGGCCGCCGTCGGGGCCACCAAGCGCCCCATCGCCGACGCACTGATACGCCGGCTGTACCGCAAGTTCGCGCCCGGCGGCCTTCTGCATTTCGGGCAAGGCAAGTGGTATCCGGGTGAGCCGCTGCCGCGCTGGGCTTTCGCGCTCTATTGGCGGCGTGACGGGGTGCCGATCTGGCGCGATGAACGGATGATCGCGCGCGAGGAGATTGATCTCGCGCCCGATATCGATTCCGCGCGGGTTTTCGCCGAGGGTATCGCGAGCCGGTTGGAGGTCTCGGCGGACGCGGTAGCCGGAGTTTACGAGGACCCCTGGCACTTCATGGAGAAGGAACGACGGCTGCCGGGCAATGTCACGTTGGATGATTCCAAGCTCGACGATCCAATGGAAAGAGATCGTCTGGCCAAGGTTCTGACCCGAGGCTTGAGCAAGCCATCCGGCTATGTGCTGCCGTTGCAACGCTGCAACTAACGCGCCGGCAAGGGGCGGTGGCAAAGCGAGCGGTGGTCCAGCCGGACCGACCGCCTGATCCTGGTGCCGGGAGACTCGCCGATCGGGTTCAGGCTTCCGCTCGCCTCGCTGGATCACATTTCCGAGGCGGATTACCCCTATATCATCCCCTCCGATCCCTTCTCGGAGCGCGCCGAGCTGCCGGAGCCGGACGCGCGCCGGCAACCCTATCTTCAAGGCGGCGAGCAACCCGCCGGCGATCGTCAGAATCATAACCCACAATCCCTGGCGCGGGGCCATGTCCGGGCGGCGCTGGCGGTGGAGCCGCGTGACGGGCGTCTATGCGTGTTCATGCCGCCCACCGAAACCTTGGAGGATTATCTAGACCTCGTGGCGGCGATCGAGGACGCGACGGCGGAATGCGGAATGGAGGTCCATATCGAAGGCTATGGACCGCCCGATGATCATCGCCTCAACGTCATCAAGATCACGCCGGACCCGGGGGTGCTGGAGATCAATATCCAACCCGCGACCAATTGGCGCGAGATGGTCGACATCACGACGACGCTCTACGAGGAAGCGCGGCTAAGCTGGCTCGGCACCGAGAAATTCATGCTGGACGGGCGCCATACGGGCACCGGCGGAGGCAATCACGTGGTTGTCGGCGGGGCGACGCCGGCGGATAGCCCGTTCCTGCGTCGTCCGGACTTGTTGCGCAGCCTGATCACCTACTGGCAGCACCATCCGAGCCTCAGCTATCTGTTCTCCGGCATGTTCATCGGCCCGACCAGCCAGGCCCCCCGGATCGACGAGGCGCGGCATGACGGTTTGTACGAGCTTGAGATCGCCAATCGGCAGATCCCGGGGCCGGGCGAGGACTGTCCGCCCTGGCTGATCGACCGGATCCTGCGAAACCTACTGATCGATGTGTCAGGTAACACCCATCGCACGGAAATCTGTATCGACAAGCTCTATTCTCCCGACGGGCCGACCGGGCGTCTGGGGTTGGTCGAGTTTCGCGGTTTCGAGATGCCGCCCCATGCGAGGATGAGCCTCACCCAGCAGCTGCTGTTGCGCGGTCTGATCGCCCGGTTCTGGCGCGCGCCCTATACCGGGTCCTTGGTGCGCTGGGGGACATCGCTGCATGATCGCTTCATGTTGCCCAACGCGGTTTGGGCCGACTTCCGCGACGTGATCGAAGAGATGCGCGAGGCGGGCTTTGATTTCGAGTTGGACTGGTTCGCGCCGCATTTCGAGTTCCGGTTTCCCCGCTACGGCAAGATGAATTTCGGCCAGATCAAGATCGAGCTGCGCCAGGCTCTGGAGCCGTGGCATGTGATGGGCGAGGAAGGCGCGATCGGCGGCACGGTTCGATATGTGGATTCTTCCGTTGAAAGGCTTCAAGTCAACGTGAGCGGCCTCGTGTCGGAACGCTATGTCCTGGGATGCAACGGTTACCGGGTGCCCCTGACGGGAACCGGCGCGAATGGCGCGTTTTTCGCCGGCGTTCGGTTCCGGGCGTGGAAATCACCCTCGTCCCTGCATCCCAATCTCGAGGTCGACGCGCCGCTCGTGTTCGACCTTTACGATACCTGGACCGGACGAGCCGTCGCCGGTTGCACCTATCACGTGGCGCATCCCGGTGGCCGTAATTTCGAGGAGTTTCCGATGAACTCCTATGAGGCGGAAAGTCGTCGTTTGGCGCGATTCTTCGACACCGGTCATACACCAGGGGCGTGCGCGGCGCCGGTCCGTGTCGATAACCCGGAGTTTCCCATGACGCTTGACCTTAGGCGCGCGAAGGTCGGACTATCTCGATAGTAGATCCGAATTTCCGTCGAAATGGCTGATCGACTTGCCGATAACATGGAGTTGTGGTGACCGAACCCAATTCAGCTTGGCCGGACGGTTCAGACGCGGCTTTAAAGCGGTTCAGCTACATGCCGCTGCCTGGCGTTCATGACGAAATGATGGATGCCGAGGGCGGTATTCGCCCTGAATGGCGAGATATCATGGAGCGGGTGGGCGCTCTTTCGGATCAGGAGATCGCCGAGCTCGCCACATCCTCGGAACGATTGGTTCGCGAGAACGGCACGACATACAATGTCTTCGAGGAAGCCGGCGAGGCGGCGCGACCATGGCGGCTCGACCCGCTTCCCTTGCTGATCGGCGCCGAGGAATGGAAAGAGCTTGAAGTCGGGTTGATTCAACGCGCGCGGCTCTTGAACGAGATCCTCGAGGATATCCACGGCGCCCAGGATTTGCTCTCTCGGGGCTTGCTTCCTTCCGCCCTGGTTCACGGAAACCCGAATTTCCTGCGGCCCTTGCACGGCATTCGACCGGCCGGTGGTATCCATCTGAATTTTCTCGCCTTTGACTTGGCGCGGGCGCCGGACCGGCGCTGGTGGGTACTCAGCGACCGTACCCAGACCCCGTCCGGCGCGGGGTATGCGCTGGAGAACCGGATTGTCCTGTCGCGGACCTTGTCCGAGATCTTTCGTGACAATCAGGTGCAGCGCCTCGCCGGTTTTTTCCAAGCGGCGAGCGACGGGATGGTCGCGCTCACCGGCAAGGACGACCCGCTGATCGTGCTTCTGACATCCGGTCCGGGCAATCAGACCTATTTCGAGCAGGCCTATCTCGCGCGCTATCTTGGCTTTCCCTTGGTCGAGGGCGCCGACCTGACCGCGCGAGACAACAAGATCTATCTGAAGACCTTGAATGGTCTGCGTCAGGTCGATCTGATTTTTCGCCGTGTCGACGGAGATTTCTGCGACCCCCTGGAGCTACGGACCGACTCGATGCTTGGCGTCGCCGGACTGGTTTCCGCCGTGCGCGCCGGCAATGTCGTCGTGGCTAACAGCCTGGGGAGCGGTGTCGTCGAATGCGAGGCTCTCATGGGGTACCTGCCCCGGCTCTGCGAAACCCTTTTGGGAGAGGAACTGCGGCTTCCATCGCTCGCGACCTGGTGGTGTGGCGAGGAAACGGCGAAGAGTTACGTCCTTGAAAACCTTGATCATCTTGTGATTCAGCGAACATTTTCCAATCGCTCGATCATGAACAGACAGTTTCATGCCGTGCTCCTGGGCGAGGTGGACATGAGGGCCAGGGACGTGATCCTCGAACAACTCGATCGCAGGGATTACGAGTTGTTCGCGCAGGAGTCCCTGACACTGTCCACCGCGCCTTCCCTTTCCAACGGCGGCCTTGTGGCCAGCCCGATGACCTTACGCGTGTTTGTTTGTTCCGACGGCAAGGGCGGTTATCGCGTGATGCCGGGCGGATTGGCGCGAACCACCGATAAGACCGACGCGCAAGCCATCGAGATGCGCCAGGGTGACGCCAGTAAGGACACTTGGGTCCTCTCGGACATCCAGGTTGCGCCCACAACCCGGTTACCGGCGCCGGACCAGCCGCTGACGCTGCGACGCAGTGGCAGCAATCTGCCCAGCCGAGTCGCCGACAATCTTTACTGGCTTGGGCGCTATGCGCAGCGAACCGAGGACACGGTACGGCTTCTGCGCAGTTTGATATTGCGGCTCACGGTCGAGGCGGGGGCGAGCGATGATCCGCGGACATTGGCGCGATTGACGAAAATTCTCGTCGATTTGGGATATGTCCGGCCTCGCGTCGCGCGTCGGGCCGCCGCGCGAGGCATCCAAGCGGTGGAACGCGAGATCGCGGTTCTCCTGTTCGATCGTGAATGTCCTAGCGGGCTTCTGAATCTGATCGAACAACTCGGTCGCACGGCGTCGCTGGTCCGAGAACGCTTGAGCATCGACTCCTGGCGAATTCTCAACGGCCCCCATGACCTAGTGCATGGTCATGCCTCGATGCTGCGCCTGGATGCCGACGTGGCGGTCGATTTGTTGGACAAGGTGCTGGAGGAACTCGCGGCCTTCAGTGGCATGCAGATGGAGAACATGATCCGCAGTCAAGGTTGGCGCTTGCTCGACATGGGGCGGCGGATCGAGCGGACCGTGCATATGGCGAAATTGATCCGCGAGATCGCCGTGGAAGGCGAACCGGAGGAGGAGGGGGGACTGGATCTTTTGTTGGAGCTGGGCGACAGTTCGATGACCTATCGAACACGGTATCTCGCGTCGGTTCAGACCGGGGCGGTCGTTGACCTTCTGCTCACGGACGAAACCAATCCCCGCTCCGTCGCTTTCCAGGTCATGACGCTGGCGGATCATATAACGCATCTTCCAAACGACCTGGAGACGGCTCGACCATCCCGCGAGCAATTCCTGGTTACCGCGATGATGAGTGATCTTCGTCTCGCCGATGTGCAATCGCTGTGCGATCAGCGGGACCGACGGGGCAACCGATCGGACCTGTCGCGGTTTCTGATTCGCCAGGAGACGCACGCCAATGAATTGTCTCAGTCCTTGGCCGGCAAGTATTTCAGCCACGCCGTCCCGACGCGTGGGACCTGGGCGCTCGGATCAATCGAGTGATTTACGATATCAGTCACCGCACGACGGTATCCTATGCGTCGCCGGTGACGATTTCCCAACAACTTCTGCACTTGGCGCCTCGGGCGACGCCAAATCAGATTTTGAGAAATTTCTCGCTGCTGGTCGAACCGGCGCCGACCGCGAGCACCGATGGCGTGGATTTTTTCGGTAACCCGACGACATATTTGACTTTGGACGAGGCGCATGAGCGCCTGACGATCGTGGCGTCGAGCCGCATGGAGATTTCCTTGCCGTCCATCCCGAACCCTTCCGACACGATGGCTTGGGAGCGGGTGCGGGCAACATTGGTGGACAGCCCGGATGCTCAGAGTCTCGATGCGCATCAATTCGCGTTCGATTCCGCGTTTACGACTTCGCGGGAGGCGTTTGACTACGCGCGCGCGAGCTTCCAAACCGGTCGGCCAGTCCTGGAGGCGGCGATCGATCTGACGTCGCGAATTTTCGGAGACTTCAAGTACGAGGGCGGCGTTACCGACATCAACACGCCGGTGGACAAGGTGTTCGCCGACAGGCGTGGGGTTTGCCAAGACTTCGCTCACCTCCAGATTGCCTGTCTGCGCGCCCTTGGCCTGCCGGCGCGATACGTGAGCGGATATTTGCGTACCCATCCGCTGGAAGGTCAGGAGCGCCGGATCGGCGCCGACGCTTCCCATGCCTGGTTGTCAATCTGGGTTCCCGAGGCGGGATGGATCGATCTCGATCCGACCAATGACATGATCCCGCGCGATGAGCACATCACCATCGCTTGGGGCCGTGACTACGGCGACGTTAGCCCGATCAACGGGATGATGATCGGCGGCGGCGACCAGCGGGTCGAAGTTGCCGTGGACGTGCGGCCCTTGAGCGAGGGCGCCCGTGAAATCTAGCTCTGGTCTTCGGCTTCGAAGCGCGCGTCACGCCAGTCGATCGCGGCTTTCAAGCCCTGTTCGGCGCGAATTCGGTTGAACTCCGCCCGGACCGGGTCGGTGGCGGCGTTGAGGAGCACGTCGACGTCGAGCGCGGATTTCAGCGCGCGGCTGAATCCCATCGCCTCGTAGCTGTCATTGATCGCGCGCTTGGTGAAACGGACCGAGCGTTCAGCCGCCGCCGTCATGGATCTGGCGACACTCATCGCGGTCTCGAAAACCTCGGCGTCGTCGACCACGCGGTTCACGATACCCATGCGCAACGCATCCTCCGCGCCCAGTCGGTCCTCGCCGGTAAGCAGGATCTCCTTCGCCTGTTTTGGTCCGGTGACCCAGGGGAGCAACATCGCGACGATGCCGGTGCCGAAGCGAACCTCGGGTTCGCCGAACCGGGTGTCCCGCGCCGCCACCGTCACGTCGCAGGCAAGCGCCAACTCGAAGGCGCCGGCGATGCAAAAGCCATGCACGGCGGCGATGGTCGGTTTAGGCGAGTGCCAAAACTGCATGATAAAGTCGAACTGGAGTTGCATTTGCCGCTCCCAGTCCTGTACGCCCGCCATTTCACGCTTGGCCGATGCCTTCAGATCAAAGCCGGCGGAGAACGCCCGTCCCGCGCCTCGAACGACGATCACCCGCACGGTGTCGTCCGCGTTCAATTCGGCGACCAGATCGATCGTCGATTGCATCGTGGGATTGTCGAAGGCGTTCAACACTTCGGGACGGTTGAAGGTAAGCACCGCGATGGCGCCGTCCTTCTCGATGGTGACGTTCTCTTCGGACACGCGTTTATCTCCCCTTGTTCCCGGTCGATTTGGAATCGTTCGTTATTCGATCGCCGTGAACAGTCGTTGACCGTTGACCGTGAAGCCATTGATCGCGGCTCGACCGTCCTTCGAGCGCAGCCAAGCGATGAAAGCGGCGCCTTCCTTGGATTTAACGTGTGGATGCTTGTCCCGGGAGACCAGTATCACGCCGTATTCATTGCGCAGCCCAGGATCTCCCTCGACCAGGCTTTTCAGGCCTTGGCGATTTTCGAAACTGAGCCAGGTTCCGCGGTCAACCAAGATATGAGCACCCATGCCGGCGGCGATATTCAAGGCCGCTCCCATGCCCGAACCAGTCTCGCGGTACCAGGTGCCCGAGGCGGACCGCGGCTCGATTCCCACGTGCTTCCACAGTTCCAACTCGCGTTTGTGGGTGCCGCTTTCATCGCCTCGAGAGATGAAAAGAGCCTTGGTCGTGGCGATGGCCCGCATCGCCTCTCGCGCGCTGTTTCCGCCCCTGATGCCAGCGGGATCCGCGCCAGGGCCGGCAATGATGAAATCGTTGAACATCAAGGGGTGTCGCTCAAGACCGAACCCGTCGGCGACGAACTTTTCCTCCGACGCCTTGTGGTGCACCAGCAAGACATCCGCGTCCCCGTTTCGCGCATTGCGGATCGCCGCGCCCGTCCCGACCGCGACGACCCGAACCTCGATACCGCTAGCCTCGGTGAAGAGCGGGAGGATATGGCGGAAAAGGCCGGAATTCTGAGTAGATGTGGTGGACGCCAGGATGATGAACGGCTTCTCCCGTGACCACGCGGGGAATGACGAAAAACCAAGCGAGGTTATCGCCATTGCAACCAAGGCGAGACCCGTGAGTAGGCGTCGCCACGCGTTCGGACCGGATCTCAGCCGCATGGCTCACCTTCCGAGCCATAGATGGACCGCCGTCTCCACCACAACAGTTTGCCGTCGAGGAAATCGCGTGCCAGGTCGTTTCTCGGGGCGTTGAAGAAATCTAGGACCGTCGCACGCTCCTTGATCCGCCCGCGATGCATGAAGATCACGTCGTCCGCCATGCGTTGGGTCTGGGCGAGGTCATGGCTCGACATGATGACCCGCGTGCCCCGCGTGACAGCCTGCTCCACGAGATCCTCGACCATATGCGCCGATGCCGGGTCGAGACTAGCGGTGGGCTCGTCCAGGTACAGAAGTTCGGGTTCGACCGCCAAGGCACGCGCCAGAGCCAAGCGCTGCTGCTCGCCGAAAGACAGCGCTCGCGCCGGCGTTTTGGCGAGACGGCTAAGCCCGGTTTGTTTCAGAAATGCCTGGACACGGTCCGACCTTTCGGACCTTGGAACGCCACGGAGCGCGAGCGCGAAGTCGATATTGGCTTGCGTGGAGCGCCGCAAGAGCACCGGTCTTTGGAACACCATCGCCTGGCGTTTTTTGACGGTGTCCGGATCCTTGGCGCCCTGTCCGGACCAGATGACCCGACCTTCGTCCGGAGGCGCCAGACCATGGCAGATCTTAAGCAACAGGGATTTGCCGGCGCCGTTTGGCCCGACGATGAAGGTTTTTCCAGGCGCGTCCTCCGTCCGAGTCTCGAAGCGACAATCGATATCCTTGAGCACCCGCTTGCCGTCCCGGAACAGCCCCACGCCGTGCAGGGACAGGGGAAGGATTGGACCCTCGGTGGTGTTTTGGCGCTCCGTCATTGAACCGTCTCATTCGCGACAAATCTGGTCATGCCGTGGCCGAACAGGTTCAACAGAACGGAGACAAGCAACAGTATCAGGCCGAGCCCGAGGGCCAGCGCGAGGTCGCCCTTGCTGGCCTCGAGCGCGATGGCGGTGGTCATGACCCTGGTGATGTTGTCGATGTTCCCGCCGACGATCATTACCGCGCCAACCTCGGCGATCGCCCGCCCGAGGCCGGCCAGCACGGCGGTAACCAAGCTGAACCGGGCATCCCAGAGGATCGCGACCAGGCTTTGGGCCGGACTTGCCGCCAGGGAACTCAGGGTTTCGCTATATTCCCGCCAAAGCGCGTCCAGGGTTTGGCGCGTCAGGGAGATGATGATCGGCGCGACCAGGATGACTTGGGCGATGATCATCGCGGTCGGCGTATACAAGAGGCCGAAAACGCCAAATGGTCCGGAGCGCGACAGCAGCAGATAGACCGCGAGGCCGACCACGACCGGCGGCAATCCCATGAGCGCGTTGAAGGTCACGATGAGAACCTGGCGACCGGGAAAAGCCCGCATGGCGATCAATCCGCCCAGCGGCATGCCGACAAGCACCGCGATCCCGACCGCCGAAAGGCTTACCTGAAGCGAAAGCGAGAGGATTTGCAGTAGCGCCGCGTCGCCGGCGAAAATCAGCGCGAAGGCCGCCGCGAAGGCATCGAGAAACGTATCCATGTCTAGCGCCGTCGTAACCGCTTCTGTGGTGATCGCGACCGTTCCCGCCCCGCTCCGCGATGCTTCGTCGCGACAGGTCGGTGCTCAATGATCATAAAGTTGTCCCGATACGCCATGCCACGAGGGACTGTATCAGAAACCGGAGCGAACGGTCCCGTCGTTATTCGAGGGCGACCAAACCCTTGTCCCCATCAACCCGCAGCATGGCGCCGTCCGTTACCTGATTGCCGATCCGGTCGGCGAGGCCGGAGACGATGGGAATGCCCGACAATATCGCGCCTTGCACAACCGAGGGATCAGGCAGTTCGCCGGTGATGATCGCCAGCGGATGGGTGCCGTGTTGCTTGAGCTGATGCAGGAAGCGCCAGGCACCGGCGGAGCCGCGGGTCGCCGGTACGATCAGGACCTGGCCGGCGATGTTGCGGCCCTTGAGGTCGCTAAGCTCGCCGATCACGTCGCCGGTGCGGATATCCACGTCACCGAGAAACGAAAACGGGGTGCGGGAGACCAGCGCCGGGCCGGTGACGGTTCCGTTGACGATGCCGCGGCCCTCGAACTTGGTGTCTTCGCTCATCGTCTTTCTACCAGCGCGGGATGAAGCGGCCGGTCACCGCGGTCTCGACGGCGTTCTCGGTCGAGGTCAGCAGGGTCGGGCAATGGATCATGTCGCGGATGTAGCGCGCCTGTTTGGCGGAATCGACGACGATGGTCCGAAGCGTCGGCGGTTCCACCCCGAGTTTCGGATCCGGAGAGGTGGTGCGGGCGAAATGGCAGGAGATCGGACAAGTATCGGAAATCACCTTGGCGCCGGACGCTTGGATCGGCTTCAGCAGCCCGGAGTCCCGCGCCATTTGCCGTACCGTCCGGTTTGTGGTGATCCACAATTCCACGCCGTCGCGCACGGTTCTGCCCTCGAGCAGCGCGGCATAGTGCTTCATCTCCTCGAAGGAGGCGTGCGGGCAGCCGAGATGGACGATGTCGAAGCCGGTCTCCTCGCCGGAACAGAAGTCGTCATAGACGGCGCGAAGATCGCTTTCGCCCATCCGGATGGACGGTAGGTCGGCGTCGTTATCCGCGTCGCTCGCCGTGTAGGGCGGTGTCACGCCCGGCAGGATGAACATCGCGACCCCGCCGGATGTGGCCATGCCGACCCCCAGCGCATCGAGTTCGTCAAGGTTGGGGCGCCTGGTGAGGCCCTTGATCAGCGGGACCGCGTTGGTCACTTCGGCGCCGATGGCATAGCCGAGGGCCGTGAAGTCGGTGGTTCCATCAGGCGCGGCCTCGACCACCACTTCGTGGGTCGGCTGGCGGTTCTCGTCTAGATGCAGGCCGAAACGGGGATAGCGCCCGGTCATGCCGGCATAGACCGCGAAAGACCCGTCACGATTGGATCTGGCGCCGAGCACCGAGTTGCAGAACACCGTGACGCCTGACTCAATCGACGCCATATGGGTGTTCCAGGTCGGCCAATGCCCGGCCCAATAGGGCGTGCAGGTGAAACAGCCACCGGTTCCCATGGCGCCGTGGGCGGTCTCGGCCCGGCGTTGCAATCGAACCAGGCTTTCGGGCGCGCGGGTGGCCTGCCATTCCGCCATGTCGGCATTGGCGATATTGGTGGAGGAGGGGACCGCCATCTTGGCGCCGCGGCTGGCCAGATCCTCCATCAGTTCCACGTCGCCGAGATACATCGCCATGCCCGCATGGACATGGGCATAGCCGATATCGACCATGTCCTCGGCGTCGAAGGCCTCGCCCAGTTGCACTAGCGCGGCCATGGCTTCCCGGTTCGCCGGCCCCTCGGCGCCGTCGAGCATCGCCTTGTCACGATCCGAGAGGCGCATGCGGTCAGCTCCCGATCCGAAGCGGCGTGTTGAACTCGCGCAGCGCCGCCAGGATACTCGGGGCGACGGCGCGGCTGGTCCGCTGATTGTCCGGCGAGGGGAAATTCTGCGAGGTCATCTCCAGATCCACGACGTCGGACTTGACCCGGACCGTGTGCCGGGCGCCGGGCAGTGTGCCGTTGGCGAAGATCTCGATCTCGGTGCGATCAAGGCCGATACCGGCGAGGCTCAGCGCGACCGCGACGTTGAAATGCCTGGGGAAGTGTCGGGCCGCGTCGCGGGCGGACCCATGAAAGACCGGGACCGGACCCGATTCCGCGGCCGCCAGATCGACGCCCTTTTCGATGACATATTCCTCATGGGCGAAGGAACCAGGTCGGATATGGGATTCCAACCGTACGCTCTCAATGGTGCCCTCGCGGGCCGAGCGCAGGATATCCAGGCCTGGCATGGCCCCGGTGGCGATATGCAGGGTCGCGCCGTGCTCCTTGGCGATATCCAACAGATCGAAATTCACCGCGAGCGCGCCGACACTGACGGCGATCACGTGCTTGCCGGCGCGGAGCGCGGGCTCAAGGACATCGCGAAAGGCCTCATAGGTCGCGCATTCGACGATGACATCGGCGTGCTCGGCCAGTCCTACCGCCGGTATGACCGGCACCTGCAATCCGAGTTTCGCCGCTTTTTCCTTGGCTTTGTCGAGGTTTCCGGCCGAAATCGCGGTGATCTCCATGCCGCAACCCGGCTCGGCCAGGATCGCGCGCGTCAGCTGCGCGGCGACATTGCCGAAACCGCCGAGACCGATGCGTGTATTGGGCCTCATGCGATCCACTCGCTGACCGGCGCGGCGGCTTCGTTGAGCGGCTGGCTGATGACGTCGACCAGGGTAGGCCCGTCATGGGCGACCGCTTCCCGCAGGACGGATTCGAGCTTGTCCGGGTCCTCGACCCTCCACGATTTCACGCCGAAGGCGCTGGCGATGGCCGCGTGGTCGGACTGGTTGAAATCGACGGAGTAGTAGCGCTCGCCGAAGCCGGCCCGCTGACCGGCCTTGATCCAGCCGAAAACCGCGTTGGAGAAAACAATGAAGGTGATCGGAAGGTTCAGGCGGACCACGGTCTCGAGCTCGCCGCAGGTGAAGCCGAAGCTGCCGTCGCCCATCAGCGAGACGACCTTCTTGTCGGGCCGCCCAACCGCCGCGCCGACCGCCGCCGACAGTGCGTATCCCAGAGCCCCATGGGCGCGGTTCGAGAACAGGGTCCGGCCCGTCGTGTTCAACTCGTAATAGGCCGAGACATAGGGGCAGGGCGTGCCTGGATCGGCAACGACAATGGAATCGTCATCCAAAACCGCGCGCAGGGCGGCGATGGTGCGTTCCGGCTTGATCGGCTGGTCCTGGCTCGCCGCGAGCGCGTTAAAGGCATCCCATTTAATCGCTCGAGCCTTGGCGACCGCGGCGCCGCCACCGAAGCCCGCCGGCTTGTCCTTGCGCTCCCCCAGCGCCCGGTTCATTGCCGCCAAGGCCAGGCGGGCGTCGGAGACCACGCCGACCTCCGTCTTGTACGAGGCCGAGATCACCTCGGCGTCGGAATCGATGTGAACCACGCGCACGTTCTTGGTCGGCACGCGCCACCGCTCGGTGGTTACCGAGCCGGCGCGGCAGCCGATGAACACCACGAGATCCGCCAGCAGCACCAGATCGCGCGTTGCCGGTACCCCGCCGTTGGAGCCGACCACGCCGACATTGTTGGGATGGGTTTCGGCGATGCTGCCCTGTCCCGACACGGTCGTTGCCACCGCCACGTCCAGGGCATCGACGAGTTTTCCGAACTCCGCTTCGCCGCCGGACAGCACGATGCCGCCGCCGCAGATGATCACCGGGAACTTGGCGGAGAGGATCGCGTCGAGGGCCGCCTCGATCTCATCGGGATCGGGCCCGGAGGGATAGGCCGGATAGCTCTGGTGCCTGGGATTGGCCCAGATCTGCTCCGGGTCGACTGGGTCGCGCTGTACATCGATCGGCAGGCCGAGATGCGCCGAGCCGGGGCGCCCGGTGGTCATCGAGCGAAACGCCGTGCGAACCATGTCCGGCAGCATGTCGGCGCGGGGGATCACCGCGTTCCACTTGGTCAGCGGGCGCATCAACCCCTCCTGATCCAGCTCGGTCAGCGGATAGTGTCCGCGGCTCCCGACCGAAACATCCGAGGTGATCGCCAGGATCGGTACCGAGGATTCTCCGGCCTCGACCAGGCCCGGCAGGATATAGGTCGCGCCGCCGCCCGACGGCCCCTCGCAGACGCCGACCTTCTTGGTGACCCGGGCATAGCCGTCTGCCATGTAGGCGGCCGAGCGCTCATCACGGGTGAGGATATGCTCGATCCCGTGATCCAGGCGATACAACGCGTCATAGAAGGGTAGCGTCGTGTCGCCGCAAAGGCCGAAGATATGGCGCACGCCATGCGCTTCGAGCATCCGGACCATGGCTTCGGCGCCGTTGAAGACGTTGTCTGTTTTACTGTCTGGCACGATAATCATCCTGTGTTGAGCGGATCGGCGGTCGGGGCCCCGATTGCGGCGCTTGCGTCCATGGGGTTGATCTCCGCATGATCTGCTTGCACGGACCCGAGGGCAACAACCGAGGCTAACAACTCTAGCATGGTCGAGGGGCCGTGCCAGCCGTTGGGCTCGATCCTAGAGGCCCGACCACCACCGACGGAAGGATACCGCGATGACCCGGGCACCGATCACCCAAAAACTCGCGAGCTTCATCGCCGATTTCCAGCCGGGCGATCTTCCCGCCGAGGTGGTCGAGTACACCAAGCTATTGGTCTTTGACGGGATCGGCACCCTGGCGGCGGCGACGCATCCCAAGATTACCTCCGGCGCGCGGATCGCGGCTTTCGCCGAAGCCCAGGGTGGTCCGCCCGAGGCGACGTTGATCGGCCGGGGAACCAAGGTCGGCGTGGTGAACGCGGTACTGGCCAACGGCACGCTCGGTTATGCCTGTGATATGGAGCCGCACCATCCCGAGGCGATCCTGCATCCGATCTCGATCATGGTGCCGACGGCGCTGGCGCTATCCGAGGCGCATGGTCGCGGCGGCGCGGATTTTCTGACGGCGATCGCCTTGGGCTGCGAGATCACCTATCGGGTCTCGATGGCCATGGATCCCAAACAACTTTATGCCATCGGCTTTCACCCATCCGCGGTGTGCGGGACCTTCGGCGCGGCCGCGGCCACCGCGCACCTGTTGGACCTGAATAGCGAGCAAACCGTCCGCGCGTTGGGTCTCGCGGCGCTGCAGACATCCGGCCTGATGGCCTGGGAGGATGACCCGAACGAGGATGCCAGGCCCTTTCAGATGGGCATGGCCGCGCGCAACGGGGTTACCGCCGCCATGCTTGCCAAGGACGGGTTCGGAGCGCCCGATAGGATTTTCGACGGCGGGCACACGGTGCTGGAGGCATTCAGCCGCGGCTATTCCAAGGAGCCCTTGCTCGACGGTCTCGGCGCCAAGTGGGACGGTGTCATGGAACTGGCGGTCAAGCCGTATTCCTGCGTCTCGTTCCTTCATCCCGCGCTCGACGCGCTCGCCGCGTTGCTGCGTCGCGAGGGGACAACGGCGGGTGATATCGCGACCATGGACCTGCGTTTCGCGGCTTCAGGTTGCCATTGCGTGGACGACAACCCCTTGAAAAGCCATTGCGCGCAATATGTTCTACCGGTCCGCGTCGCGCGGGGAGAACTGAACTTCATTGACCTTTTCGAGGACCGGCGGATCACGGACCCAGAGGTGGCGCGCCTGGCCGCGGCGACCACGGTGACCCGGGACGAGGGTGAACTCGAGGCTCTGTTTCCGGATTTCTACGCCGGTGAAGTCACGTTGACCTTGAAGGACGGCCGGAGGGTTCACGAGCGTTCCGACATCGCCCGCGGTTATCCGGAAGCGCCACTATCCGGGACCGATCTCAACGATAAATTCCACGCGTTGGTCGGGTCGGTGGCCGATGATGAACGCCGCGCGGCCTTGGAGGGGATCGCGCGAACGGCGGCGGATCAAGTCGATATGACCGGGCTTGCGACGGTCTTGGGCGCGCCGGCGAAAGCGTTCTGATACGGAGGCCCTGACCGTGGTCCCCGAAACCGTTTAGCGTGGCAATCCTCGAAACCCGTCGTCGATCCGAACGAATTTCAGATCGGTTCGCGTCAGAGCCTCGGCTAGCTGTTCGCCGGTGCGGCGATACTTGCGGCAAAAGATTGTCGTGTACTGAAACGAAAGCCCGGTCAGGTCGTCCAATCCCTGGCCGAACCGTTCCGGCAGGGCGAAGAACGCGTTGGTTCCGGATCGGTCCACACAGAGAAAGCGGTAGCCATGCCGCGCGGCGATGATCTTGAGCCCCTCCACCGACGCGCCGTAATACAGGCCGAAATTCGGATGATAGTGATAACGGCTAAAGGCCTCGTCATAGACAACCGTCACTGGTCTCGGACTGAAAAAGCTGTTGTATTCGAGGCATAGGATCGACGGCTTGAAGCCGGTTTCCAGAAGGGCGTCGAGGACATAGGCGTCGATCCCGTCGACATCGAGGGATAGGAAATCCGGGGCGTCGGGAAAATGCGCGCCCGCGAGAGCGCCGATGTTTCTGGCGGTAACGAAGCCGTTCAGGATCTTTGTGGGTTGGCTCGGAGACACCGTGGCGAGGAACAGTTTCAGCTTGGCGGCCTTGTCCTGGTCGCCCTCGATCAAAACCGCTTCGTAGCCGTTCTTGATATGGTGGGTGGAATTGTTCTCGACGCCTTCCGCGGCGCCGATCTCGACCAGTTTTCGCGTCGGCGCGCCGAGCTTGGAGATCAGGCAATCCAGAATGCCGTCCTCGCCATTCTGCGAGTGGACACGGCGCTCCCGGGTGTTGAGGTCGATCATGCGGGCCGATGGGCGATGGCGAGGATGCCGGCTCTTAGCCGCCGCCGTCCTCGCCTGTCAACCAAACCGGTCTTCTGGAGCCGCGCTATGCGCCCTCGTTGCGCTGCTCGATCACCTGATCCGCCAGTCGCCCGGACAACTCGGCGAGGTGATCGAAAGCCCATTCATAGGTTCCCGCGCCCATGGTCACCGAACGGACCTCGATGATCAGGTCATGAACGTCCGATTCCGGGATATTCGCCTCGACCTCGTCCCAGCCCTTCCAGCCGTCCTTCGCCTGGAAGCCGAGGATCTGGCCGCGGCGCCTGGTGATGATCCATTGAATACGCGCGGTGGCGTCGTTCGGGGCCGAGATCTTCACATGCAGCACCGGCTCCAGCAGGGTCGGTGAACATTTCGGCAGGCCTTCGGACATGGCCATCCTGGCGGCGGTCTTGAAGGCCATGTCGGAGCTGTCGACCGCGTGGAACTGTCCGTCATAAAGTTCCACCGACAGGTCCACGACCTCGAAACCCAGGGGGCCACGCTTCATGAAGTCCTTCACCCCGTCCTCGACCGAGGGGATGTAGTTTCGCGGCACCGCGCCGCCCACGATGCTGTCGATGAATTCGAAGCCGGCGCCGCGTTGACGCGGCTTGATCTTCACCTTGACGTCGCCGAACTGGCCGTGACCGCCGCTTTGTTTCTTGTGGCGCGCGTGCTGATCGACGCCTTTCTTGATGGTTTCCTTGTAGGGAACACTGGGCCGCGCGGTGTTGACCGACAGGTTGAACCGGTTGGCCAGACGTTCGCACAGAACGGTGATCTGGGTTTCTCCCTGACCGGAGATGATCAGCTCGCCCATCGCCGCGTTATGGGCGATGGATACCGAGGTGTCCTCCTCGGCGAGGCGCTGAAGGGCGCCGGACAGCTTTACCTCGTCATTACGATTCGTCGCGGAAATCGCCAGGGCGTAGACCGGGGCGAGCGGTTCCGGCCAGGCGAGGGCGCCGTCGGGCGCGCTCCCCGAGGGGGTGAGAACGTCGCCGGTTTTCACGTCGTCCATGCGGCCAAGGGCGACGACATCGCCGATGCTCGCGCCGGACTGCTTTTCAAGCTTCGCGCCAATCAAGGTATTGATGCCGCTTACCCGCTGCTCGTTCAGGGTTTCGCCATCCTTGATCGACCCGCGCCAGACCCGGACATAGGACATCTTGCCCATGTGCTGGGCATGCATGGTCTTGAAGACCTGGGCCACCGCCTCGCCGTCGCTTTCGAGGCCGAGGCGTTCAGCGGTCTGGCTTGCGCCGGGCGCTTCGTGGCGCAACTGTTTCAGGAGCCGTTGAACACCATGGTCCTTCTCGCCGGCGCCGATCAGAACCGGAACCAGCAGCGCGTTCTGCAGCGCCTCGGTCAGGTTGTCGTAGAGCTCTGATTTCTCCGGCTCGACTTCCTCCAGAACCTTCTCCATCAGGCCGTCGTCGAAATCGGCCAGGGTTTCCAGCAGCTCGGCCCGGGCCTCGGACTGACGGTCACTCGCGGTGTCGGGAAGCTGAATCAGCTTCGAGGGGCCGCCGGGATTGTACTCATAGGCCCTTTCGCTTACCAAATCCGCATAACCGGTGATCGTCTCGCCGTCGCGGATCGGTACGTGGCGCAGCGCCAGCGGGCTGTCCGAGGCGTCCTGAAGCACGGCCATCAACTCGCGAACCGTGTCCGTCGCGGCGTCGATCTTGCTGATGAACACCATGCGCGGGATGTCGTGCTCATCGAGAAATTTTAGGATCGGCGCGCAGGCCGGAATCTTTTGCGCCTCGGAATCGACCACGACAATGGCGATGTCGGCGGCGAGGCAAGCGTTTCGGGTTTCCTGGCTAAACTCGACAGAGCCCGGCGTGTCGATGAAAACCCAGTGATCATCGAGAAAACTTCCATGTCTGAGCGAGAGTTCGGTACTGGCTTGGCGCTTGCGCGCCTCGTCGGAAGCATCGCCGACCATGTTGCCGGCATTGGAGGTTCCCTTGCGCTCGATCGCGCCGGTGGCATGCAGCAGCACCTCGAAAAGCGCGGTCTTTCCGCTCTGATACGGACCGACAAGCACCGCGCAGCGTGTGTTTCCTCCGGAAGCATTGGCCATTCGCGTTTCTCCCTCTGTCGCATGACGAGCCCGGCATGGGAGCCCGATCGTTATCGCACGACGGCTCCCGACACCGGCGGAAGCCGCGTGATCCACGGTTATTGACGACAGGGATGATCAGCGGACGCAAGAGAGAAATGCCGAGGGATCACGACGGCGATGCCGCCTCGTGACCCCTCGGTCGTGAATACGCGCCGGACGCGACGCGGCGTTAATTGACGGCGGCGCAGGCCCGTTGAATACGCTGGCAGGCGTCTTCAAGCACTTCCGTGGAAGTCGCGTAGGAGATACGGAAATGCGGGCTGAGGCCGAAGGCGGCGCCATGAACCGCCGCGATACCCTCGGTTTCGAGGAAATAGGCGACCACGTCCTCGTCGTTCTCCAGCACCTTGCCGTCCGGCGTGGTCTTGCCGATCAGCCCGGCGCAGGACGGGTAAACGTAGAACGCGCCTTCCGGGGTCGGGCAATTCAGTCCCTTGGCCTGATTGAGCATCGAGCAGACCAGATCGCGGCGTTCCTTGAAGACTTCGTTATGCTCGGCGATGAAGTCCTTCGGCCCGTCCAACGCGGCGACCGAGGCGGCCTGGCTGATGGAGGAGGGGTTGGAGGTCGACTGCGACTGGATCTTCCGGATCGCCCCGATCAACTCCTGGGGGCCGGCCGCGAAGCCGATCCGCCAGCCGGTCATGCAAAACGCCTTGGACATGCCGTTCACGGTCAGGGTCCGGTCATAGAGTCCGGGCTCGACCTCGGCGGGGGTGCAGAACTTGAACCCGTCATAGACTAGGTGTTCGTACATGTCGTCGGTCATGACCCAGACATGCGGATGGCGCATCAGGACATCGGTGATCTTTTTCATGTCCGCGTGGGTATAGCCGGCGCCGGTGGGGTTCGAGGGGCTGTTCAGGATGATCCACTTGGTTTTCGGCGTGATCGCCTTTCCCAGATCCTCCGGCTGAAGAATGAACCGGTTCTCCTGGGTGCATTCGACGATGACCGGCGTGCCCTCGGCGAGCAGCACCATGTCCGGATAGGAGACCCAGTACGGCGCCGGAATGATCACCTCGTCGCCCTCGTTCAGGGTGGCCATCAGCGCGTTGTAGAGCACTTGTTTCCCACCGGTGCCGATGGTCACTTGGGAAGGCTCGTAGTCGAGATTGTTGTCGCGCTTGAATTTGCGGCAGACCGCCTGCTTCATGGCCGGCGAGCCGTCTGGGTCGGTGTATTTGGTCTCGCCCCGGGCCATCGCTTCCTCGGCCGCCTTGACGACGTTCGCGGGGGTCGGGAAATCCGGTTCGCCGGCGCTGAGTTCGATGACATCAAGGCCCTGGGCCTTGAGTTCACGGGCCTTGGCGCTCATGGCCATGGTGGGGGAGGATTTGACGCGACTTAGCCGCGCGGCGAGGATGCTCATGACGGACCTCGAAGTGATGTGTCGGAAAACCGGCGAGAACCTACGCCTGCTCCCCAACCCTTGCAAGTCTTGAACGACGCCGCGCGAATGTTCGTCCTATCGCATGGACAGGCAGGGCCGGGTGTCGGATAACCTCTCGTCGGCAACCGGCTCGCGCAACCACGCGGCGAGGCGTCGCGAAGGGATGTGGAATGGCTGGAAAAGTTCGCGAAAACCTCGAGATTCCGCGCGCCGGAACCGTCGATCGTGACACCTTCGTGCGCGATATCGCGCGGATCCTGCTGGAGGGGACCGGGGAGGTCGACAAGGATCTGACCCCGCGGGCGGAGCAATTTCTCGGCGGCGTGCTCCACTACCTTCTTGGACGCATTCACGACCGTCCCGATCAGCCCGCGGTCCAGGCGGTTTGGCGGGGCAAGGCGCCGCTGGTCTCGCTCATGCACGGCTTGCTCTCGCGACAGCGGGAAACCATGGGGGATTCCGCCGAGGCCCTGCGCAAGTGGTTGGAGGGATTGGTCGTGGAGTGCGAGACCGGGAAATACAATCCGCTGGCGGCGCGCGCCTTTTCCTCCTTGGCGAAGGCGCAACCACGCCAGGCGGCGTTGATCCTTGATCTGGTGGAACGCGCCTTGCTGCGCGAGATGGGGTTTCCGGCCTAGATCATGCGGCTTCTGGCGATCGGTGATCTGCATCTCTCCAACCCGATGAACCGGGAGGCCTTGCACGGGGTTTCCGATCATCGTGATGACTGGCTGATCATCGCCGGCGACGTGGCGGAGAGCCTCGAGCATCAGGATCTGGCGTTCACGGAACTGGGCCGGCGGTTCAAAAAGCTGATCTGGGTGCCCGGCAATCACGATCTGTGGTCGGTCCCGCGCGAGGGCGTGAAGGCGAGGCGGGGCGTCGCGCGCTATCGCGCCATGGTCGATCTCGCGCGCTCGCACGGCGCGGTGACGCCGGAGGATCCGTTCATCGAATGGCCGTTGCCTGGTCCAAGCGGAGAGCGCGTCGTTATCGCCCCGCTTTTCCTGCTTTATGATTACAGTTTTCGCCCCGCTCATATTGACCGGGGGGAGATCCGGCAATGGGCGCGCGAGGGCGGCGCGCTTTGCGTTGACGAGATCTGGCTCCGCCCCGACCCGTTTCCAAGCCGCGAAGCCTGGTGCTGGGCGCGATGCCGGGACGCGGAGAAGCGTCTGGAAGCATTGCCGCCGGATTGCCGAACCGTTCTCGTCAATCACTGGCCGATGCGCGCCGATCTGATCAACATCCCGAGAATTCCACGCTTCACGCCCTGGTGCGGCACGGTTCTGACGGAGGACTGGCACCGCCGGTTTCGCGCGTTGGCCGTGGTGACCGGGCATCTGCATACCCGCCGAACCGACATCGTGGACGGTTGTCGGTTCGAGGAAGTTTCGCTCGGCTATCCGAGACAATGGCGGGCGGAGGCGGGGATGGACGGGTATTTGCGCACGATCCTGTGAAGAATTGGAGGCAACCCTTCGATGTATGGCATGGACGCCTGACCGGCTTTCTGGTGTGATGGCGTTGCCGGTAGGGGGCTATCGCGAATCGCGTGGAAGCGGGGGCGTGCCATGGATGAACCCGAGGATAGAGGGAACGGGGATTCAATCCCTGTTTCGCCTTCGGCGTCGACTATCGGTCGGGAACCGTCGGATGATCAAAACCAAAGGGATGAACTGCTCTCTGGCTTCGCGGAGGCCTCGGGCCATTGGTTCTGGGAAATGGACGAGAACCTGCGGTTCGTCTGGTTTTCCAAGAATGTCGAAGCCCATGTGGGATTCCCCCGCGAATGGCACTATGGAAAATCCCGAGAGGATATCGGCGCGCCGGATGTTCCCAAGGAGGTTTGGGACGCGCATCTGGAATCCATGCGCCGACACGAGCCGTTCAGTGATTTTGTTTATCGTCGGGCCGGGCCGGATGGCGAGAAATGGCTGACCGCCAGCGGTGTCCCGGTCTTTGACGACGCGGGGCGATTTCGCGGTTATCGCGGAACCGGGGCCGACGTCACGGCATTGATGCGAGCCCGCCAGGAAGCCCAGCATAACGCCGAACTGGTCGAACAGGCCGTGGATGGGATGAATGAGTTGTTCATCCTGTGCGACGCGGATGACCGCATCGTCATGTTCAATCAGAGATTTCGCGAGATCAACGCCGCCGTAATCGACCGCGTGAAGCCCGGCATGAAGTTCGAGGAATTCGTGCGGCTGATCATCGCCCAGGGTCTGACCACGGAATCCGCCGGGCGCGAGGAGCAGTATTTCCGCGAGCGCATGCGTTATCATGAAAACCCCGGCCAGTCCTTCGTGACCAAGCGCGACAATGACCGATGGCTGCTGGTCCGCGATCAGCGCACGCGCAACGGCGGGACGATCGTGGTGTCCGCCGATATCACCGAGCAGATCCAGGCCGAACGTCGCCTGCGCGAGGCGATGGAGGAGGTTCAGTTCGCCAACCGGACCAAGACCGAGTTTCTGGCGAATATGAGCCACGAGTTGCGGACGCCGTTGAACTCGATTATCGGGTTTTCGGAGATACTCACGACCCAGATGTTCGGCCCACTTGGCCACGACCGCTACGTTCAATATGCCGGGAACGTCAACAAGGCGGGCCTCCACCTCCTCGATCTTATCGACGACATCCTCGACGTTTCCAGGATTGAAACCGGTGAAATCCATCTTGATGAAGAAGAATTCGATGTGATTTCGTTGATCAACGACTGTCGAACGATGGTTCAGCCCAGAGCCCTTGAAAGCAATGTCGTTTTGCATGTCGAGACCGCCGAGACGCTGGGGCCGATCCGTGCCGACCCGTTGCGGATAAAGCAGGTTCTGATCAACCTGATCGCCAATGCCATAAAGTTCACCGACGAGGCTGGAACCATAGGAATCCACGTGGATGGAGGCGGCGAGAAACCGATCCGTTTCACCGTGCGTGATGATGGGATCGGTATCTCCGAGCATGACATTCCAAAGGTGGTGGAGCCATTTTTTCAGGTCAGGGACGCGCGGCTGAGAAAACACGAGGGTACCGGGCTCGGGTTGACCTTGGCCAAGGCCTTCGCGGAAAGGCATGGTGGAGCCTTGCTCATTGAAAGCGCGTTGGGTGTCGGCACCACCGTCTGTCTCGAACTCCCCGCCAGCCGCAATGTCGCCGCATGACGTGGTTGTCGACGTGAAACAACAAGCGATTACCTGGAGACGTGCGTGGAAGTTTTGATCATTGGCGCCGGGATCGGTGGGCTGACGCTTGCCCTGAGCCTCGGCGACGCCGGTATTCCCTGCCGGGTATTCGAGGCCGCCCCGAGCATCAGGCCGCTGGGCGTCGGTATCAATCTGCTGCCGCATGCCATGCGGGAGATGCAGGCGCTCGGTCTGGAGCCGGCGATTGCCGCCAAGGGCATAGAGACCAGGCGAGTCTCGTTCTACAACCGGTTCGGTCAGCATATCTTCACTGAACCACGGGGTCGGTTCGCCGGTTATGACTGGCCGCAATACTCCATTCACAGAGGAGACCTGCAAGCCGTTTTGCTGGACGCCGTGATTGAGCGGTTGGGCCCCGACGCGGTGCGGACCGGCCATCGCCTGGTCGGCGCCGAGCAGTCCGAGAGCGGGGTGGTGGCGCGCTTCGAGGATCCGGAAACCGGCGAGGCCTTGCCGTCTGTCTCGGGAGATCTTCTGATCGGTTGCGACGGCATCCGCTCGACCACGAGAGCGTTGCTGCATCCCGACGACGGTCCCCTGGTCTATTCCGGGATCACCATGTGGCGCGGGATCACCCGGTGGAAACCTTTCCTCGATGGCGCGACCATGGCCTATGCGGGCTGGCTGGAGACCGGCAAGGTGATCTTCTATCCAGTGCGCGACGCGGTCGACGCGGATGGACGCCAGGAGATCAACTGGTTGTGCGAGTTCCATACCCCGCCGCGCGACCCGAGCGGTGATTGGAGCCGGGCCGGCGAGATCGACGATTTTCTCTGGGCTTGCCGGGAAATGAAGTTCGATTGGTTGGATGTCCCCGCTTTCGTCCAAGCGGCCGACTTCATCCTGGAATATCCCATGGTCGACAAGGATCCGCTGAGCCGCTGGAGTTTCGGGCGCATGACGCTGGCGGGCGACGCGGCGCACCCGATGTATCCGCGCGGCTCGAACGGCGCCGGACAGGCGATCCTCGACGCGCGGTGCCTCACCGGCCATCTGGCGCGCGCTTCGGCGGCGAGCGATCCCGCGACGGCGCTGAAGGCTTACGAGGCCGATCGCTTGCAGCCCACCACCGACGTGGTGCTCGCCAATCGCAGCATTCCGCCGGATGCCATTCTGCGGGAAATCTTCGAGCGCACCGGGGACCGACCCTTCGAGAATATCGACGACGTGATCGGCCAGGACGAGTTGCGTGCCCTGTCGACGCGCTACAAACAGATCGCCGGTTTCGAGCGCGAGAGTCTCAAGGCGCGCGGCGACCTGGTTAGCGGTTGAAGCGGATCGAAGGATGATTTAGGGGCGACGATGAAGTGGGACCGAGGATGAGTTACCGCCATCTGCATCTGACACGGTTTCTGCTGTTCAACGCCCTGGCGACGGCGCTGTTGATCGCCGCCTATCCACAAGGCTGGCTCGACGGCATTCTCTCCGCGTATCTGGTTGAGCTTTCCGGGCTTATCCTGATGGTGTTCCTTTACGGCCTGGCCCATTGCGGGGCGAGGATCTGGCAACATGGCCGGGACCTGGCCGCGATCGAGGCGGGGCACCCGGACCCGACCACCTTGGCCGGCGCTTTCGTGTCGCGCGCGGGGAGTACCAGCGAGGACCGCGGAAATCGCGCCGAGGCGTTGCGGCTCAGATTGACCGATCGGATCGTCGTGGTCCGTCATGTCGCGGATTCGTTGATATTCCTGGGCCTGATCGGCACGGTGATCGGCTTCATTCTCGCGCTTTCCGGCATTGATCCCGAGAGCGCGGTCAAGGTTGAGAATGTCAGCGCGATGGTGGCGACCTTGATCAACGGCATGTCGGTGGCGCTCAACACGACCCTGGTCGGCGCGGTTTTCTATATCTGGCTGATCATCAACCACCGCATCCTGGTCACCTGCACGGTGGCGCTGATCAGCGCTTGCCTGGAATCGGGCGGGGACGCACGGAGCCACGGCGATGCGCGGTCTTGATCACCTCGAGGAGCAGGACAGTTGGGGGACCGTCTTTCGCGACGTGATCCTGCTGGCGCTTATCGGGTTCGTCGCCATGGTGATCATGCTGTTGCCGCATATCCAGCCGGTCAAGGAACAGACCGAGGAGCACAAGGCGCCGGGTAATGTGATCGTCGAGATGCATTGGCCGGCGAGCATGCCCTATGACGTCGATCTCTGGGTCCAGGCACCGGGCGAATTACCGGTGGGATTCTGGAACCTGGGCGGGCAGACATTCAACCTCCTGCGCGACGATTTGGGCATGGAGGGCGACGCCACCGACCGCAATTACGAGGTTTCCTACAGTCGCGGCATCCCGGCGGGCGAGTACATCGTCAATGCCCATATGTACGGCCCGCTGCCGCATGGCGTCGTCATTCCGGTCAATATCGTGGTCAGCCTGAAGCGCCGTTACGAGGATACCGAACAGATCCTCGATACCACCGTCGAGCTTCGTCGACGGGGCCAGGAAGAGACGGCTTTCCGGTTTCGTCTGACCGCCGAGGGACAGTTGGTCGAGGGTAGTGTCAGTACCTTGCGCCGCCGCCTGGTAACGGGGACCAAGTGATGGATATTCTTTATTACGTCTTCGCCGCCGCCGCCCTGGTCGCCGGCGCGCTTGCCTCCATCGCCATCTGGGCGCCGAGGCCGACCCGGGTGCGCATGCTGGCGCTCGGCACCGCGGTCCTGTTCCTGCCGCTGGTCTACCTTCAGATCCTCGAAGTCCTGAGCAAGCCCAAGCCGGTGAGCTTTGAGTGGTATCAGCATCAAACCGACGGCGTGGAGCTGGTCTCCACCAGTTTCGACGAGGGCCGGGCGATCTATCTCTGGCTGCGTCTCGACGGCGAGGCGGCGCCGCGATCCTACGTGATGCCGTGGAATGTCCGGCTCGCCGAGAAACTCGAGGACGCGGTCGAGGAGGCGGTGCGGCGCAACTCCACCGTCCGGCTTAAGAAACCGTTCTATCGGCGCAGTTTCGAGGAATGGGGCGATCTCAACGTCGAGATAATCCCGCCGCCGATGCCGCCCCAGAAACAGCCGCCGACGGAGCCGAAGGTGTTCAATCCACGGGGGAAAAAGGCATAGGAACGGTGAATCACCCCGCCTTCTGCATTTCCCTGACCCTGCCGTAGGCCGGGCGGGCGAGGCAGGCGTCGAGCCAGCGGGCGATGTTCGGATAGGCCGTGAGGTCCAGGCGCGCGGTCTTGGCCCAGGCCAGCACCGAGGCGACATTGAGATCCG
>Ga0181593_10000538_pt1 | contig 33107 bp, 21 predicted proteins | sample 071ome_19_FD_133756 | JGI IMG/M metagenome (GOLD analysis project Ga0181593, IMG submission 133756) | Coastal salt marsh microbial communities from the Groves Creek Marsh, Skidaway Island, Georgia - 071413AT metaG (megahit assembly) | ecosystem: Environmental > Aquatic > Marine > Intertidal...
AATTTCGGCGGTCGGTGGATATAAACTTGCCCAAAAGGTAAAATTCAATGGAGTGGCGATAATTGCTAACAAGGTAGCAATTGCTGTAAGACTAACTGAGAGGGCGGTATTTCCCCTAGCTAACTGAGAAAAAAAATTTGAAATATTTCCACCTGGACAAGCAGCCACCATCATCATACCCAAGGCAAAGCTGGGATAGGGTTCAAGTAGCCAAATAAGTACGAAAGTAATGGCTGGTAGAAATAGAAACTGAGATATAAACCCCGCTATAACGCCCTTCGGTTGTTCTGCGATCGCTTTAAAATGAGAGATTTTCAGCTCCAAGGCTACCCCAAACATAATAACAGCCAAGGACACATTCATAACCATGAGTCCGCCACCGCCAAGATTCAGTTGAAGAGCATCTATTGTTTCGTTCATCGGAGAAAAGTACTGAATTACTAGCTAAGCCGCATAGCTGCTTATGAGCGAAGCCTAACGTACTCAGAACCCCAAAAAATGAATCGCTAGAAAAGATGAATCTGACAAAAAATCAACCAGGTTGAGAGGCATATGGATGAATTCCCCATCCCTCCCTTAATCGTTGCTCAAGACCAGTACTAGGTTTGTTCTGAAGCATGACTCTAGCGGTGGCCGCTATCATTGCCGCATTATCAGTGCAGTAAGCTAAAGCGGGTTGATGTATGATGAAGCCGTTTTTTTCTGCCATGATGGCCACTTTCTGGCGCAGCATAGAATTGGCGGAAACTCCTCCGGCCAGCACTGCGCGAGGGATAGAATATACTTGCATAGCGCGTTCTAGTTTCGCTACAAGTACCTCGGTTATGGCATGACTTACGCTTGCGCAAATATCGTTAAAATGATCGGAAATAAATGTATCATCTTGATCCTGAAGGTAGTACAAAACACTGGTCTTAAGTCCTGAGAAACTAAAATCCAATCCTTGATGAATGAGACCCTTTGGGAAGGCATGAAAACTGGGGTTACCTTCCCGAGAATGGCGATCTATTTTAGGGCCAGCTGGATAGTCTAAACCAAGAAGCTTACCAATTTTGTCGAAGGCTTCGCCAGCGGCATCGTCTCTGGTTTGGCCGATTATTTCTAGTTCATTCGCACTATTAAGCTTGGTCAGCTGAGTGTGGCCACCAGATACGGTCAAGGCAATTAGTGGGTATTCCAGAGTATTCTCAATGGTATTAGCAAAAATATGAGCATCCATATGATTCACTCCCACTATAGGAATCTGATGAGCCAAGGATAGTCCTTTGGCAAAACTTAGGCCAACTAATAACGAGCCCATGAGTCCTGGGCCTTGGGTGACAGCAATTACATCAATATCCTGAATCGCTAGCTGCGCTTCTGTCAACGCCTGCTCGACTGTTTGGCTAATGGTTTGGTGATGTGCTCTTGAAGCGAGTTCAGGAACGACCCCACCAAATTGGATGTGAATAGATTGAGAGGCAATGACATTGGACAACACTCCCGCCTCGGTCAACACCGAAGCGGCAGTATCGTCGCAAGAAGATTCAATGCCAAGGATGTTCAAGATAAGCTTACTTATCTTTGTCGTCTTCGTCGACAACTTCAAAGTCGGCGTCAACGGCATCATTATCATCCGATGGGGAACTCTCACCTCCACCCGCTGCATCACCTTCGGCGCCAGCAGCGGCTTCCGCCTCAGCCTGCGATGCTGCATAAATTTCCTGTGAAGCCCCCGCCCAAGCGGTATTCACCGCTTCCATGGCAGCGTCGAGTTCGTCCAAGTTCTCCGCTTTGTGCACTTCTTCAAGTTTGGCAACAGCGTCCTCTATGGCTTTCTTGTTGTCTTCTGAAATTTTATCGGCATACTCTTCAAGCTGTTTTTTAGTAGAGAAGATTAATCCATCGGCCTGGTTCATTTTCTCCACTTTTTCACGAAGCTTTTTATCCTCGTCTTCGTGATCCTTCGCCGCTTGTTTCATTTTTTCGATCTCCTCATCGGATAAACCGGAGGAAGATTCGATGCGAATGGTTTGTTCCTTGCCAGTGCCTTTATCTTTGGCAATAATGTTTAATACACCGTTAGCATCCAAATCAAAGGTTACCTCAATTTGAGGCATGCCGCGAGGCGCGGGAGGTATGCCATCTAAGTGAAATCGGCCAAGTGTGCGGTTTGCTGCTGCCTGTGCACGTTCTCCTTGAAGTACGTGAATCTCAACGCTGCTTTGGTTGTCTGCCGCGGTTGAGAATACCTGTGATTTAGAGGTTGGAATCGTGCTATTGGACTCGATAAGTGGGGTCATTACCCCTCCTAAGGTTTCAATACCTAGGGTAAGAGGAGTTACATCTAAGAGTACAACATCGTCCACTTCACCGGTTAGAACTCCACCCTGAATAGCGGCGCCAACAGCCACAACTTCGTCTGGATTTACCCCTTTACTTGGATCTTTTCCAAAGAATTCTTTAACGGCTTCTTGAATGCGAGGGATCCGTGTCGAACCACCAACTAAGATAACCTGATCAATGTCACTTTTACTTAGGCCAGCATCTTTTAGAGCTTGCTCACATGGCTTAATGGAACGCTTCACAAGATCGTCTACAAGTTGTTCGAATTTTGAACGACTTAGGTCGATGTTTATGTGCTTCGGACCATCTTGAGTGGCCGTAATAAACGGAAGGTTGATGGTTGTTTTCTGTGAGCTGGATAACTCGATTTTGGCTTTTTCGGCAGCATCTTTTAAACGTTGCATAGCCATGGCATCATTTCTGAGGTCAATACCATCCGTATTTTTAAATTCATCGGCTAAGAAGTCAATGATTCGTTGGTCAAAGTCGTCTCCACCCAAATGAGTGTCACCATTGGTTGATTTTACCTCAAAGACTCCGTCTCCCAAATCAAGAATAGAAACATCAAAAGTACCACCACCTAAGTCATACACGGCAATAGTCTGGTCGGTATCTTTTTTGTCAAGACCGTAGGCTAGTGCTGCCGCAGTGGGCTCATTGATGATACGCTTTACTTCCAAACCGGCTATTTTACCTGCCTCTTGAGTCGCTTTACGTTGCGCATCATTGAAATATGCGGGGACGGTAATAACTGCTTCGGTTACTTTTTCACCTAAATATTCTTCGGCGGTCTGTTTCATTTTTTGAAGTACCATAGCCGAGATTTCTTGGGGTGCATATTTACGATCATCAATCTCTACGCGTGCCGTATTGTCATCTCCTTTAACTACTTTGTAGGCTACTTGCTTAGTCTCGCCGGAAACCTCATTGAACATACGCCCCATAAATCGTTTAACAGAGGCAATTGTTTTTTCTGGGTTGGTAATGGCTTGCCGCTTAGCAGGAGCTCCTACCATACGTTCACCATCTTTTGCAAAAGCCACTACGGACGGAGTGGTACGTCCACCTTCTGCGTTTTGAATAACGACCGGTTCATTGCCTTCCATTACGGAAACACAAGAGTTGGTTGTTCCTAAATCTATTCCAATTATTTTTCCCATTGCTGTATCTTTTTACTCGTTCGTTGTCATTAAATTTGTTGTAAGTGCTACTCTAGCACGATAAATCTGCTGCTATTGCACAGGTATGTGAGTGGTATCCTCATCGGTACTACCCATTGGAAGCTGTATAGTTAACACCCCGTTTCGAAAGCTTGCAGTGATGTTGCTAGCATCGGCTTCTTCCGGAATTGCAAATGAACGCATGAATGCACCTGATTTTCGTTCTTTTCGCTTGTAATGTTCATTTTCCGCCAATTCTTTCTCTCTTTCCCCGCGTACGGTGAGTACATCTTTTTTACGGGTAATCGCAATTTCTTTTTTTGTGAGGCCAGGTAAATCCATTACAATACTAAAGGTCGTGTCCGAAACAATTAGGTCAGCTTCGGGTCGGAAATCTTTTGCTTTTGTAGATGTGGGTACCACTCGCTCAACGAAATCGTGAAGCTCCTGCCCAAACTTGTGCACTTGCTTTTCAATTTCTTCTCCTAGTTCGTGAAGATCAGATGTTGCTTTCATAATAGCTGGTTTTATAGGTTCAATTGTGATAAAGCAATGACCGTACCAAATACACAACAGTAAAGGGAATCTGCCTAATTGACCGACGAAATGTCAGATATTGCAAAAGAAGCTATGCTAATGTCTCATTCAGACACCGAAAAAGAGATAAATAAACTTAAAAGACAAAGTAAGTCAGGGCCAAAGCCACAAAAAAACTTAGTTGCACAGGCTAAATCATTAGACTCTCAGTAGATCTAAGTGACTCCAAAATTCCGGGTAGGAAACAGCTGCGGCCTCGGCATCTTTAATGGTGGAGGTTTTATTTCCTCGAAGTGCGGCTACGGCCGATGCCATAGCGATACGATGGTCATGAAAACTTTCAAAATGCGCAGAATCAAAGACTAGATTTGGGTTCCCATGTATACTGAGTCCATCGTCGTATTCGTGATAGAATGCGCCAATGCCGTCCAATAATTTAGTGATAGCCATAATACGATCGGTTTCCTTGTGGCGAAGTTCAGCGGCGCCACGAATGTGAGAATCTCCATTGGCAAAAGCCATAGCTACGGCTAGTATGGGAAGCTCATCAATAGCGTTGGGTATCCACTCAGCAGGAATATCTACCCCTGTAAGTTCTGAGCTTTTTACCGTGAGTTGGGCGACGGGTTCGGCAAAATCAGAGTTATCTTCGACGATATTCACCTCAGCGCCCATTTCTTTTAGTATATGCAGAGATGCGATACGGGTTGGATTCAATCCAACATTGGGTAAGGTTATAACTGAATTGGGAACTATAGAGCCCGCCACCAACCAAAATGCTGCCGCTGAGTAATCACCCGGAATTCGATAATTCTGTGCGGGTATTTGATGCGCTTTAGATGCGTAAATACGACGAGCTCCTTGGTTGTCTATTTCCACTCGGAGTTGCAGTAACCGCTCGGTGTGGTCTCGACTCGGTATAGGTTCGATAACGCAACTTTCGTCCTCTCCAAAAAGACCAGCCAATAAAATGCATGATTTCAGTTGTGCACTTGGAATAGGCAGGGTGAATTCTAGGGCACGTAATGGATCTTCACGGCTAATGAATAATGGGGCAAAAGCACCATTTCTTGCTAAAATATGAGCTCCCATTTCTTCCAGCGGGGTAATAATTCGAGTCATTGTTCGCCCACTTAGACTAGGGTCTCCAATGAGTTTGATGGATAAGCCTGCTCCGGTTAACACGCCTGAAAGTAGACGCATGGCGGTACCTGAATTCCCGCAGTCTAGTTCGTCGGACAGAGCAGAGATTCCTTCACGCCCAACTCCATAGATGGTTGTTTTGTCACCGTCTATTTCTACTCTAGCGCCTAGACTTTCCACACACTTTAGTGTAGTTTGAGGGTCTTGTGCCTGTGAATAGTTAAGGATGGTGGAAAGCCCTTCATGCAGCAGTGAAAAGATGGCGGCACGTTGGGCAATAGATTTGTCAGGAGAAAGAGTAATGGTCCCTGTCAAGGATTTGGCGGGCTCAACCGATTGTGAAGACATAAATACTAAAAAAAGCTAAAGATTTTGTTGTTCAATAAGTGTTCGAGCAGCTGGACCCGCAGGAGTATCAGGGTACCGTTCGATAATTTCGTTGAGCATTCCGGAGGCTTCTCCTGTATTACCCAAGTTTAGGTGAATCTGGGCAGCCTCCAACAAAGCAGCTGATACCCATTCATCAAAGGCCTCGAATAGCACCTTTACTCTTGCAAACTCTTCTAAGGCTACCGTACTATTTCCTTCCATTTTACTTAGTATTCCAAGTAAATACTGTGATTCAGCACCTAATTCAGTGGTATTACGATCAGCAATAGGGAAGAGTAGATCACGAGCTTCGCTAAGGTTGGATTGTTCTAAAGCAACTTTTGCCAAACCCAATTGGGCATTGGCATTATTTGAGTTAACTCGAAGGGCAGATTCAAATTGCTCTCGGGCGATGTTAAAATTGGACAGCCCTAACTGAGCGTTCCCCATGCCTACATAGGCTTCCTGTTCAAAGCGATTGCTTATCGTTAGAAGGCGCTTAAAATAGTCATTAGAAGCTTCATAGTCACCTTGTTCAAAATATAATAAACCCAGAGATGTTAGGGCATTAGGTGCCTGGTTAGACGTAGAGAAGTCACTTAAAATCTGTTTGTATGCTTCTATCGCTTTGCTTTGTTCACCTATTTGTTTGTATGATTCTCCCAAATTGGCATAGGCTTGGGGCGCCAATTGGTCGGAATTTGTTACCCGAAGGTATTGCCTGAATTCTCTAATAGCCGAGGGATAATCACCACTCTGGAACGTATTTTCAGCTTGACGAAATCGTAGGCGATCCGCTGTATTACTCTGGGGATTATCACCCAGAAATTCTTCTAAAATGACCGAAGAACTATCCATTTTACCCGACGAAAGTTGGGCGTATTGTATACCGTTGATGGCTTGAATAATGTATGAACTGCGTGGATATCGATCGAGCACCTGTTGGTACGCATCCACTGCTCGTTCATACTCACCAGCATTGTAGTGGGCATCCCCAATATTGTACTGAGCCCTTGCCGCCCACTCTGTTCCTGGATAGCGATTAATGACCGCTTCAAACTCTTCTATAGCTTGTTCGTTATTACCAGTTGTCATGTAAATATAGGCTACATTATACTGGGCTTGTTCACGTAGTTTACTGAATGGATAGATGCGGAGTAAGCGGCGAAAGGTGCTCACTGCCTCAAAGGTTCTGTTAGCTCTGTAGTAAGAGTTCGCTACCTGAAACATAGCATAGTCGCCACCGGGTTCGGCACCGATTGCTTTGTTATAGAATTCGATAGATTTTCGATATTGCCCAAGGGCATAGTAGGCGTCACCAATGCGAAGTTGTGTGTCGGTATCATAAGGGAAAAGGGCGATAGGTGGTGCTTCATACTCTTCCAAAAAAGATTCTAATGGCCCAACAGCCGCTTCAAAATCTCCTAATTTGAAGTAGCACCAACCTAAAGAATAGAGGGCAGCACCCATCATTTCATGGGTGGGAAAAAACTCTGTAAATGTCTTAAACCTACTAGATGCCTTAGCAAATTGATTCATTTTATAGTAGCTATCGGCGCTCCAAAATAGAGACTCAGCACCCAATTTAGAGTTAGGGGCTTCTGCGTAAACGCTTTCAAAGAGGGGTTGGGCTTGCTCAAAGGCTTGATTTCGATGAAGTATCCAGGCTTTCTGAAATTGGGCTTGTCGTCGTAAGTTGGGATCTACATCTCCCATCATTTCAGCTTGCTCAAACGCAGTGATAGCTGAGGTATATTCGTTATTGGCATAAAATATCTCACCAAGAAGCGTGTAAACCTGAGCACCATTACTCAGACTATCTTGTTGGCGTATGAGATTGAGTAAAATGGTAATAGCCCCATCATAATCACCTGCTTCAAATGCTGAAATACCCCACTCATAATAGGCTTCCTCTACCCAAATCCCTTCTTTGTATCGATCACCAAATTCTTTGAAGGTGTCCATTGCTCGTTGAAAATTCCCGGAGAGCTTATGGTTTATTGCTTCGTAGTATAACGCCTTTCGGGATTGTAGATCATCTCCAACAATAGCCTTTTCAAAGGATTGGGCGGCCCAATGATAAATACCTTGGCGATGATATAACCAGCCTAAACCGTAATGGGCTGGAGCTTCTCTATCGGTCCCTTTGGTAAGATTTAGGTAGCGTAAATAATCCTTAATGGCTTCATCATAATTGCCTAAATAGTTATGAGCCTCGGCCATTAAAAATAAGGCCTTGATGATGGATACATCATCCAGAAAAATCATTTGGGCATCGAGCGCTTCAATAGCTTCTTGGTAACGTCCTTGTTGATAGTATGACTCACCCAGAGCGGTTCCCACCCCACGGGTAACGGGGTCATTTGGGTAGCGTTCTTTGAGTAATTCAAATGCTGATGAGGTTGAGTCGTATCGATTTTCGGACAAAAATAAACGTCCTCGAGCATACAAGGCTTTTGCAGCCCAATCCGATGATGGAAAAGTATTGGCCAATAATAAAAATTCATTTCGGGAGCTGTTGAAATCAGCCGCTTCTGCTAAGGCTTCTGCTTTCCAATAGTGCACTTGGGCTGCTGTGCTGGAATCTAAGCCAGAGTCTAGTGCGTCTTGGTAGTATTGAGCGGCTTCGGAATACTCACCCAAACGCACCAGCCGGTGACCGAGTTCGATGAGTAAGGTGCCGGATTCAATACTCCCGGGATACTTTATTATGTAGTCCTCAAAATAAGGCTCTATGTTGGCTGAATCTAGGGCCACTTGACTACGCGTCCAATAATAGTCTATTTTTGCCGCCGCAGTGGATCCTGTAGACAAAACTTCCTTTAGGAGTTCAAGTTGTTCGGAGGCCTGTTCAAACCGCCCTTCTTGGTAAGCTTCAACGGCCTGAATAATTTTTTGCGTCTCTGGGGTGGGAAGGCTTTGCGCTTGAGCTAAACGGTTGTTAAAAGGGGCGATAAGTAACCATAGCGCCAACACGATGAAAGGATACAGGAGCATGTTAGGCGTACCCAAAACGGATTGTTTGGTACCGACTACCTTATGCTTAGTTGAGGGTGCCAAGAGCTTCTGCTTTGAAAATTTAAAGGTCCAAAAGGCGAATGAGTTCATTGGCTCGTTCATGAAAATCTATGTCTCGCTGCAAATCTCTGTGGGGAGTATATACGGTATATCCAAATCGCTCTAAAGTGGAGATGGCATTAGAAACCTCTTCACTGTCAAATTTTATCGTCAATTTACGATGCTCTTCTTCTAGGTTGGGCTGTTGTACCGATATGGTTTGAACATGTATACCTTCGGTTTCTACCAAACGGATAATTTCACTAATTAGGGGTTCATCGGATGGAAGAAGTACATCGATTACCGTTCCTTTTTGGCTCATGTTCAAAAAGTCGCATAATTCTTCTAATACATCGAGGCGCGTGCGAATACCCACATAATTATGGTCATGGTCAACTACAGGCAGGTGATCATTTAGTTCGTGACTAAAGGCTTCGGCTGCACTGAATATATGATCATGCAAACGAATATAAGCACCTTGTTCAATTTCTTCGGGATAAGCATTGATGTAATCTTCCAAACGGTTAAACTCTTGGCCAAAACTTGTATCAAATAAGATTTGTGCATCCAACAGTCCAATTAACCGGCCCTCACTAGTAATAATAAGGGAGTCCATTTGAGTGTGCTCCACCCATGCCTTGGCTTCGGCAAAGCTGGCGTTTAACTCTAATCCTGTAATATGTTGTTCTACTAAAACGGTCATTTTCTACAATAATTTCTACAATAGAGGGAATGAGGGTACTTATATTATTATCGGGTTCCGATGCTATACTCTATAGTATTCAACATCTTGGATAATTGCTTGAAATCTTTTTCGTCAATTCTACAGGTTATGTGAACAAATTCGCCGGTGTATTTTTCGTTTTGTACATGGGCATGTTCGTGGATGAAAGCAACTGCTTTGTAGGCTTGAATGGGAATATCGAGATCTACCTGTATGTAATTGGATTCAATTTCTTGTTCAATGGCCTCTTCAAGTTCACTGAGTCCAATTCCCCGAATGGCTGAAATATACAATGCATTTGGATACTCACCCCTGAGCATTTCGTGTTGTTCATCATCCATGCGGTCTACTTTATTAAATACTAGGAGCGTCTGTTTATTATTCGATTTTAACTCCTTAAGCGTTTGTTCTACTACCTCTATGTATTCATGAACCATAGTCGAGCTTCCATCAACCAGATGGATAAGTAGGTCAGCTTCTCGTACTTCGTCTAAGGTGGATTTGAAGCTCTGAACGAGATGGTGAGGGAGCTTTCGAATGAATCCTACAGTGTCGGAAAGAAGGATTTCGTGAGTCCTAAGCTGATGTCTTCGTACAGTGGAGTCAAGGGTTGCAAAGAGTCTGTTCTCGGCAAAAACGCCACTGTCTGTCAAGGCATTCATAAGTGTTGATTTGCCTGCGTTAGTATAGCCTACTAAGGATACACGTGTCATTTGATCTCTGCTTTTTCGCTGAGTGGTTCGCTGTTTGTCGAGTTTTTCTAATTTAGATTTTAGAACTCCAATTCGTTGGCCAATAATTCGGCGATCAGTCTCTATTTGAGTTTCACCAGGGCCTTTGGTTCCAATACCCCCACTTTGGCGAGAAAGGTGAGTCCAATAACGAGTTAGTCGAGGTAGTAGATATTGTAATTGGGCTAGCTCTACTTGTGTTTTGGCAGCTGCTGTTTGCGCTCTTGATGCAAAAATATCTAAAATGAGAGCGCTGCGATCTAATACTTTAGCGTCGGTAACTTTTTCAACATTCCTAATCTGAGTAGGACTTAGATCATCATCAAAGATAATTGTTTTTGCCCCCAGAGCACTCATTTGCCCCTTTAATTCTGTTAGTTTACCTTTACCCACATAGCTGCTAACATCCGGTCTGTTACGCTGCTGGAGCACCTTAGCTACAGGAATACCACCAGCAGTGTCGGTGAGTAAGGCCAGTTCCTCGAGATGTTCCTCTGCCTGAAATTTTTCCGAACTGAGCCCATAAATACCAACCAAAAGTACTTTTTCTTTATCAATATCAGAGTTTTTTACGTCGTCTAGCAATCGATTCCTTTTGAGCTAAAATGGATATTAAGGGCATTAGATGAATCTATGATTGAAGATTCTTCCAATTAATTGTTGGTAATTCTGTTTCATCCAGCTTTAAATGCAACTTAACGGAAATAATTTTGTTGAATGCCTGAGTATGCGAATGAGGGACTTCAATTCGTAGTTGGTTGAAGTGTTCTTGTTCTTGCATATTGGGTTGGGCATAGGAAAACATGTACTGGATGCCTTTATCTGTTGGATGTTCTACATAATCTACCATGTGATACCATGGGATGGTCTGGGCCGGATCGTTAATGTTTTTTACGATTCCATGGTCGGTGATGTAATGTTTGGAACTAAGATAACTAGAGACAAACCACATGGAACCCATCCAGAAATAGCCTAAAAATATAGGATAGTGTAGAGTGTCTTGGAGTATAAATATCGATACCATTGAAAGTAATCCTACGAGTACTAAGAATACGGTGGCAAAAAGAGGGTATCCCATAAGTTTACCTGAACGCCAGTGTAATCGTACTCCACGAAGCCGAAATTTATTACTGAGTGAATATCCCGCCATCAGCGTAGATGCGAGTGAAAACACCACCAATAAACCAGAAAAAAAATGGACTAAAAACTCATTCATATTGTTGCGGAGTATAAAAAACACTTACCAAGGTTTCCAAGAGTAGAAAGAAGAGGCCAGCTAATAAAAACCAAGTCCATATTTCACGTCCAAAACTAATGGCTTGTATCTCAGCACTTAGTTGTTCACCACTAAGCTCTTCTAGACTAAGATAAGGACTATCCGAGATTCTTGTTTCCCAAGTTTGCTCATCATAGGTTGTAAAAATGGATTCACTTATAGGTGATAGTAAAGCAATACTTCGTTGCTGAGCATCATTTTTTAATTGAATCCATCCGGGTTCCCACTCTTCATCATCAGCACTAAAACGAAGTCCAGTGCTGCTTTGTTGCTCTCTCGCGGCCCAAGTTTCTTCCCCCTGTACAAAACGGGCACCCGTCATACTTCGCTCATCTTCTATTTCTAGAGGGTTACCTAGCTCATGTTCTTCTAAGCCACCCTGTTGACTTGAACTTATGAAAACAAGTGCTCGATAGAGTAATGGTGGGAATATAGGTTTTAATTGAATGTTGGAGAATCCAGCATCATAGCCTATACTGGAGACCAATAATTGCCCGTTGCCGAAGGCTTTGCTAAATAATAGCGGGTCACCAAAACTGTTTCGAATTAAATTATACCCACCATCTGCATCAGAAGCATTATGCCGGAATTGATAATAGATTGAAATGGGATCTATTTCTAGTTCTTCGCGCTCTTCTCGTTCAAAAAGACCATCAAATAATGGATGATTTTCTATGATTTCATTGGCATTGGTTTGCGCTTCGTAACTACCATAGTTTCCAATTTGCCCCACAAACTGTCCGGCATTAAATGATGATAGCAGTCGGTTGTAACTTGTTAATTGACTTGTTGAACTAGGAACAACCCAAAGACCGTGACCATTTTGGACCCAGGGTAAAAGGCTGTTAATTAACCCGTCAGGAATTTGGTTGATTCCATGAATCAGTACCGCATCAAACTCGTCAAGCTCTTGCTCATCCCAGCTATTCAAGGTTCTCTTGGTAATATTTAGTGCGCTTGAACTTGGATTTTGGGGATTCGTTAAGGTTTGAATAACCAATTCAAGAGGAGATCTTGGCCCTAAAGAAGTAGCGGCCTCTTCTAGCCAAAGAATATTCCTTTGATCCGGAACAAAAAGGGATACCGCTCGGTCGTTGTCAATGCCAAATTCATCTCCCTCTAAACGGAGTAACCCTGTATTAGATTCTGTGGAGCTGGGAACTATTTCAAAACTAAGCATCCTTTTCTCGTCTGCCCCTAAGCTTAGTGTATACTGACCCACTTGTTGATCGTTGAATTCAAGGGATAAAAACTGATTGGCAATGGGAATGGAACCGGCATTATGGACCTCTATAAAGAGTTCTGATGGGGTATTTATACCGACAAGATTTGACGAGAGCTCAACATTCGAAACATAAGTGTTTTGGACATCAGTATCCCCGAGCGCAATGATGGTGGTGGGCAGGGGCGGGCGGATAGCTTGATTGATCGCTGTACTATCGTTTGACTGAGTAAGGTAATCCATTAATGCGGCCAGGCTGTTTACTTGACCATCTGTTATTAAATAGATGTTTTTCTGGGCATAAGGAGCATTTTGAATAAGTTCGACCAGTTCAGTATATCGTTTAACAAGGTAATCACCGCCCTGATGAATGGTTATTTCCTGTGTGCGTGCTCGAGCACTGGCCGACTCCGATATCTGATTGAATAAAGCGGGTCCAGAAGTGTTTTGAAGTACAAATCGATCCCTTTCACGTCCGTTGTTAATCATTTCCAAGGCCACTGCCTGAGCTTGCTCTAATAGTGGTCCTTGCGGGCCTATTCGGCTCATCGAAGAGGAGTTGTCAATGAGTATGGCATGAACAACTGATGCGTTTTGATTAGCTAATCCAAAACTGTTTGGGGGTAAAAAAGGTCTAGCCAAAACCATGGCTAAACAGGCTAAGGCGAGCATTCTAAGGATAAGCAGTAACCAACGTTTTATTTCTATTCGACGTAGGGTGGTCTGTTCCAGAGCTTTGAAAAATTGCAGCGTGGAAAAGGAGAGTTTTTGGGCCTTTCTAAGTTTGAGCAGATGCAACAATAGTGGCAAGCCAACTGCTAAGAGTGCCAACAAAAAAAATGGGTTCAGAAAACTCATTTACGTTAAAATACCTTATGTTTCTGTAAGTGATTAATGGAAAGGCCGTATATTTATACGAAAATACTGAAAAGGATTGTTTGATATCACAGAATAACAAAAATAGGTAGATTAGTCTTATGCGTAGTTGGGTTGGTTTCGTTGTACTTCTTGTTTTGAGTTGCTCTGGGATAAAGCAGCAGTCTTGGACCTCTTTGCTACCCGAAGATGCTCGATGGGTTATTACACCTCAGCAAGGCATTAGCCTTCAGCAATTGAGTCAGGAAGCTTACATGCGTTTATTGGAACCGGTATCCAATGTACCCTTAACGGCTTTGGATTTTATTCAGCAACAAATACCCTCCAATCTAGACCTCAAAGCCGTGGCGGTGGTACGGTCTACATCGACCCGAAATACCAGTCTTTGGATCTTTGAAACCGATGCGGATTTAGGGGAATGGGCGCCATTATTTTATGAGCCACTCACCCAAAACAATTATCGCTTTGGTACGGTGGATATTCACCGATTTTTGACTCCGAACGGAAGTCTGTATGCGGCCAATATCCATGATTATTGGATTATTTCGTCCTATTCCGGGGTGGTTGAGCGTTCTTTGGCCGCTTATATGGGTGATGATTTTCTTCGCTCTTATTTCAAAGGCTCAGGTTTGGAGGAGCAGGTAGTTTCTGATGGCGGAGATGGGGTAGATGCTCCGCTTATTGACCCAAGTCGCGTAAAACCAGCGGAACAATGGGTCATGCTCCAAAACATGGATGAATGGGCAGAGCAGTTTTTTCAGATTCGTTATCGGCCTAGTATCCAGTCAAAGACCAATGGACTGTCAGCGGTTAACATTCAAGGAGTTCCGAATGAAAGTGGCGGTGGCTTCGAGCTTAGAGCACAGCTTAGTCTGAGTGATTCATCGGCATCTACTTTGGTGCGCTCGCTAACTCATAGCAATTATCCAGTTGAATTAGATAGATACATTGCCTCTAATGCTGCCGGTTTTGCGATTCTACATTATCCCGTCAGATTGTCACCCAGTGCGCAGGATGCAGGTGCCTCTCCACTGGATTCATTATTACTTTCAGAGCCCGAACTCTTTAAGGGCTTGGCATTGAGTACGGCAGAAGAATTTGGGGTGGTGAGCTATGCTGAATCAGGGGTGGCAGCTACAGGTGAGTTCTTATTTATGCGGTTGTTACAAACACCTCGAATTGTTCAGGAGCAATTTGAACAGTGGGCCCAACTAGGGTTCGTGCGAAAAGTAGATCAGAGTTATTATGTGCAAAGTGGTTTGTTAACGGCATTATTTGGTGGAGGATTGGCACCTTTTGAGGATTTTTATGTGAATTTTTCTGGAAATGCGATCATTTTGGCCACGCGAAAGGGCTTAGTGGAGAGTGTTGAAGCTGATCGCAGACGTAGAAGGGTGGTGTATTACGAGGATAGTTACCGAGAATTGTTGGATAACGGCTGGGAGAATCGAAGTGCTATCGCTTGGTTTTCTTCGAATGACTTTAGTCAATTCTTAGCTCCGATGCTTATGCCGGATGCTCCTTTGCAAGCCTTGTTTCAGGGCTTTGATGGTGCTATGATGCAGATTCAGCGCATACCTCAATCTAATCGAGCACGATTTGTGTTGAATACGTTTAGCAGGGAAGGGCAAGTACAACCTTATGAAGAACTGTGGGTATGGCCTCTAAATGCTGACTCATTAGTTTCAACTCCAGTTGCAGTGGATGTGATGGGAAGTTCTACTCAGGAAGTGTTAGCAACTACAATAAATGGTTCAGTCATTGCGGTAGCTTTTGATGGGACCGAGGTATTTCGAGCGCAAACAGGGCAGGATACCCCTGTTGGTAGCCCAATGGTATACGATTGGTATGGAAATGGCCAAAAAATTATCATGCAGGCTGCTGGTACTAAAATCTATGCTTGGAACACGAATGGATCGTTACTGCCCCAATTTCCTATTGAAGTGGGTGAGCAGATAACCACCCCTTTGTTGGTGACTGATGTGCTGCGAAATGGAATACCTGAGTTGGTTATTGGCACAGCCGCCAGATCGGTACATGTGCTCGACGGGCGAGGGCAAAATGTTCGAGGCTGGCCGCAGAAGGTCAATGCAGCTGTTCGAAGTACTATTTTACATACCCAGTGGGAGGGTGAGTGGGTGTTGGTAGCCCATGCAGAAAACTCCGTTCATAGTTGGAATAGTAGGGGAGAGATGAAAGATGGGTATCCGGTATTTTTTCCTGCTCCACTGTTATCGGACCCCCTTATATATGAGGAGCAATGGAGAGGAACTGGAGCCGATGGATTCTTTTATGCGCTTGGTACTCAACCAAATTGGCCAGATAGCAGCCTTCAGATACTGCAACTTCAACAGGATTCTCTACAAATTCAAGGAGTTTCTGTAAGTACGGCGCCCTTGATTTCGCTAACCCTGCATCCTTCGGTATTGCTTAGAGACAGTACAGATTTTTACAGAAAAGATCTATTTGCCATGGTCAGTGAGAGTGGGGCAATTTTTTTATATACCGATGAAGCTGAGTTAGCTGCCAGTTTCACTATGGGACAATCTGCTACTGCAGAGAGTGATCTACGTTTTGTAGATATGAATGGAGACAACAACTTAGATATTGGTTTAGCTGGGAACTTTGGGCGACTATTTGCTTGGACAATTATTACTCAAGAGCGGCTCTTTGAACTACCAACAGCGTCTATGCGCTATCCTATGTTCGCTGATTTAAATGGAGATGGTCAGCAGGAATTGGTGGCCTTGACTAGGGATGGGCTTCGGTGTTGGACCCTTAACCAGGTCCCATAACCCCCAAGGACCAACGTAGCTGAATCCCGGCATACCCATGTCGCATTGCAGCTGGTTGATAGTACCTTCCACCAAATGCGTTGGTATCATATCCTAAACTGTAGGAGCTATTGGTAAGGTTATCTATAGCTAAGTATACCCGAGTAAAAATGGTAGGGTTCCATTGGTGTTCCCAACTCAACTGGGTTCGCACTACATGATGTGCATCCGCAAACACAGTGTTGGCGTCATCTAAGGGAAGCTCAGACTGATATTGGTGCGATACCTGGAGTTCAATATCGGTTGGGAATTCAGCTGTTATTTGTTGTAAAAATTGAGTTTTTGGTACTCCAGTTAGTGCTTTACCGTCAAACACACCTTCATTAGTTTGATAGCGTTTGAACTCAAAAGGGTAATAACTACCCGCAAAGGTGTAATCAAGTTTCCACATACTACCTTCTAATCGAAGTTCGGCTCCGGGTTGGATGGTTTCGCCAGCATTTTGGAAAACCAAGGTTCCTCGTTCGGTTTGTTGCTGCACTATGGCTTCGTTCAACCAGAAATAAAACACACTACCATCTACAAACCAGCGCTTATTAAAGAGATAGGCACGAACACCCCATTCTATGTTGGTTCCGATTTCGGCTTCTAGGCCTGTGTTAACGGCCCCTTCATTAGTTCTAATTTCTTCGAGTGTAGGGGGTGAGAAGCCACGTGCAAAGCTGAGATGAGTGGTGAGCTCAGGGTTGATGCGATAATTTAAACCAATTCTGGGAACCCATTGCAGGTCGAAGGTACGGTCAATGGTTCCGGTCTTACCGTACCCATATGCAGCAAATAAGCGATCAATGGAGTAATGTAGATCATTTATGCTTTGTGCGAATTGCAGGCGGAGTGAGGGGGTAATTTGCCATTGAAAAGAACTAAAAATAAGGAGTTGTTGTACTGAGATACGATCATCAAAATTTAGCGTATCCACCGTGCCCATATTGTTCCCATAATTTCTGGCATCGTAAGCTGCTCGGTGATATTCAATACCTGTATCCCATCTGAAGCGCGGTTCAGAGCGTTCAGAATGGTTTGAGTATTCGGACTCCCAAGACCAAAGTCCACGAACTCCACCACTTATTCGGTTATCTACTTTATAATCTAAGTTGAAAGGATTTTCAAAGCTGGAAGAGCTACCAAATAAAGAAATTTTTTGATCCCATTTTTTTGAGAGTGCCCAATCCCAATGAACACCAGCTAATATCGCTTCATGACTAATTCCGGCTTGAGCATCTTCACTTCCTAGCACAAATCGATTCCCAGGTCGAGCTTGTCTTGGGTCATCCTCAAATTGGGTGGCATTTAAACCTCCTGGAATCTCATAAATTAGATCGCTATACATTAGATGAGCAGTGAGCGTTTGAGCAGTTTCAGGGACCCGGAAACGACCGTTGAATTCTACAATAGATCGGTCCATAGCAGATTGTTTTCGGTAGCCGTCTAATTGTGATTGAGCCCACTGAAGTCCGACTTGGGAGTTACTATCTTCTTGTAGAATACGAGTGCCGAAAATTTGCCTACCATAGGCCCCGATTTCGGCTTGTTGCCAAAGGGTGATTTGGTTCCCTTTTCTTTTCAAACTATTGGGTTGTGAAGTGTTTTCCTTAGAGGCAGTATTGGGGACAGATAGTGTAGTTACTGGTAATAATGGAAAACTTCGAAACAGCAGGACTCCTCCGTTACCTGCGCCATATAAACTACCCGATGGTCCTTTAAGAACCTCTGCTTCACGAAATTGAATGGGATCTAACAGGTTTAGGAAAGTGGATCCGGTGGGTTCAGTTAGTGGGAAATCATTCCAGTAAATTTTAACATTCCGAATACCAAATGGTGCTCTAAGCGAGCTTCCTCGTAGAGCTATTCGGTAACTGGCAGGAGCTCGTTCTTCGAATCGAAGTCCAGAGACTTTCTCCAAAGTAGCGCGTAGAGAGTGTTGGTCTTGAGTGCTAAAATCAGCGGGATCTAGTGTTTGAATAGCACCCGGGGTATCTAAAAGTCGTTGATTGTGTAGGAATCCAATAACAAAGATTTCTTTGAAATCAATGGTCTGGATAACCGAATCCGAAGAGGCAGTACGAGATGTTGTTTGTGTGGTAGATTGCGCCCGTGTAAAAGTGGATAAACCAATGGCGAGTAACATTGTTAGTGCCCACTTGGCCCCAATAAAATTAAATCTTGGCATCATACAATTGAATATAGCGTAAATAAAATCATACATTCCATACAACTAATAGCTTATAATCATTCAGCCATTTGACTAGCGATATACAAAATAATCAACACCGACCCATTGGAATCTTCGATTCAGGAATTGGAGGACTAACGGTTGCAAAAGCGGTCAAAGCAGCACTCCCAAATGAGGATATACTATATTTTGGGGATACCGCTCGAGTACCATATGGAGTCAAATCCGAGGAAACAGTACGCGCGTATGCCCTCGAAATTACACAGTTTTTAATGGATAAAGGCGTCAAAATGATTTTGATTGCCTGCAATACGGTGTCTGCTTCTGCGAAGGAAGATATTATCCGTAAGGCTGGATCCATTCCTGTTTTGGATGTAATTAGTGCTGGCGCCCAAGCTATTTCCGAATCCGGTTTAGGATCTACACCCACAGTTGGGGTCATAGGAACCATTGCAACGATCCAATCCAAAGCCTATGAGGTAGCTTTAGTTCAAAAACTGGGTTCAGTTAAGGTAATTCAGCAAGCCTGCCCATTATTGGTACCTCTGGCTGAGGAAGGTTGGATTGAACATGAGGTGGCCAAATTGACCGTAAAAGAGTATGTTCAAGCATTTGATCATTATCACCTTGATGCTTTAATCTTGGGTTGTACTCATTACCCTTTATTTACTAATTTGATAGCTGATGTGCTACCCTCTAAGAAAACGCGCATCATAGATTCGGCAGAATCCATTGCGGCATCGGCCAAGCAGTATTTAGAAGAACACGGAGGGTGTAATAGCCAAGGAGGATTATTTAATTGCTTTGTGAGTGACCGGCCCAAACGATTTCAGGAGCTTGCAGAACGATTTTTAGGCCAACCCTTGACAAAAATTGACATAGTCAGAGACCTTGATAACCGGCTTTAAGCCCCACTAAATAATCAAAATGGCTTTATAGGTTATACAAATAACCTGAGGCCTGTTTATAGCGAACCAAAAGGTATACCAACAAAACTCGAAACAGATTTTTATTATGATTCACCATCCTCAGTTCAGAACAGCTATGTATAAAAAAACCATGAAAAAATCTTTATTAGCCCTATCGGCACTTTTTATTGCTCTTCATCTACCTACGTATACCACGCTAGGGGTGTATGCACAAGATCAACTAAGGGGTTTTGAGCTATACCAAGAGATGGGAACGCCTGGTTTCGTGCAATATGAAGGGAGTGCAAATATTCAGTGGCTACCTGGCGATCTAGGATATTTGGAAACCGAACAGGTTAATGGGGGTACGGAATTTTTCGCGGTAGCGCCAGAATCAGCAGATAGGACGCAACTCTTCTCAAAACGACAGCTACGTGCGCTATTGAGGGGATTAGTGCAGGAGCATGGAGAAGATTTAGAGGTTCTGCCCTTTTCAAGTTTTGACTATGTGATGGAAAATAAAGCCATCTTTTTTGTGTACAAAAATCAAGACCATGTTTTTCATCTGGAGGATATGACCCTGCGCGCCCTCTACAAGCCGGAAGTAGAACGAGCACCCTATACCGAGGAACTTATGCGGCAAATGGAAACAAGTCAGCTTTGGAATGGGACCTATTCTCATGACTATCGTTGGTTTGCTCATGTAAAAGGCTATGATATTTATTTGGTCAACACAGAAACGCAGGAAGAAAAACGTCTAACTTACGGTAGTGAAGAACAGATGAATGGCCGTCCAAGTTGGGTATATCCAGAAGAGTTTGGGCAGCGTGATGCGTATTGGTTTTCTCCAGACAACGAAAAAATTGCCTATTTGCAGTACAACGAAACAGATGTATATCAATATCCAATTATTCATGAACTAGAATTTGAAACAGGACTAGAACTAGAACGCTATCCTAAGGCAGGAGAGGCCAATCCGACTGTAAATCTGTTCATTGTAGACATAGAAACCGGAGAAGTGCAGCAAGTTCCAACCAACAGTGGCCCTGACACCTACATTGTGCGCCCTATTTGGAGAGATAATTCCGAAGAATTAACCTTCCGGAGATTCAATAGAAAGCAAGATTATTTAGAGTTTTTATCCTACTCACTTGACGCTAAAGAAGTCCACACTATATTCACCGAACGCGAGGATGCCTACATTAACCTGCATGATAATTTTTATCAACTTAATGATGGCGAGCATTTTTTGTGGACCTCAGAGCAAACCGGATTTAACCAGTTATATTTATATCATTTTGATGGTAGTTTAGTCCGCCAACTAACTAACGGCGAAAATCCTTTGGGATCGATCGTGCGTGTAGATCAAAAAAAATCGTTGGTTTATTATACGGCTTACCATAATATGGGTCTGGACGAGTACTTTCATGTGGTAAGTTTTGATGGGGAATCGACGCAGCTATCTGAATCTGATGGGCGATACACCATATCTATGAATGAAGCTGCAGAGTACTATGTCTCACGATCTTCATCTTTTGATCGTCCCTACGCCGCAAGCATGCATAAAGCAGATGGGTCTTTGATTCGGAACTTGCAAAAAATGAATGTAGACCAAGTGATTGAGCAAGGCCTACAAGCACCAGAACAAGTAATATTTAAGGCGGCCGATGGTCAGACGGATTTAGTAGGATTAGTGTACAAACCAGCAGATTTTGACCCAACAAAAACCTATCCAATATTATTGCCACTATACGGTGGTCCAGCCTATCAGGATGTGACTAATGGGTATAAGAATGCTGATGGCTACCAGCGATTAGCTCAACTTGGATACATCGTTATACGTGCAAATTATCGAGGTTCTGGCAACAGAGGTAAAGCATTTGCCACTTTACACTATGGGAAATTAGGCACCCTAGAAATAGATGATTATGCTGCATTTGTTGCGCATATTTCGGAGCGTTCGTATGCCGATGGAACACGTGTGGGGGTCTATGGACATTCCTATGGAGGATACGCTACCGCTATGTTGTTGTTACGTTATCCCAATTTGTTTCACGTAGGGGTTTCTGGAGCTCCGGTTACGGATTGGAGAAGTTACGATACTATCTATACAGAACGATATATGAATACTCCACAAGCCAATAAAGAGGGCTATGATATTGGATCGGCTATGACCTATGCCGATCAATTGAAAGGAGACTTACTCATAGTTCATGGGACAACCGATAACAATGTGCATCCTCAGAACAGCATCATGCTTATTGATGCTTTGGTTCGAGCGGATAAAATATTTGATGTGATGTTTTACCCAGATAACAGACATGGTATTCGTGGAGCTCACGGCGCCCATTATAACAAAATTCGCATGCGCTATTTGACGGAGCGACTCCAACCAGAGCACGCAGAAATCTTTTTAGATAACAATAACTGGTCTAATTAGTCCTCCTTCAGCTCACTACCGTTTTTGTCCAATACCAAAGGTTTTTTAGGGGATTTATAGGGCCCTTAAAGTAGTTGGCTGGCGGTGTTTGCTAAGGCTGAGCGTTCTCCCTTTTCCAAATTAATATGGGCATAAAGAGGGGAGCTGTGCATCCGATCGACTAAATAGGAGAGTCCGTTACTTTGGGCATCTAGATAGGGCGTATCAATCTGGAATATATCCCCAGTAAAGACAATTTTTGTTTTTTCACCTGCTCTCGTGATAATGGTTTTAATTTCGTGTGGAGTGAGGTTTTGTGCTTCGTCCACAATGAAAATAACATTCGATAAACTTCGTCCTCTGATATAGGCAAGAGGGACAATACGAAGCTTGTCGGTTTGCACCATTTCGTCAATTTTCTTGTATTGCTTACTACTTTCTTTGAATTGATTTTTGATAAAACTCAGATTGTCCCAAAGTGGTTGCATATATGGGTCAATCTTAGCGTTTGCATCACCTGGAAGATATCCTATATCTCGATTGCTTAAAGGTATAATTGGACGCGCGAGGTAGATTTGTTTGAAGTTACTTCGCTGCTCCAAAGCTCCAGCTAAGGCAAGTAGTGTCTTTCCTGTACCTGCTGAACCAGTAATGGTGGTCAATAATACATTTGGATTCATTAAGGCATGCATGGCAAAATGCTGTTCGGCGTTTCTGGGGTGTATGCCGTAAATATTCTTTATCTCGATATTTTCTATGTATCCGCTATTCGAATTATACCATCCTAAAGCAGAAGAACCATGACTTTTTAAAATGTAGAAATGATTCGATGGAGGGGTCTCTTCCATTAGCTCCTCAGGTTCGAGCTTACCTTTTTCATATAATTTGGCAATAATGGCAGGATCCTCAAGAATAAGCTCGGTTTTACCCTTATAAAGTTGATCAATATTTTTTACCTGTACGGTTTCGTAATCTTGGCCTTCTAAATTTAGAGCTCTGGCTTTAAGCCGTAAATTGATATCCTTTGAGACCAAAATCACACGCATGTCCGGATTTTCAGCTCGAAGCCGTAAGGCAGCATTCAGAATCTCATGATCATTCTTCTTTGAACCAAATACTTTATTGGCATCGAGATGATCGCCCCCGTTACTGATGACTTTGAGTTTACCATTTTTCGGCCCTCCTATCGGTATCCATTCTTGAAGCATATTGGCATCGGATATATTATCTAGGTACCGAATAAATTCACGAGCATGTAAATTGGTTACAGAATTACCTTTTTTAAAGGTATCTAATTCTTCTAAAACGGTAATAGGAATAGCGACATCATTGTCTTCAAAGTTTTTTACCGCCTCGTAATCGTACAACAATACCGACGTATCCAGTACGAAAATCTTCTTCATTTTCTTCTTGGGCATAAGCGTATGTGAATGTAGATGAAACCATTGAGGGTCAGAGATAATAAATGGAATGACCCAGCAATATGCAATGGCTTAGCTAAAGTTAACACTCCGGTAAAGTGCGATTCCCATAGCCATGGCAGCATTCAAACTTTCAACCCCTTTTCCCTGCTGTTCTATACGATATCTTGTGAACTCAGGGATTTCTTTTAAACGGGTCGATAGTCCTCGAGATTCGTTTCCAAGTACCCAAACCTTCGGTCCACTAGGCAGCTTAGAAGAGAGTGGGGTAGCTCCTTCCGAACCATCCAGCAACATAATATTCCAGCCTTGATAGTGGCATTCCATCAAGGCATCTTCAAGTTTAGCGGGGGTATGAGCAACAAATCCGGATGCTCCAACGGTACTCCGAACTACTTTTGGATTCCACATATCAACGCACCCTTCGCCAAGCAGTATACCTTGGACTCCAAACCAAACGGCCGTCCTAATAATGTTCCCCATATTTCCAGGGTCTTGAATTTCATCCAAAGCGAGTAAAATGGGATAAGCTGCCGATATTATTGGATCCACGGTTTGCTGTTTAAAAGCAGAAGAATTCAGCCCGAGTAACTCATCTAAAGAATGGGATGCTGGAATTTGAATTACAGCCAACCAACCCGAAGTGTGCTCGGTATCCGAAAGATCTTTAATGGTACTTTTGTTCATTCCATACACGCGGTCTGCTTCTAAGCCGGATTCAAGTAAAGAAACTAACTGTTCACTTTGACCATGTTCGAAATCGATGAATAGTTCATCCACAATAAGTTTTTTGTTAGTGACAATTTGCTCTATTGTATGATAGCCTTCAGCCAAAAAAACACCTAACTGCTCTCGGTGCTTTTTTAGTTTTAGCTTACGTAGAAGAGATAACTGCTTTTGGCTGGCTGTATTCATAGGTTTAGGTCAATGCAAGAAAGAATTAAATAGAAAATTCAACTATAAAATAGGTAGAATAAGTCAATGGTTTAGTAGAAGATTTGTGGCTATTCGTCTGTGATTTAATGCGTAAGTGCTTATCTTAAAACATCAACTATGCACAAATAACACATATGGATTTTTTACGCAAATTAGGTATTGAAGGGGTCAATCCGGGAACAAGTATCGGGACTAAACACATGGAAAGTAAATCCCTCAGCAGCAGCTTTACGCCTGTTGACGGAAAAAAAATTGCCAATGTAACGTTAACATCGAAAGAGCAATACGAACAAGTCATTGCTACCGCACAGAACGCGCATTTAGTTTGGCGGGAAGTGCCCGCCCCCCAAAGAGGAGAAATTGTGCGGCAAATAGGCGATAAATTGCGTGAATTCAAAGAGCCACTTGGAAAATTAGTGACCTATGAGATGGGTAAAATTCATCAGGAAGGTCTCGGTGAAGTGCAAGAGATGATAGATATATGTGACTTTGCAACGGGGCTAAGCCGTCAACTCTACGGATTAACCATGCACAGCGAACGCCCGGAGCATCGAATGTATGAGCAGTGGCATCCATTGGGAATTGTGGGCATCATATCCGCATTTAATTTTCCAGTTGCTGTTTGGAGTTGGAATGCAATGATTGCCGCTGTTTGTGGCAACGTAATGGTGTGGAAAGGATCGGAAAAAACGCCGCTTTGTGGAGTAGCCATTCAAAAAATCGTGGCTAAAGTGCTCAAAGAAAATAACCTACCCGAAGGGATATTTAATTTGGTGACAGGTGATCGTGAGTTAGGTGAGTGGATGACTACTGATTCTCGAATTCCATTAATATCAGCTACAGGCTCTATTCGTATGGGTAAGGAAGTTGCTAAAGTTGTTGGTGGTCGATTGGGCAAGAGTATTCTTGAGTTAGGAGGAAACAATGCGATCATAATAAGCAAAGATGCGGATCTCGAAATGGCAATTCGGGCAACCGTTTTTGGAGCGGTGGGTACCTGTGGGCAGCGTTGTACAAGTACACGTCGTCTTATTGTTCATGAAGATGTCTACGACCAAGTGAAAGAACGCTTAGTTAGTATTTATGAGAAAATCACCATTGGAGATCCGTTAGAACCAGGCACTTTAGTTGGGCCAATGATTGACCAGGATGCGGTTATCGCTATGCAGAATGCTCTTAAACAGGCTCAAGAAGAAGGAGGGACCCTTATTTACGGTGGTCAGGTTCTGGAAGGAGAAGGAAATTATGTAACCCCAGCTATTGTAGAAGCGGAAAATCATTACGAGATTGTCCAAGAAGAAACATTCGCACCTATTTTATATCTCTTAAAGTATAGCAGTCAGGAAGAGGCTATTGCGATGCATAATGGAGTAAAACAGGGTTTGAGTTCAGCAATGTTTACTTTGAATCTACGTGAAGCCGAGCGTTTTTTAAGTGCAACTGGCTCGGATTGTGGAATTGCGAACATCAATATAGGTACAAGTGGCGCCGAGATTGGGGGCGCTTTTGGTGGGGAGAAAGAAACGGGAGGAGGTCGTGAATCTGGAAGCGATGCTTGGAAAGCTTACATGCGACGCCAAACCAATACCATAAACTGGGGCGATACCTTACCACTAGCACAAGGTATTTCCTTTGATGTAGATTAGTTTGATGTGAAATAGGTTGATATAAACTAGTTCACTCAGTGAATTATGGATTCAACCCTTTTAGATCTTCTACCACATATTCTCGACCTTTGCGGATGAGTTCACCGTCTAAGTAAACGTCTGCCCCTATACAGACCAGATCCCAGTGAATAGTACTGCTATTGCCGTTGGGGGCTACTTCGTAGTCTTTACCTAATGTAAGATGGTTAGAGCCATAGATTTTTTCATCAAACAAGATGTCATACATCGGTGAGGAAATAATAGGATTCGTACCAAAACTAAATTCACCAAAACGTCTAGATCCCTTGTCCGTGTCCAAAATGTCACGAAGCGCATCATTATTAGAGGAGTCAAAGTCGATTACCACTCCATCCTTTACTTCAAGTGTTACAAATTCAAAAGGCTTGCCTTGGTAGACACTAGGAGCATAGGTAATGACTCCTTGCACCGAATCGATAATAGGTGAGCTGAATAGTTCTCCATCTGGGATATTATGCCTGCCATAACAAGGAATCCAATTTTGCCCTTTTACCGAAAGCACTATATCTGTACCCTCTCCTTTAAGGTGAACCTGATCTGCTTCTCGTAGGCGTGTCTCCAATGGTTCCATGGCTTTTTTGAGCTGTCCATAATCCACCAGGCACGCATCATAATAGAATTGAGTGAATTCGCGGGTCGGTAACTTCGCATTCATAGCAAAGGCTGGGGATGGATACCGCATGATACACCAACGTGTGTTATTTACGCGTTCGTCAAAATGCACAGGTGTTAAAAAATGTTCTGAATAGGCCTTATTAGCTTCTTTACTGGCTTTAGATTGTTCGTAAATATTTTCAGATGCTCTAATGCCGATAAATACGTCCATCTGTTTCATGAGTGGAAGTTGGTCAACCTTGGCTTGTATTTTCCAAAAATCTTCATTCCCTTGCTCAACCAGCTCTCTTTGTACTTCGGTGTCTTCAATTTGAACAAAAGGATGAGCGCCTCGTTTCCGTACCCCTTGAACAAGTGCTCTGAGAAGGTTAATCCCATTTAAGCCTATTAGCTGTACCATCACATGATCGTTTGCTTTTACTTCGGTGCTATGGTCTAATATTAAATCGGCGAGTTGGTAATCGTAGGTTGATATCACGGGAAAAGGGATTAGGGTTAAAAGTGTTTTACAAGTTCGGGTTTAGTGATCCAAATCCAGTATCCGGTCACATAAGTCCAGTTCTTTTGGGTCGTTTGAGGCCAAAAAAAGGAGTGTTCCTTTTTTTCGGAGATCATTTAATAGTTCTTTGATCAAATCTTTGCCAAGTGCGTCTAAATTGGCACCAGGTTCGTCTAGGAAAAGTACGCTAGGATTACGGGATAACGCAATGGCTAATTTGACTCTTTGCTGCTGTCCGGTAGATAAACGTTGATACCGGTATTCAGCTAAATCTTTAATCTGGGTCTTGGCTAACCAATCAATAGGATGCGCTTGATTGTGAGAGATACTATGGGGATCAAAGCCGCTCATTTTTTGGACAAAGTCCATATTTTCTTGCACGGTTAATTCGTCGTAAAACTGGATACTTGGAGCAACGAATCCAATAGTCTGCCTAAAATCTTCGCGGTCGACGGTATTTCCTTCTTGGGTCCAGTGTATTTCCCCACCGTCAATACCTTGTAAAAAAGCAATACATCGGAGTAAGGTAGATTTCCCGCTGCCGTTGGCTCCAGCAATTCCTAGTACACCAGAACGATGTTCGAAGCTAAGTTCGGAAAAGAGCCGACGATGGGTATATTGTTTTCGGAGTTGTACCGCTTTGAGTTCAATCATGAAGCATGAGTTGTTTCACCACTAAAGAGACGTTATTTTTGAAGTATACCAAAAATCCCACGCAAACGTGATGACAAAAATATCCGAAAGTGTTGCACAGCAACTATCAGAGGAATGGAAATCTCTGCCTATTTCCGTAGATGAGGCACAATTTAAGCATTTTGAACTCTTGCCAGTCTACTTGCGCGAACATATTTGGGATCAAGTGCAAGAGCGATTTAAAGCGTCAATTAGACCATCAAACGAGCACTGGATTCAATGGGATGACGCGCAACTCAGGCAAAAGTGGGAAGATTTTTTACACGTTGCGGCTCAAACAATCCAAGTTCCACGAGAAGATGTGATCAAACTGGGTCAAGAGTTTGTACAGACTTGGGTTCCCATTTTAGTCGAGCCAGGCGAGAATCTAGTTCATTGGTTATACGGTGAAAAAGTAGAAATGGAGGTCAGAGACATTGAAGATAAATGCCAGGAACTACTTTTTTTTCCTGAGCTCAAGAATCTTATCCCTCTCTATCTTCAGCGAAAGGAATTACATGTATTGTCAAAGGTTAGAGCCTCACAAATTATTCAGCAGTTATACACTAAACTAGTCGAGAAATTCGATTGGGATCGGTGGGAAAGAGAATTAGAAACGCTTTATCAAGTAAGTTGTAGAAGGGATATTCCTTTTGACTGGTTGGGGATGTATTTTGATGATCGAGGGCTCAGCGAATGGTCTCATAAACTTCCACCAGGCAACCTAACAGTGAACCAGCTCCTTGACATTTTGAAGTCCCCGGTTAGCCAAATACAGAATCCAGAAAGTGGTTCGGAAATTGTTGAGGAAAGTAGTCAAGAAATTGAGGCAGAAAGTAATGAGCTAGACCTAGATTCGGACTCCAGTATACGACATGAGCCTGCCGTTGAACGAGATTATGTGTTTAATCCTGAATCAGATGAGGAATCCGAAGAGCCTGAAACGCCGCCTCTGTTATGGGTGGCCGATGAGCAGGAAGAGGAGGAGGACCATCTGCATCCCGATTCTCTCGCTTCCCTATTTATGAAAGCGGAGCCTCAATCCGAAGACCAAGTAGAGGATTCAGTTAGCATTGAGACTCCTCTTGATGATGTTGAAATGGATGGCCTAGATGATGTTGAAACGGATGAAAAAAATCCGATCAAAAATGAAGTTAAAGCGCAGAAAGAAGACAGCATATTTGGGGATGAAGATTGGTTGTCGGGCGATTCAATCAGTTCCAAGTCATCCGCTGACCACTCTACTAGCCAAGAGCTAAGTGGTATGTTTGACGACGAAGACAGTCTCTTTAATCGCCCAATAAAAAAGGCTCAGTCAGATGAGTCTGAAGAAGAAACCGAGAATGATAGGCTAGCAAGCTCAGTTTTTGGGGATAGCACTTCCACGCCTTCTACGTCTAGTGCAACTAGTGCGTATGATGAGCAGGATAGTTATTTATCTTGGCAGGAGGAAAGCGAAGAGGGTTCTCTGGATGCATCAACCTGGGAGGAAAAAAACCAGAAGCAGGAGAATCGCCTAGCAGAAGCACTGAAGAAGAATCGCAAGAAGTACATTAAAAAGCTGTTTAAGGGTTCAGAAGAGGATTATTTAGATGTGTTGGAAAAACTAGAGTCTAAGTTTATATGGCCCAAGGTGGTTAGCTGTTTGCAAAAAGAGGTCATTCCTGACTTCGAAATTGATATGACTACTAAAGTCATGGTGCAGTTTACCGATGAGCTAGAGAAATATTTTAACGATTAAACGCTGAATTATGGATAAACAAAAATCTGAACAGCCGAAATTAACACCCAATAATGTGCAGCGCTTGCAGGATATGCGGGTGGCGAGTAAACAGGGAGGAGGTGAAAAAAGGATTCAGCGACAGCATGATAAAGGAAAATTAACCGCAAGAGAGCGATTGGATGTATTGTTGGATCCGAATTCGTTTCATGAAATTGATGCTTTCGTGACCCATCGTTCATCCGCTTTTGGGTTAGAAAATCAAAAAGTGTTGGGCGATGGAGTGGTAACAGGCTCGGGAACCATTAATGGCCGTCCAGTTTACGTTTATAGTCAAGATTTCACGGTATTTGGGGGTTCATTATCTGAAACCCATGCCGAAAAAATATGCAAAATCATGGATTTAGCGCTAAAAAACGGTTACCCTGTTATTGGCTTGAACGATTCGGGCGGCGCGCGTATTCAAGAGGGGGTATCTTCGTTAGGTGGCTATGCGGAAGTTTTTTGGCGGAATAGCATGGCTTCTGGTGTGATACCTCAAATATCTGCCATTATGGGCCCTTGCGCCGGTGGAGCGGTCTATTCACCTGCACTCACCGATTTTATTTACATGGTACAAGACAGTAGTTATATGTTTGTTACCGGTCCCAATGTGGTAAAAACAGTTACCCATGAAGAGGTGAGTTCCGAAGAATTAGGGGGTACATCTACTCATACCCAGAAATCGGGAGTAGCCCATTTTGCCATGCCTAATGATGCGGTCTGTCTAAGTGAAATTCGCAGGTTAATGGATTACTTACCTTCCAATTGTGAGGAAAAACCACCACGCATTAATTCTACTGCTCCGGACGCTCAAAAAGCAGCTGCCTTGGATACTGTGGTTCCAGAAAATCCCAACAAGCCATATGACATTAAGGAAATCATTGAAGGCCTGGTAGATGCGGAGAGTTTTTATGAAGTTCAGCCCAATTATGCCGAGAATATGGTGACGGGGTTTGCGCGATTGGATGGGGCTAGCATTGGGATAGTAGCAAACCAACCACTGGCCATGGCCGGGGTATTATGTATAGATTCATCATTGAAAGCTGCACGATTTGTCCGATTCTGTGATGCGTTCAATATTCCGCTATTGGTCTTGGTAGATGTCCCTGGATTTTTACCTGGAACCGATCAGGAATGGGGCGGAATTATCAAGCATGGGGCAAAACTACTATATGCATTATGTGAGGCAACGGTGCCAAAATGTACGGTTATAACCCGTAAAGCCTATGGCGGGGCGTATGATGTAATGAATTCAAAGCATATACGAGCCGATTACAATGTAGCCTGGCCTACAGCTGAGATCGCGGTTATGGGTACCAAAGGGGCAGTAGAAATTATATTCAGGCAAGAAATTGCTGACGCTGATGATCCAGTAGCTAAACAAGCCCAATTAGAACAGCAATATGCTCAGGAGTTTGCTCATCCATACAAAGCTGCTGGTAGGGGATTTATTGATGATGTCGTGCTACCTTCGGAAACTAGAGATAAGTTAATTCACGCATTCAAAATGAGTGAGAACAAGGTAGATACAGTGCCCAGAAAAAAACATGACAATCTTCCCCTTTAGTAACCGGAATCTTCGTACCTTATAGGCTGTTAAATTTCTGCTACCTACGGCTAGTTTATACTAGAACTGGTATCGGGCTAATGTATTCTCAAATAAATGCAACAAGACCTTCGAAACATCGCCATTATTGCTCACGTAGATCATGGCAAGACCACCCTAGTGGATCAAATATTAAAGCAATGTGGTACTTTTCAAGCCCACCAGGAAGTGGATGACCGAGTAATGGATTCTGGTGACCTTGAAAAAGAACGTGGGATTACTATTTCGTCGAAAAATACAGCAGTCTCTTGGAAAGAGACTAAGATTAATATAGTTGACACCCCTGGTCACGCCGATTTTGGTGGAGAGGTTGAGCGTATATTAAAAATGGTTAATGGGGTCATCCTATTGGTAGATGCTGCAGAAGGCCCATTGCCACAAACTAAATTTGTGCTTCGAAAATCCTTAAGCCTTGGTTACAAGCCCATTGTGTTGATCAACAAGATTGACCGAAAGGATGCACGTCCAGACGATGTGTTAAATGAAATTTTCGACCTTTTCGTAATGCTCGATGCTACGGATGAGCAGTTAGAGTTCCCTGTACTTTATGCGGTTGCAAAAGAGGGAGTTGCAGGAAGAGAACTAAATAATATGGAAGAGGATTTATCCAGTTTAATGGATACCATTATTGATCATGTTCCCCCGCCAGATCAACCCATGGATGTCCCATTCAAAATGCTTATTAGTAGCATAGATTGGAATGATTATGTGGGTCGAATAGCCGTTGGTCGAATAGAGCAAGGCATTGTGAAAGTAAATCAAGACCTGTCATTGGTAAAAGGCACCGGTGAGGTCAAAAGTAAAGGTCGAGTGACTAAATTATTTTCATTTAGTGGCTTAAAAAGAGAGCCAGTAGAACAGGCAGTAGCAGGTGATATTGTAGCAATAGCTGGATACGAAGGGGTGCATATTGGCGATACCTTAGCCGACTCATCCGATAAACAACCCTTGGCTTACGTAGATTTAGACAAGCCAACCATTGCTATGTATTTTAGGGTAAACAATTCCCCATTTGCCGGATTAGAAGGAAGTTATGTTACCTCGAATCAGATAAAAGACCGCTTGGAGAAAGAAGTCCGCACTAACGTGGCAATGAAAGTAGAATTTACTGACAGTCCTGATGTGTTTAAGGTGTCTGGAAGGGGTGAGTTACAGATGGCTATATTGATAGAGACTATGCGCCGCGAAGGGTACGAATTCGCGGTATCCCGTCCAGAAGTACTCTTTCAGGATGTAGATGGTATTCTTCACGAACCTGTAGAAGAAGTTGTGGTTGACGTACACACGGACTACTCCAATCGGGTCATTGATAATTTGCAGAAGCGAAAGGGAATCATGCAAGGAATGAGCCAGGAAGGAGAAAATAATCGAATAGAATTTAGGGTGCCATCAAGAGGGCTTATTGGATTTCGGGGTGAATTACTCACCGAAACCAGAGGCACGGGAATTATGCACCAGCAGTTTGATACCTATGAGCCGTTTGCGGGAGAAATACCTGGACGCAGCCGAGGGGCATTAATTGCCTTAGAAAAAGGAGAGACAACCAATTATTCCTTAGAGGGTGTTCAAGATCGAGGCATTTTCTTTGTAGAAGCTGGTAACCCAGTGTATATGGGGATGGTAGTTGGGGTAAACAACCGAGCGGATGACATGGTAGTGAATGTTGTAAAGAAGAAAAACTTAACCAACCATCGTGCTACTCAAACAGCCGACGCAGTTAAAATTTCACAGGCCAAAAAAATGAGCTTAGAAGAGTGTATTGAATTCTTAGCTGCAGATGAATGGCTAGAGGTAACTCCAGAAAGTTTGCGAATTCGAAAACGCTTCTTAGATCATAACGAGCGTAAGCGCGAAGAAAAGAAAAAGCAAAACTAGGGGCTGCTATCTTGGCCTAGCTGTTTCAAGAATTCAGCATACTTTTTTTCTAAATAATAGGGTGAGTTGTAGCCAATATTTTCGGCAATGGTTCGAATATTTACGTTGTACTGCTGAACCATCTCATGAATAAGTCGTAGTCTAGTATCATCCAAGACCTCAAAGGCGGTTTTCCCAAATATCTGATAGCATTTACGCAACAACTGCCGCCGTGAAAATCCTAACGATTCAGCCAGAAGATTAACATTGAGTTGCGAATTGAACAGGTTCTCCTGAATGAGT
>Ga0181593_10000548_pt1 | contig 32917 bp, 20 predicted proteins | sample 071ome_19_FD_133756 | JGI IMG/M metagenome (GOLD analysis project Ga0181593, IMG submission 133756) | Coastal salt marsh microbial communities from the Groves Creek Marsh, Skidaway Island, Georgia - 071413AT metaG (megahit assembly) | ecosystem: Environmental > Aquatic > Marine > Intertidal...
AGAGTCTGGACGGTCATAGGGCCGATGAAATACAAGCCAATTTCAATGATTTTCTCGTTCGCTGGAATGCTATGCCCCTTTTTCAAAGTGTTCATTCCAAAGCCTTACCTTCAGAATATGCATCTATTCAAAAGTTTCAGGATCCTTTTTGGATGGCAAATAGCCTCCTTGGTTTTGGAACCGGCACCATGCCCTGCTTACATCATGAGCTCGCTAAATTAGAAGTTCCTACACAACTTTTGGTTGGTGGGGATGACTCGAAATTCACAGCTATAAATCAACGCATGCACCAACAAATACCAAATTCGTATCTTAGCATCATACGCAAGTCAGGTCATCGGGTACATGTCGATGCGCCTGAACAATGGCTTCAAACCGTTCAACCTTTTATACAGTATTACTTATGAGTACTTGGTCTACCCAGAAAACCTACGAAGATATTACCTATAAAGTCCGAGATGGCGTAGCTCGAATTGCCTTTAACCGGCCCGAAGTTCGCAATGCATTTCGACCAAAAACGGTCTTTGAGCTTTATGATGCACTCTTAGACGCCAAAGAAGATAATTCTATTGGGGTGGTACTGATCACCGGAGAAGGGCCTTCGCCTAAGGACGGAGGTTGGGCCTTTTGTTCGGGTGGAGACCAACGCGTACGCGCCAAAACAGGCTACAAAGCCGATGATGGGATTCCACGACTAAATATACTAGAGGTTCAGAGGCTCATCCGCTTTATGCCGAAAGTGGTAATCGCTGTGGTGCCGGGATGGGCTGTGGGTGGTGGGCATAGTTTACATGTGACTTGTGATCTTACCCTAGCTAGTGAAGAGCATGCCATTTTTAAGCAAACCGATACCGATGTTGCAAGCTTTGATGGCGGTTTTGGCTCGGCCTATTTGGCTCGTCAGGTTGGTCAAAAAAGAGCACGGGAGATTTTCTTTTTAGGACGAAATTATTCGGCCAAAGAGGCTTTTGAAATGGGTATGGTGAATGCTGTCATCCCACATGCTGATCTTGAGGAAACCGCGTTTGAATGGGCACAAGAAATAATGCGCAAAAGCCCAACGGCTACGAAGATGGTCAAATTCGCATTCAACCTGATAGATGATGGAATGGTTGGCCAACAGGTGTTCGCCGGTGAAGCCACTCGATTAGCGTATATGACAGACGAAGCTGAAGAGGGTAAGAACGCCTTTTTAGAAAAACGAGCGCCTAATTGGGATAAATTTAAGCGTTCGCCTTCTTAAGCGGGGTAGCACTGTTTAGCTGTTTACTAGTGATTTTATGGGCCTTACCCACCAAATACATCTTTCATCTTAGAGAAGAAACCCTTCTCTTCTTCGGTTTGGTTTGAAGTGGCAAAGTTTTCGTTACCACGAAGGCTTTCAATGGCCGATCGTTCTTTATCGGTGAGGTTTTTAGGGATGTACACATTCACGCGCACATACTGATCTCCTTCACCCGAATTATTCAACCCTATAATGCCCTTCCCTCTCATGCGAAGTAATTTACCCGGTTGCGTTCCTTCTTCTATTCGTAGTTTGGCCTTTCCTTTCAGAGTGGGAACTTCAATCTCGGCACCTAAAATAGCCTGAGGTATGGTGAGGGTAAGATCATAGTAAATGTTATTGCCATCTCGCATGAAATGCTCGTGCTCGGTTTCTTGAATAAGCACAATCAAATCCCCAGCGGACCCTCCTCTTCTACCGGCATTTCCCTGTCCGCGAAGTGTGAGGTAATTTCCGTCGGAGACACCGGAAGGAATAGATACCTTGATGGTTTCCTCTCCCTTAACTCGACCTTCACCCGAGCAATTTTTACACTTATTACGAATAATACGTCCTTCTCCCTGACAAGTAGGACAGGCTTGCACATTCACCATCTGCCCAAGCATGGTTCGGGTAACCTGACGAACTTCACCAAGTCCGTTACACGTTCCACAGGTTTCAAAATCAGAATCGCTCGCCGCCCCTGTTCCCGAGCAGGTATCACAATTAAGCTGCTTCTTTACCTTCAGCTTTTTTTCTGTACCAAAGGCAATTTCTTCAAGGGTAAGTGGTATACGAATCTTTAAATCCGATCCTGGAGTACCCGGCTCCCGTCGTCGACCTCTTGAGCGACCTCTACCGCCTCCGAATATATCATCACCAAAAAATCCACCACCAAAAATATCTCCAAATCGACTGAAGATATCCTCCACATCAAAGTCCATTCCTCCGCCACCAAAGCCTCCTTGTCCGCCTAATCCAGCGTGTCCAAACTGATCATATTGAGCTCGCTTCTGAGGGTCTCGAAGGATTTCATAGGCTTCTGCCGCCTCTTTGAATTTCTTTTCCGCATCGGCATCTCCCTTATTTCGATCAGGGTGATATTTCATCGCCAACTTGCGGTATGCTTTTTTGAGTTCGGCTTCGCTTACCCCTTTGGCAACACCCAATACCTCATAATAATCTCTTTTCGACATAATGCTTATATAATGCGTTAATTGGTGGTACTATTTGATCATTGGATTATTCACTAACGATCACTTTAGCATGCTTAATGACTCGGGTGCCAATCTTATAGCCTGATTCCAGAACTTGCAGAACCGTATTACTCGGGATAGATGCGTCACTGGCAGGCTGACGCAACATAGCATCATGTAGGTCCACATTAAAAGGAACGTTGGTTTCACTAATGGTTTCAACCCCATAGCGCTCGAATAATTGCTTAAACTTGTCGGCCACCATCTGAACACCCTGCAAAAAGCTAGAATCAATTTCGGTCGTAGCTGAAGCCTCTAGGGTTCTGTTCATATCTTCCGCAATTGGAAGGATGTCTTGTAATGCTTGAATACGAGCATCTTCAAATAAACTAATACGCTCTTTTTGAACTCGCTTGCGAACATTTTCAAGTTCGGCCGCTTTTCTGAGGAGTGCGTCTTTTGTATGAGCAAGATCGGTCTGCAATTGAGCAACCAAATCGAGCTCTTCCTCGGCTACCTCACCTTCAGGGTTTGGGTTTAAATTCTGATTTGATTCCTGCGTGCTGTTTAAAGGAGTGTTGATATGATCTTCTTGAGTTTCCTCATGGCCGTTTTCGACAGCTGAACTATTGTCAGTTTCGTTCATTTCTTGCTCTGATGAATTAATTTGTTCTTCCATGCTTGTATGTGATTGTCTGTTCAGAATTAAACTCGGCAATTAATATGCCAATACTAGCCTATTCCAATAAAATGACAAAGTTACCCAATTTAGTTGGGTATTTCTGACATTTGGGCAAAAAAAAGCCCTCTCCAAATGGAAAGGGCTTTGATGATAAAAATCATTCAAATAGCCAAGCTATTTCGCCTGACATTTGAGTGAAAACCTATTACTGCTCGCTTAGACAATCACCGGTGGTACATAGAGTAACCGTTGGTAAGCTAAGGGCATTAATTCTGGGTAGTGTGGATCCAAATTTAGCCTCTATTACATCCAACATGCGGTTTACAACAATCGCATTACCTCTAGGATTTGGATGAACTCCATCGGTAGATAACACCCCATTGGGAGAGAAGTCAGGTGCTAAAGCAACACCGTCTACCGTAATACCAGGTACACCGTCACTTAGCCCAAAAATATCGAGGAATCCATTCACATCCGTATCGGTGTTATAGTAAGCAATACGCTCTGCAACACCTGGTTGAGATACGATGTTAGATATAATCGCATTAAAGGTTTGACGCTTCACTTCGATCTCTAAATACTCGGCCGCTGTTATTGCATAGTTATCTGCTAAGGGCAGAACCACTCCATTAATAGACAATGGATTTGCTGGATCGGCAAGTTGACCAAGTACAGTAGCAGCACCTAAGGTTACCAGCTCGTTATCTACTACGCCAGGAGCGATAGTTGCACCACCTTTCATTGGTCGTGATTGCTGATAAGGCGTTAAAGCAGCTCTTTGTGCCGCATTAATCGCTCCCGCACCTAATAACATGTCGAACTTAGGACCTAAGTCTTCTAAGTTATCGTCATGGATTAAGATTGGATTCTTACCCGCTTTGTAGCTGATGAGACGCTGAGCAATATCCTCAGCAGAAGTGCCCAATGCTGCTGTCGCTTGAATAGCCGCATTAACCGACGCTAAACCAGCGTTTAATTGAGCCGCAGTAGCTTCGTCCAGTACTACATTATCATAGGTAACCGCTCGAAAGTATGGTAATGCGAGCAAGAAAGGAATGTTGGTCACAATCCCATCTGCTGACGTATTACTCATGAGTGTGGTAATTACCGTAGAGTAGTACGTTGTGAAATCCGCATCGGAAGTTAAAATTGCTGGGTTAGACGCTCCTGAAACAGCATACCCTAGGACATCATTATTCCCTATCCAAAGAGAAAAGAAGGTAGGGTTAGCCGCAACGACTTCACCTAAAATAGTAGAAGTACCCGGGTTAGCCGCAAATCGAGCGTAAAACGGATTGTACGCAGGGTTGGCCGGCGCAGCAGGTCCACCGGTTAAAGGTGTTAACAACTGCCCTACCTGAATTCCAGGAACACCGAAGTTATGGACCGATGGTCCTGTATAAGGTTGTATAGGATCTCCATCTATAGTTGGAGAAGGACCTGGTATACTTACATCCAATTTAAACCTACCAAATACGGTACTACCGACTGGATTGGTCACCGAGGTGTTGAACCCATCTTCGGAATTAATGGCTGGCTGAACAAAACTGAAGCTTTCTCCAATGGTTACGCCTAGGTTTTGTGCAAGCAAATTACCAATGGAATACTGCTGACTTAAGTTATACATCGCACCATCCATATATCCAGCGGTAAGTGAATTACCAATGGTTACTACATTTGAAAAATCGGCAGTACCCGCATCATAACTCATAGCAGTAGGCAGCGGATTTTCTTCCAGTCGTTCGTTAATTAAAGCATCCCCTTCTCCCTCACAGGCATTGAGCACCATCAAAAGAGCGGCTGCTAGTACAAAACTTTGTTTTAATGTTTTCTTCATAATTCTAGCCTCAATTTATTATTTCAGGAGTTGATCCAGGGTGAACGAAATGTAGTAAATAGCGCCCATGTACGGGTTGGCTAATGAGGTCGTGTACTCATCGTTTAAGATGTTGGTACCTCCTAATTTAACCGTGCTGTTTACTTTCTTTAGATTGTATGAAATCTGAGCGTCTAACGACCCGAAGGCGTCTACAACCCCTTCTCCAATGGATGACTCCCATACAAATGCATCTTGCCATCTGTAATTCACACTAAAACCAAGATTATTAATGACCTCTCGATTCTGAAGCTTTACATTGTATCTCCATTTTGGAGTGTTATACGAAGCGCGGAATCCCTGGTCCAACAGATCTTGTTGATCGAGTAGTTCGTTGTAGGCCATATTACCCCCTAAGGTGTATCCATCGAAGAGAGAATACTCTGCGGTAACAGCAAAACCATGCGAGCGTACATCCCCACTAGCATTGATATCAAAACCATACGACTGAGTCGCAAAAGAAGTATTGGCTTCATTGGGGTCTTGCTGGGTAATGATCGACTGTACCCACTGTTCTGAGCCTGGCGCAGTCGCACCTGTATACTCAGCACCTGGCGCATTGGTCAATCCTGCAGGCACCCCTTGGGTAAAGGTAACCTCAGCTATGAAATTCGTATAGTTACTGAAGTAGTAGTAGGCATCAATGAATAATTTGTTACCGAATAATGCTTTGTAACCCACTTCATAGGTGCTGATTTTTTCGGGTTGAAAGTCATCGAATTCAAACTTTTTCACCAAACTCATGGCCGCATCCATACTAGCGCCGGCCGCTAACGCTTGTCGAGCTTGAGCTACCCCTGTATACACTGGGTTAGACTCGAACTGGTAGCGATCGATCAATGCAGGATTGGAACCCACCAATCGGCGAGAAACTACATCAAGATCGATAAATTGATCCTGAGTGGTTGGGATTCGAAACCCTTCCTGATAAGACACTCGAATGTTGTGATTGTCTGCCACGGTTAAGATTGCAGAAGCTCGTGGAGAGAACTGACCATCAAAGTATTCATTCTTGTCGTACCGAGCAGACACACTAACGTCTAACTGATTATCCATGAATTGCTTCGAAGCTTGTGCAAAAGCACCCCACTCATCGATATCAAATTCTTCACCGGCTGCGATATCTTTAAGCGCAAAGAGCGTTCCACCCGATTCCAACGCATAACGTCGAACATTCACACCGGCTTGAATCTGAGCCGTAGCTGGATCGATTAGATTCGCAAAGTTATATACCCCTTCTAAGTGATATAAGTCTGATTTATCCAAGAATTTAGCACCACCTTCTGAAATAGGTGTATTTCGTAGTTGAGTTGCTAAGGCTTTGAATTCTTCGCTATCTGGAGATAATTGTGCCGCATCAGCCGCCGCTCTTGCAGCAGCATGTGCCTGATCTACAGAATATCCTTGAGTTCTAGCACCTGCGAAGGTATTAAAGTAGGCGGGTAGATAAGTTTGCTGATTAATTAACGAAGCTAAGGTATTCGCAGCATAGGAATCTCCGGCATCTTCCTGAGTGGTATACGCACGGATGTAATAGTTAGGATTGCGAAGTTCAACTTTAGCCGTCCAAATATTGAAATCATCTAATACAAATCGGTCATTCGCCGTATACACCGTACTTCCGTAACCAATGTTATATTGGGCAAGAATTTCATTTGTGGTGTTTAAGCGATAGTGTACCGCCGCACCTAATTTTAAACTCTCAGTCGTATTGTCTACAAATGAATTTTCAGTATAACCCGTCGGAGTAAAAGCACCGTCTAGGCCATCTGGAAAGAGCGTTCTAAGCGCTGAAATTTGAGCCCCTGTCGCTCCTCCACCAGCAATCAATGCATCAGCAATGGCTCCGGTAGTAATGGTAAAATCACCGTATGTATTTAGTCCATCGTAAAGTCGAGGATTAAGGGCATCGGCTCGAGAAGTGGCTCCACGTTCTAATAAGTCACTTTGATCGCGATAATCTTGTGCAATGAAATCCATTGCTTTTAGGTAGGAGGCATTTACTTTGAATGCTAATTTGTTGTTGAACGCCTGAGCAAATCGGAGGCTGTAACTCTGATACAAGGAAGGGTCTTGAAGTTCACTTTCTAGGTGGTTCACCCCGCTCTTAATGTTCACCGATAAGCCTTGATAATCAAAAGGACTTTTCGAGTTCATAAGCAAAATACCGTTAATAGCATTAGGTCCGTACAGGGCTGATGCTGCACCAGGTAGCAATTCGGCACTCTCTAAATCCAATTCCGAAATACCTACTATGTTCCCAACCGCGAAGTTCAATCCGGGCGCTTGGTTATCGATACCATCGATAAGTTGAACAAATCGGGTATTACCATTCGCTGCAAAACCACGAGTGTTTACCGATTTAAAGGTTAAACTTTGGGTACTGAAATCCACCCCTTTTAGATTGCTTAAGGCATCATAGAAGTTTGGTGAACCGGAAGCCCGAATATCCAAAATGTCTAGTTTTTCGATAGAGACCGGAGATTTGAGAATGGATTCTTCAACCCGAGAAGCAGAAACTACCACGTCGTTCCCAAAAATGGTTTGCTCTTCAAGGACCACTCGAATGTCGCTGACATTATTATCTTCGATGACTAATTCCTGTGATTGAAAACCCACAATAGAAAATTGTAAGGTAATAGGAGGATCGAGTTGAACCGTAAGATTGAAACGACCATTCATGTCGGTCGGTGTACCTACAACCGTTCCTTTTACGACAACGTTAACCCCGGGTAATGGGTCACCGTCTACGTCTAATACCTGACCAGAGACGGTGGTATTCATTTCGAGATTGGAATTCTTGGCCTGAAGTGTAGCGGTGCTATGAATCAAAAACACCAGAGCTAGCATCATCATTTGCCGTAGCAATTTACTCATAATGATTCTTTGTTAATTAAGATTGGTAGTTAGTATCTGCTCCAAATGAATGGTAGCAAACCACTGTAGATGTACTATTTTATTTAATTTACACATAAATGCAAGCGCTTCCAAAGAAGCGATACATTAGCGCAATAATAACAAAATGTAATCAAATACACCTCATAAAAAGTAACTGACATACGTTTGGCCATTTTAGTATTATTAATATCTGAACTGTCGATTTACCAATTATGATTATGAAAGGCTCTTTATACTACATTATATCACTATTCATCGTTCTTTTGGCTTGCCAAGAACCCAAACCCAACCAAACCGAATTTTCTATGAGCTATTCGAATTCTAGCGAAGCACTGAGCTTTCTGGCACTAGGAGACTCCTACACCATTGGTGAGTCCGTAGATTCTACCTTACGCTGGCCCGTTCAATTAGCCGACAGTTTAACCACACATTATGGTCACCATGTATCCGAACCAAAAATTGTGGCTACCACCGGATGGACGACGGATGAACTACAGGCAGGGATTGCCTCGGAAGGGATTACAGAGAAGTATGATATGGTTTCGCTGTTAATCGGGGTGAATAACCAATACCGCTCCTACCCTTTTGAGCAGTATGAGCAAGAATACGAAGCATTGTTAAAGTGGGCCATTCAGCACTCTAAGAATGGCGCTGCTGGGGTTTTTGCGGTATCTATACCCAATTATGGAGTTACTCCCTTCGGCCAGACCAGAGGAGAAGAACGCATTCGTGCCGAGCTTTTAGAATACGACGCAAAAGCAGCCGAAATATGTGCTCGTTTTGGAATTCCCTTCATCAATATTACTCCCATCTCGGAAGAAGCTAAATCCAACTCCTTATTAGTAGCCGATGATGATTTACACCCCAGTGGGGCTCAATACACGGCATGGGTTAAACACATGCTACCTATGGTCGTTGCAATGATAGAAGATTGGCCTTAGTAAAAGTTCTAATGCAGCTTGGCCTTTGTAAAGTTTCTGATAAGGTGCGTCTAAATTTCTACGCCTAAGGAATAAGTAAGGGCTCAAGGGTATCCCATACGAGATCCGCTACAATTTTATGCCCATCGGCATTGGGATGAATTTGATCTGCTAAGTTAAGTTCCGGTATACCTCCCACCCCATCCAAAATGAAGGGTATGAAAACTAGCTCATTTTCTTGGGAAAGTTGCTGATACATTTCTCTAAACCGGTTGCGATAATCTACACCTAGATTGGGGGGCACTTCCATTCCTGCCAAAATTAGTGTCGCCTTTGGATAGCGAGCGTTTACTTTATCGATGATTCCCTGCAAATTGGACTTGGTTTGATCCAAATCTAAACCTCTCAACCCATCGTTACCTCCTAACTCCAAAATAAATATATCGACCGCTTGCTGCAGTACCCAATCTACTCTTCGCAATCCACCAGCCGAAGTTTCTCCACTTAAACCAGCGTTGACAACCTTGTAAGCGAGTGCTTTCTCATCAATTTTATTTTGAATGAGGGCAGGAAACGCTAGAGAAGGATCTAATCCATAACCTGCCGTAATACTATCGCCAAAGAATAGAATGGTTTTAGGAGCAGGCTGAAGGTTGTCTTGAAACCCGGAAACCAGAGGGTTCAACCCGAAAAGAATTCCGAGAAATATCCATAAATAAGGTGATAAAGTGGATTTTTTCATTGAATTATAGAGAACTGTGCTAAACTTTTTTGGGTTATATGCGTAGACGGCTATCAATGGCTTTATTATAGTTTTAATGAAGCCTCCATTTATAATATTCAAGATAACCTTTTTTCGGCCGGTTTCATTCTTTCATCCATTACAGGCACACCATTATGCATTCAAACGTTTCACATGAAGATTCTTCATCACCTATTTTGCAGATTCAAGATCTTTCGCGAAGTTTTAAAAGCGGAACCGAGCAATTGCACGTTCTCCAAGACATCTCATTTGATATTGAACTTGGTACGAGTTGTGCCATTGTTGGACCTTCAGGTAGCGGGAAAACTACACTTTTGGGTATATGCGCAGGGTTAGATACCCCGGATAGTGGAACGGTATTACTCGATGGTGAAGCCCTGCATACCAGATCAGAAGATCAACGGGCCGATTTAAGAAACGAAAAAGTGGGGTTCATTTTCCAAAGCTTCCAGCTACTCCCTACCCTCACAGCCCTCGAAAATGTGATGGTTCCACTTGAACTTCGGGGAAATACCAGCCCTAAAATTCGACAACGGGCAACTGAACTGTTAGAGAGCGTAGGACTTATCGATCGCTTACATCACTATCCATCGCAGTTGTCGGGTGGCGAGCAACAACGAGTAGCCATAGCACGGGCATTTATTAACGAACCCAAAATTTTGTTTGCCGATGAGCCTACGGGGAATTTAGATGCGGAAACGGGTGATCAGGTAGAGGAAATGTTGTTCAATCTGAATAAAGAGCAACAAACTACCCTGGTCATTGTGACGCACGATTTAGTCTTAGCAGATAAATGCGAGCAGCAAATATGGCTACAAAGGGGCCGAATTGTTCTAAATGAGCGATCTGGAGGTCATCATGCCCTCGTCTAAGCCCACTTTTTCATGGCTTTTACTCATGGCCTGGCGTGAATCACGAACACACCGGCTGAAACTTATCTTGTTTTTATCGGCCATTGTTATTGGTGTAGCGGCACAGGTTTCGATAAGCTCACTTAGAGACAATTTAAAGGTGAGTATCGATAGTCAGTCTAAGGAATTATTAGGCGCAGATTTGGAGGTCCGGCATACCGCCCCTTTCGATTCTACCTTAGAAGACTATCTGGCTCAGCGATTTGCACCCGGGGCCGACATGATTCGATTTGCCTCCATGGTTCGAGCCGATTCTGGTTTTACAAGACTGTCTCAAATTTTTGCAACTGAAGCGGCTTATCCTTTTTATGGACAGATAAAAACCATCCCCTCCTTGGCCTATGGTGACTTTCAACTGGGTAAAGGAGCTCTTATCGATCAGAGTGTGATGGATCAATTTGGTTTAAGCGTAGGTGATTCCCTGCACATTGGGTTGAAAAGCTATGCTATTGTGGGGGGTATGACTTCCATTCCAGGCCAGGCTCAGGCCGGCTCCTTTTTTGGTCCGCGCATCTTTATTCCGTTGCAAGGTATAGAACAAACCGGCTTACTGGAACGAGGTAGTAGGGTCGAATACCTAAGATACTTTACCTACTCGCCCGAAGATGACCCCGCTGAGGTACGTGTAGCCCTAGATTCGTTGCGAAATGTAAGTTCTTTTGGATACGATGATGTAGAGGAACGTCGCTCTGAAGTTAGCTCTGCCATTGAGCAACTAAGTGACTTTCTAAATATGATTGGTTTTATCGCGCTCCTTTTGGGTGGACTAGGCATTGGTAGCTCAATGTTTGTGTACATTCTTGAAAAAGTACCTCAAATAGCCATTCTAAAATGTATTGGGGTCAAAGGTAGAGATGCTATCCTCATCTTTTTGATTCAATCTTTGGTTATGGGAATACTTGGAGCTTCTGGGGGGGCTCTAGTCGGAGTCGGAATTCAACAACTGCTGCCTTTCTTAATTACTGACTTTCTTCCGGTTGAATTAGAGTTGTTTGTATCCTGGTCTTCGGTCTCCATTGGTATTTTTGTAGGTGTTTTGGTAACCCTATTATTTGCAGGTTTACCATTAGTTGATTTAACCCAAATTTCCCCCCTTCAAACGCTTCGTCAAAGTGTTATCAAAGTAGACGAAGCCCTAAGCAAGGGTAGGCTTATAGTCTTTGGTCTATTACTCTCGGGAATTTGGCTGTATGGCTTTTGGATGTTAGGCTCTGTTGAAGCCGCCTCTTGGTTCAGTTTAGGGGTAATCGTACTATCGGGCATCATGGTCCTTATTTCTTGGGGAATGATGCGACTAACTCGAACATTTATCCGCCCCTCTTGGTCCTATGCTTTTCGCCAAGGCATGTCTAACCTGTATCGTCCTCAGAATCAAACGACCACTTTACTGCTCACTTTTGGCCTTGGTATTACGCTCATTAGCTCTCTGTATCTCACCCAAGATTTACTGTTAAGTGCGCTGAATTTTTCCACCTCCGATGAGATTCCAAATGTGGCGTTCTATGATATTCAGTCCGATCAAAATGATGGTGTTAATGCTATCATTAATGAATTAGATCACACGCTTTTACAAAACGTACCTATTGTAACCATGCGCTTATCGGGTATGGGAGGAAAGCAAGTAACCGAAATACTGGCCGACTCCAATAGAACAGCTCGAAGATGGGCCCTACAACGAGAATATCGATCAACCTATCGGGATCAATTAATCGATACCGAAACGCTTATTGAAGGCGAATTCATACCAGAATACCAACTCGACCTGGGAAATCTTTCAGCTTCCCTGGTTCCAATCACCGTCAGTTCCGACCTAATGGATGATTTGGATGCTTCGGTCGGCGACACTTTGGTTTGGAATGTGCAGGGTATAGAAATATCGAGCTACATATCCGGTATTCGGGAGGTAAATTGGGATGAACCTCAGCCTAATTTCTTTGTGGTGTTCCCTAATGGTGTTTTAAATTACGCACCCCAATTTTTCGCTACTACCGTTCGTAGCCCTTCACGATCCGAAGCATTGGTATTGCAACAAAGAATCGTTCAACAGTACCCAAACATATCGGCACTTGATATTGGATTACTCATTGAATCCTTTAGAGATTTCCTCAATCAAATTACTTTTGTGATTCAATTTATTGGTCTTTTTAGCATCATCACAGGGTTAATTGTTCTCGCAGGTGCAGCAGCTAGCAGTCGTTTTCAAAGACTAAAGGAAGCTCAATTACTACGTGTTTTAGGTGCTCAAAAACCGCTTATCAAACGAATTTTATTTATTGAGTTTTTCACCATTGGTAGCCTATCCTCTATTCTAGGCATCGGACTTTCACTAGGAGTAAGCTATCTGATTGGATTCTTCGTATTTGACCTGGTATTGGATCCTAGATGGTTACTCATAGTCTCCGAAATTGTCATCATTGTCACCTTGGTTACACTGGTGGGCGCCGCTAATTCAAGGCTCTCATTTGACCAGAAAAGAGCATAAAAAAAAGGCTTCTTTCACGAAGCCTTTTTAACACTAACTACGGAGATTAATTGAGATTAAAGAGGTCATATCTTTATTTTTACCCCAATTAATACATTCAATTTTTGATTACTCTCAGAAATGGCTTCTTGTATCGAAGTACTTGAAGACATTTCTTGATACTCATATAAAATAGAACGGTCGTTCCACTTTAAATATTGTGTGGAAATGTCGAGAAAAATATCTCTACTCAAGGGAATACCTAAGCCTGCCGCATAAAGTGTTCGAGTTTCGTCGAACTGCGCTGATTTGGAGGGCAACAAGCTTGCGCTGGCCCGAACTTCCGTACCTTGTTTAAATCGGTACTGGGCTCCTACTCGTGTATTCATAACAGAGGTATAACGTTGCTCGATGTTTTGCTGAATAACCGCCTCTTGATCGCGTAAAAAAGCCAACTCATCAAAATCTAGGCTTTGATCGTAACTAAGATCTATGGTGGTTTTGTTATACGAAATAAAATCAAGCCCCAAACTCAGATCAAAACCATTAAGCTCTGTAAGGGCAAGGCCTAATGAATAGCGAGCCGGTCTGGTAATTGCATAGGTAAAATCCCCTTCAAAACTATCGTAAAATGGATTTAAAAAAGCGTCGAATTCAGTAGTCACCACCGATCGATATTCTTCACGTATTTCCATAATTGAAGGCAACGTCCAAGAAGCTCCAATGTTTATATTTTTGTGAAGTTTATATAGCATCCCCAGCCTTGCTTCAAATCCGAGAATATCGGATCGTAGTTCATCGGTTAGTTGAATACTGTACACATCGGTTCCATTTTCACCGTTTTCATCTTGCTCGATGAAATTACCATCATAGATATTGTCCAAATCCTCTTCTAAGATGTTTCGGGTTAGATTGTGATACCCCTCGGTTACCCCAAGCGAAAACCCTATGTGAAGATTCTTTTTGAATTCGGTGGCAAGAAAAAACGCATACTCACGTGATCGACCTTCTTGATTTATTTCGGATTGCTGATAAATTCCGGGGAACCCATCCTCAAACCCTATTCTAAAAATAGATTCGAGCGTCGTTTGCTCTTGATCGGCATAGTCAATGGCATAGGTTTCAAAGGCAATAGTTCGATAGTCACTTGATTCAGATTTGAATACATCGGTGATGGTACTTTGATTATTCCAAGCACTTGAACCTAAGTTTCTGTCATAGATACTATTGGTATGAAAACCACCCCCTATCACTAGGCTCCCAACTTTTGTGGGTACTTTATACACAATACCCGCATTGCTTAATAAGGTATTTTTATGATTTAACTCAAGAGAATTACCACGGAAATTCTGAGTATAATCGACCCTGTTGTTCACATAACCAAAGTCCATAAAACTAGTCCTCATTAGCGACATAGAGGCTGGATTATCAACAAAACCAGCATAGCCATTTTCCATAGCAACGGAAGGTAAACTAGCAGAATTTGCACTTCCTACGTACTGGTGGCTCGTAAACACCTGACTTAAACTGGTATAGCTCATAGGATCGTACCCATCTTGAGCTACTATTTGTTCACTGAAGGTGCCCAATACGATGACGGTGTATAGAACAGTTTTCATGAATGTAGCATAGATATTACTCATAGTTTTCATGACCCACCTCCTCGTGATGTACGCCCGGTTGAACGAGTACTCGATGAACTTTTTGAACTGGATGAACGTGAACTGCTACTTTTCACCGCCGATGAGGAACGGCTGGATGAACGCGAACTGCTGCTCTTCACCGCCGATGATGAACGATTGCTTGAACTACCACTTGAACGAACGTTGGTTGATCGACCAGTAGACCCACTACTTCCAGAGCTTCTAACCGTAGATTTTGAACCGCTGCTACTCGAGGATCCATTCGATCGAATGACACGGCTACCTGTACTTCTACCAGTGCTTCTACTGGTACTTCTACCTAGAGTTCGTTGGTCGATTACACGAGATCTAGAAAGCGTAGAGCGCGAAGGTGTATCCTCCCAACGAGTTCTATTTACTTGCGTGGATGACCGAGTGGTTCCATTTTTCCCAGCACTACTTGAACGGGTTAGTGATGTAACTCCTGAGGAGCTCAAACCATATCTTCGAGCACCATTGAATCGGGTTGATTGATCAGTAGTTGAAGAATTGGTCACATAAACGACGGTATTATAAGGTGAATAGCCCCAGAAACTTCCATAGTATCCATAGGGACTGCTATACCCATAGCGATAGCTATTAAAGCCATAGTATCTGTTCCATGAACTATAGAATGGGTCATAATACCCCCAGCTAAACCCACCATAATAGCCACTCCACGCCCAATAAGTAGCGGGACTCCATGGACTGTAGTACCCATAGTGATCTCCCCACCATCCAACATTAAATCGCCACCATCGCTTCGCATACCAAGAGCTCCAGAAATCATCATCATACCAACCATCTCTATAGCCTTTGCGGTAACCTCTATCATAGCCTCGATCGTAGCCTTTATCATAGCCCCAATAGTAGCTATCCTCATCTATGAAATCGCGATAATCGTTGGTTGATAAGGACTCAACATAGTGTTCATCGTACCAACGCTCCGTTTCGTAATCTTTGTAATAAATACCCAATGAAGCAGATTCATCTAGCTTAACAGATTCATCAGACTGCTGGCCAAGTACACTAGTGGAACCCGCTACTTCGGATAGCTTTTGATTTGAGTAATTAGGATTCGGGGTCTGTGTAGTTTCGGACCAATTGTATCCTTTTTTCGATTGTTCCTCGTTATCCCATGAATAGTAAGTAGATGCACCAGAAGTCTTTGGTTGATCCCACTCATACGCTAAATTCATTTGGGTGTAGCATCCCGTCGTAAGTATTCCAAATCCTATTAAAATTGGTAGTGTGAGAAAGTTTAATGTTTTCATACGACCTCCGGTTTGTTTGAGTATGAAACTTAAAACTCACCAAATCAAATGTTATATGCTATCACATTTTAATGTGAGTCAATGCTACGGTTATAATGGCTGCTGCTTCTAATTTTACAACTGCTTCAACTGCTACTGTTACAAATATACTCGACAACCCTAAGTAGGCAGCCTATTTATAATTCTCCACGTAACGATTTAGCTATGACTTCAGCTTTAGAATTCACATGAAGCTTTTTATACATATTTCGAATGTGTGCCCGCACCGTGTCTATGGATATACTAAGCCTGTCGGCAATCATTTTATAACTTAATCCATCAACCAGTCCATTGACTATATCTTGTTCACGAGCTGTAAGATTACTCTGGGTTTGTTTTTGACCTGTTTCATTAAAATGTGTAATAACCTTTCGCGCTATTTGTGGAGACATGGGTGCCCCGCCACTTAGCAATAAATCTATCGCTTCTTTAATTTCTGGTAAGGATGTATGCTTGAGTAAATAACCAGACGCACCTGCTTTGAGTGAGTCAAAAATTTTATGCGAATCATGATAGACCGTTAACATTATAATTTCTATCTCAGGATATTTCTCTTGGAATATTTTCATCCCCTCTATTCCAGTCATTCCTGGTAACTGAATATCCATCAACATCACATCGGGCTTGGGATAGCTTTCTAAGTACTCGAGCATTTCTTCCACACTTTCTACGGCCACCGTGCAATCCATACCATCTTGCATATCCAGATAGCGCTGTATGAGCTGCCTAATTTTTTTATTGTCTTCTATAATTCCGATGTTGGCCATAATTATTCAACTTGATAGGTGAGTCGTTCTATACGGGAATGGAAACATGTACTAAAAATCCATCATCATTGGATAAACTAAGTCTTCCTTTCATTCTTTGCGCTCGCATTTCCATGTTACGTAAGCCATGACCTGTTTTTTTTGCAGTTTGGAGTTGAGATCCATTATCCCAAATCCTAGCCTCTAATTGATCTTGATTCAAACGCATGGAAATTCGGACCTGAGATCCATCCGAGTATTTAACCACGTTATTGAGGGCTTCTTTCATAATGAGATATAGGTTTTCTCTGAGTTCAACAGGTATTTTGCGCTCCATAGGCAGCCCTTCAAAGTCATATGTGATTTTAAATTGACGGGCTTCTAAAACGGCCAGTGCATAATCTTGTATGCGATCGGTAAGGTCTCCCATAGAATCATTCCTAGCATCGATCGACCATACGATATCATCTAAACTACCCACAATTTTTCGACACTGTTGGCCTATTTGACCCAGCGATTCTTTTAGTTCGTTCTGTAGGTTACCCGCCAATAAAAAGTCGGATTGAAGGGCAATTTCCGTCAAACTACTTCCTACATCATCGTGTAAATCACTAGCTATACGCACTCTCATTCGTTCCATATCTATCAATTTCGATACCTGCGAATTTCTTCTAATCAGGTACAGTACTCCCCCTATGACCCCTAAGATAATCAGCCAAAACCAATAGGTTTGATAATATGGTGGGCTCACTTCTAAGGCTATAGACGCGGTTTTAGCACTAGGCACTCCATTAGAATTTACAGATTGCACCTCAAAAACATAGTCTCCTGATGGAATGGATTGGTATCGAACCGATTGATTACGAGTAAGTTGCCACTGATCTTCCAAGCCTTTCAATCTATACCGATAAGATATTTGATTAGGAGCCGTAAAATTGATCCCTTTAAACTGTATTTCCACAAAATTGTTGGAATATGAGGTGGCAAGCTGCTCATTGTCTGGCTTCAATTTTGGTGCACCAGAAATGAGTATCTCAGAAATATCTATGGTAGGTGGCACTTCATTACCTCGGTAAACATTCGGGTTGAACCGAGATAGTCCTTCTACGCTTCCCAACCAGAATTCCCCTTCACTGTCCTCAAAAAAAGCTCCTAAGTTCATTTCGTTACTTATCAATCCCTCTTCTCTGGTAATGGATGTGACACTTTTTGTGCGATCATTATACCTGATCAACCCCCCATTACTACCTATCCAAAACTCTGAGCCATCATGAGTATCCTGATGCAAAAAATAACTTACTCGACTAGGAAGCCCATCTTCGGTGGTGATGGCCGTTAATTGGTCATTTTCAATGTAGGCTAATCCCCCAAAAGTATGAGCCCATATTCGTCCAGAATCATCTTCAAGTACCCCCATGACCGATAAGTTGGGCAGTCCCTGCTCTAGCCCCCAGACTTTAACATCACCATCTTTTTGTATTTCAATCAAGCCCATATAACTAGCTACCCACTGGCGACCAAATCGATCTTTGATACTCTTTAATATGGTGTTAGAGGGCCATTGCGGAAGATCGGTATTGTAGCGTTCATAAACCCATGTTTCGGCGTCATATAATTGAGTGTAGCTCACTTTTATTAAGCCATCATCATAGGTACTTAACCACATATCATCGTCTTCCCACCGGATGTGGCGAATTTTTCTAAATGGAAATAATTCTTCTTCGATGGTAACTACTCGGTCATTTTCTATGTAGGCTAAGGCATCTCTCATTCCTATCCAAATTCGGCCATTCGGGTCGGTATTTAAGTGATATACCCGTAAATCGGGTAAGCCCTCTAGTGGAGTCCAAATCTCTGGTTCTGTTGAGACATCGCGTCCAGTGGGGTGTAACTGCTTTAAGGACACTTTTTGAACCCCCCCACCATAACTCCCAACCCAAATTTGGCCGAGTGAATCTTCCAAAATACTGGTGACCAGATTATTGGTTAAGGTATTTGATATGTCATAATTAATAACATACTCTCCAAGAAAAATATTAGCCCCACCACCATAGGTACCTATCCAAAGAATACCTTCACGGTCGAAAAACAAGTGATTGATGAGGTTGTTAGACAAGCCTTGCTCGGTTTTATAGCTAATTACATTGTCTCCTTTCAAATGATGTAAACCATCCTCGGTACCCAACCATAGACTATTATCCAAATCAAGGGCTAAGGATTCTATGCGCAGAGATAGCACTTCAAGCGGCAGGTCATAATATTTAATTTGGCTCTCTTCATAAAAGTACAAACCTTGTCGCGTCCCAATCCAAATTCTACCATTTTGTTCATCATAGAGCGCATCTCGAACACGTAAACTTGTCGTTAGCGTTAAAATTTCTTCCGTATCACCTGACATTTTAAAAACTCCGGTACGGCTGAACATAAAGTAGTCATCGTGTATGGCTAAAACTTTCCTAATGGGCTCATTGGCTGTGCTAGATGGTAGATTAACGGGAATTAGACCTGTGGCTTGGGTCCAATAGTAAAGACCGGAGCGCTCGGTTCCAATCCAAATACGACCATTGCTATCTTCTGAGATAGATTCAATTCCTTCAGTGCTTAAGGAAAAAAGTTCGGGTTTAGAAGCTATACTATCGGAGTTAATGGACAAAAGGTATACACCCGCACCCGTCCCTAACCAAAGCTGATTTTTTGAATCGAGCAAGAGAGTATTGATTTTGGTGTTTTTCAATCCGTCTTCTTGCAAGAAAACTTGGAAGTTTTGACCATCGAAACGGTTCAAACCGAAACCTGTCGCTAGCCAGATATAGCCATTTTCATCTTGAGTAATGGCATTGACAACGGATTCGCTTAAACCTTGACCAATGGAATAGGTACGGAATGGGTACTCTTGGGCAGTGGCCATGGGATTGCGAAACCCTAGAATTAGAGCCAATCCAGTAAAGACGATGAAGGAGAAATAATATCGTGGTTGAAACTTCATTTCAGAGTTGTAAATCTTTCTGCAATATACTAAGCTTAGAGCTATTTCATAGTTTAGAAGCCATCTAGTTTCGCAATTTATCACACTATAAAAGAATACCTACCGATTGAATCAGGCCCCATTTAACATAGAAATCCAATCTTTTTCGAAAGAAATTGAAGCATTCTTAGATGGTGCCGTGTTGGGGAGCCCTGGGGGTATTCGATACCGAGTGTATCGATTAGATAGCATGCAGCACGGTCAGGAAAACACCTTTTATCTTTCGGTCTATCGACGATCAACTCTTGTGGGAGTGGTGGGTCTAGTGAAAAGATATTCCGTAAAACAAAGACCTTGGGTATACATTCGATACCTATTCATTCCGAATGGAAGATCGAAGCAAGGAAAGCATCACGTGGCTAGGCGTAGTTCCAACAACCCTCACCGGAATGCTTCAAGAAACTCTTTGTTCGAGAGGATGATTCGGGATGAAATAACGCAATGGATTATTGACTTTCAAAAGGTTGAGCATAGCAACAATGGGGATTATGAAGATACCGTTAATCACGATGAAGTTTCATGGCCTCATACCTGGGCCTATGCCTTTGTAGAAAGTGAGAATCAGCAATCGCTGAACTTGTGTAATCGATTTGGGTTTGAAGCTCAGCAGCTGGCGGAGACCATAGTTTTTCATAGGTTTAGGCCGAAACAGTCGGCTAAGATTAAAAAATTAGGCAGGGAAGAATTGAAGGTTTTTAAACCGAAGCTTGAGCGATTTTATGAGAGCTTCGCCGCTTTTCATACCGAAGGCCTGGAAATACAGGGAACTCATTGGGTATACCTCGAGAATGGCGTTGAAATAGCCTATCTGAGAACCATGAGGCATCGATGGGATATTGAAGAATTGCCTGGATATGTACGCTTGCTGAAGAAACTCAAACTTCACCAGGCCCCTTTTGTGAAAAACATGATTCCTTCCGATAATTTTGAGTTCTTGAGCTTTGATTATCTGTGGTGTGAACCTGGGTATGAAGCTAACATCCAAAAAATCATGGAACACACACTTTGCGTGGAGGGACTACGTACAGGACTGAGTTGGTGGTCGGTTCGTTCATCCTTTTATCAACGACTTAAACGGAAGATTTCCTGGGGTATTCTGAACCGCATACAAGGCCCCGTACCCTTAAAAATTATGGGTCAAGCTTATGGCAAACAATCTAGCACCGAAAGCTTTCCAGAGGATGCTGTTTTTATCAACGCCCACGACATGACCTAGTTAAGGCAACTTGAAGTAAAGCGTTACTTAAGTGACTCTGTGAGATCGGTTGTTCTTAGCCTAAATACACTCTAAGTGCCGCACTTCGGTTGTGATGACGGAGTTTACGCAAGGCTTTTTCTTTGATTTGACGAACACGCTCACGGGTTAAGTCAAAACGTTCACCAATTTCTTCTAAGGTGAGGGAATGCTCGCGTCCGATTCCAAAATACAATCGAATAACTTCAGCTTCTCGCTTGGTTAATTTGGACAGCGCACGTTCGATTTCCACCTTTAAGGACTCTCCCATTAACTCGAAATCGGGATTTGGAATCTCTTCGTTTTCCAATACATCGAGCAGACGGTTGTCTTCACCCTGAGCAAATGGAGCATCCATGGATAAATGTCGACCTGAAATCTTCAACGTATCGGCTACTTCACCTACGGTCATCTCTAGACTTTCAGCTAATTCGTGAGCCGATGGAAGGCGCTCATATTCTTGCTCTAACTTAGAAAGCTCTTTTCCAATTTTGTTAAGGGCACCCACTCGGTTTAGGGGTAAACGTACAATTCGACTTTGTTCTGCCAAAGCCTGTAAAATCGACTGACGGATCCACCAAACCGCATAAGAAATAAACTTAAACCCTCTGGTTTCATCAAATCGCTTGGCGGCCTTAATCAACCCAAGATTTCCCTCATTAATTAAATCCCCGAGTGAGAGGCCTTGATTTTGGTACTGCTTGGCTACCGAAACCACAAAGCGAAGGTTGGCTTTGGTTAAATCTTCCAGTGCTCGCTGACTGCCTTTCTGAATCTCTTTGGCTAAGCGTACTTCATCATCTGGTGTAATTAGTTTTTCTTTACCAATTTCGTGCAGATAACGATCTAGCGATTCGGATTCACGAGTTGAAATACCTGAGCTTTTTGCCACAATAAAAAAATTTAATTTGAAAAAATACTTTTGCACGTGAAGTCTACTCTGAGACCCCCAATGCATTGCTATTCCAGAAATAGGCTTATTATACTTACCCTACAATCTAGGCAACTTTAAATATAAGGAAAAAATATGCCCTTGTGAAGTGATTTCTTAGCTGTTTCCAGAATAGTTAGGATAACAAATCCATGGGGTGAAAGGTTCGGGGAAACTCAAAAAATTGCATTACCGTAGCAGCCACTTGTGCAAAGCCATCACGAGTGCCTAAATCTTGGGGAGTTCTACCCTTTTGATATAAAAACATAGGCACGAATTCTCTTGTATGATCGGTGCTAGGGACACAGGGATCATTGCCGTGATCGCCGGTAATAATAAGCATATCATCGTTTCCAAGAGCATGCATGAGTTTAGGAAGGTAGGCATCAATCTGAATTAAACTATTGGCATAACCTACAGGATCCAAGCGGTGGCCATATAATTGATCGGTATCAATGAGGTTTACAAAGATAAAATCAGCCGTTCCTTCCTTCATTTCCTTAAATAATTCCTCCAAGCCGTGTTCATTTCCATTGGTAGGTACTGAAACATCAAACCCCTCTCCATTGAATAAATCGGATACCTTACCAATGGAAACAGTTTTTTTTGACCTGGATTGTAATTCTAAAAGCAAATGATTAGCAACGGGATCTGCAGACCAATCGTGGCGTTTCTCCGAAATGCGCTGAAAATTACCGGGCTCACCGTTGAATGGGCGAGCAATTACTCGACCCACCTGATGGGGAGGTAGCATGAGTTCGCTGCGCGCCCACTCACACCAAGCATATAATTGCTGAATGGGTATCCGGTCTTCATGAGTGGCTACCTGGAACACACTATCTGCCGAAGTGTACACGATCGGGCGACCGGTCCTAAGATGTTCTTCCCCGAAATCCTCAATGACCTGAGTGCCTGAATAAGGGGCATTGCACAGAACACCGTCCGAGCCAGTAAATGAACAAAAAGCTTCTATAATTTGATCAGGAAACCCATCAGAGTAGGTTGGAAATGCTTCCTCAAGAGTAATACCGGCTAATTCCCAATGGCCCGTAGTTGAATCTTTTCCTGCCGAACGTTCTCGTAACTTAGCTATACTTGCCATGGGTTGTTCGACGGGTTGTACGGAAGGTAAGCCTAGCAGATTGCCCAAGCCTAGTAGTTCGAAATTAGGCAACTTGAGTTGGGTATGTTCCGACACATGGAGCATGGTGTTGGCATGCTGATCTCCATATTCGTGAGCATCTTCTTGAGCTCCTACCCCCCAACCATCCACTATTAAAAGTATGAGCTTAGACATGATAAATTAATGAACTCAGACGGCTTGTAAATGACTTTGCTCGTCTTTTACTACATCTGCCAGCATCTGTTTGGCTCGGGTTAATACCTCGTAGGGATTTGGATATTCTGGACTCAACTTCACCGCACCAAATTTGAATGAAACGGTTAAATTCATTCCAGAACTTAATTTTAGACCATGCGCGACTTTGGATCTGGTGTGTTCAACCCACTCTTCCAATGCTTGTTCCTTCTTAGATTGGAGAATGAAGCTATAAACATAATCGGATTGAAAACCGATGTAGCCTTTTTGATTGTGTTTATAGGGATTCAAGAATCTAACCAGGTCGCGCTGTATTCGCTGCAGTTCTTCCATTCTAAATCGAGTCCGCAAAGAGGACAGATTTTCTAGGGTAATGAGTCCCATCCAGACATGATAATCGGGCTCACTACGAAGTCGATATAATTCATATTCTACAGCTTTTTCCCACATTTCTGTCACCAATGCCTGATATTTTTCGGTAAAAATATCCTCTTCCATCGTGGATTTTCGGGTGTTGGACTGTAGTTGCAGTGCCGCTACTCGGGCAAGATTTGCCAGTTTGTGTTTTGTGGATTCTTTAAAGCTTAATGGATCTCTATCATAGGCAATAAAAGCTCCTTGACGTCGATCATGAACCATGACCGGAAGCACGTAACTAGCCCCTTCGGTTCGGGATTCTTGAGCCGATACCAATTTCGGATTGGCATTAAAATGCATATTAAACAGTGGCTCACCCTTTTCTAAAGCTTCGGTAACACTACTTTTATCATCCACACCTAAGCCTAAGAAGGGGGCATTTTTCGCAAATTTAGCATGCAATGCTAAGGTCCATTGATCCATTGCTGGACACAGAAAACTCACCCCACCATTGGGAAGTAGAAATTGCATTTCATCCAGTGCCGTGGTAATAATTTCTACTTTATTAAGTCGATTGTGCAAATTGGAGAGGGATTCTTCGTATTCTTCCCATTCTTTTTGTTGCTCATGTAGGTCCACCACTTCCAAATAGGTATCCAGTACATTGACCATCGCATTATTGTAGGAATGTATGGCGTCCATTAAAGCGTCTTGATCCAAATCATTTTCTGATTCTAGTACCGTAAGACCAACGGTCTCCCCTTTGTTTATAAATGGGATTATGAGCATGGATTTGGCATGTACCACACTAAAATAGTGGCCCAATCTACCCTTCGAAATATCCTCTCCTATCTGGAGCTTGAGCACCTCGTCAATTTCTTTATAATCGTCCAAGAAATGATGATGGAAGTTTACACGGTCTTTGAACATCACGTTGCTCAATCGTGTACTATGAGTTTCCCAAACAAACTGTTGACGAGATTGGTTTACCCAACACATATAGGCTAATTGCGAACCGGTGGAGGCCCGTAACAAATGCACCAAATCGGCAATGATTTGCTTAAATTCTCGCAGTGCTTTTTCTTGGCGGTCTAAACTCATGTAGTGATATTTAAAATAAGATAGTACCTAAATGATTTATTTTCATCTAATTAATGAAATTCTTTTGGTACAATTCTTCGGCACGCAGGATCATCTGTTCGAATGCTTTTAAGCCTTTCTGCCAAAAATTTGGATCTTGTATGTCTAGTCCCATTTTGGCAACCAAATCGTGCGGCCACTCTGATCCACCTGCGGCCAGTAATTGCATGTAGTTGTCGGCAAAACCTTCTGGCTTACGCTGATACTCTTCGTAGAGAGCAAGCACCAATAGTTCCCCGAATGCATAGGCATAAACATATCCAGGAGTGTGTAAAAAATGAGGGATATAGCACCACCAACGACTGTATTCATCGGTGAGTTCAACAGAATCACCGTATAATTTGAGCTGTTCTGCTCGCCAGAGTTCTGAGAATTGCTCCGTGGTTAATTCACCCTGAGTTCTCCTTGCGGTGTGCATGGCCTCTTCAAACCGATTCATCGAAATTTGCCGGAATACCGTGGCGATAGTGTCATCAATTTTACCCATGAGCAGTGATAACTCTTCCATAGGATCATTGAGCTGCTTGAGGAGTTTTTGAAACACCAACATTTCTCCAAATACAGAGGCTGTTTCGGCGGTTGTTAAGGGTGTTCCGGATTGAAGGGCCCCTTGCTTGCGCGAAAGGTACTGATGAACCCCATGACCTAATTCATGCGCCAAGGTTTGAACATCACGCAGACGACCATCGTAGTTCATAAATACGTAGGGATGAACCGAGGGTACGGTTCCCGCTGAGTATGCACCCCCACGCTTGCCAGGGCGGATAGCAGCATCGATCCATTGTTCATCGAAGAAACGCTGAGCAATGGCTCCCATTTCTGGATTGAACTCGCCGTAGGCTTCCAATACGATGTTTTTGGCTTGCTCCCATGGAACCGTGGTCTCAGATTTTTTAATGGGGGCGTATCGATCGTAATCTTTGAAATCCGGGATTTCCAAAAGCTTCGATTTCAAATCGTAATAGCGTTGTGCCCACGAGTAATGACCCCTTACCGAGTCTACCAGTGCCTGAACGGTTGCCTCATTGGTCTCATTGGCGAGATTTCGTGAGCTTATCCAACTTGGATAGCCGCGAAGCTCGTCATTGGTGGCCTTATCGGCAAGTAAGGTATTGAACACATAGGTGAGCGTACGAGATAGTTTCTGAAAGCCCTCGGACAGTGAGGCATGGGCTTCTTGACGAATCGCCCTATCGGGATGATGCAACAAACTCAATACTTCCTGCTCGGTTTTCTCCTCCCCTTTGTACATAAACTTGGCTGATCCCAATGTTTCATCAAAATAACGTACCCACGCATTTTGACCGGTTACGCTTTTTGCCGATAGAATTTGTTCTTGTTCTTCACTAAGTGAATGTGGTTTGTAAGCCCGTGAGGTTTCTAGATAGTGGGCAAAAGCTTTGAGTTCTTCGGCTTGAATGAGGGCTTGGGCTTGGGTCTCGTCGAGAGCTAGCCATTCAACCCGAAAGAATACCAGTAATTGGCTCAGTTTCGAGCCTAATTCATTGCTGGATTGAACGGCTTTACCATACGCAGGATTTTGAGTGTCGGTGCTCCAAAGCAGATAGGCGAAGGAACCTATTTTACCAGCGGCATCTTGTATGGATTCATATTCCTGCAGCATCAGCTGAAATTCTGGGGCGGAAAGCGATGCAATTCGGCCTCTGTATTGCTTAGAAAATGATTGGCAACGTGATAGAATGGCTTCTTGATCGTTCAGAAATTGAGGGTCATCAATTCCCTTGTAGAGATCACTAAGGTCCCAGAATATTTGTTCAGCACCTGTTTTTAAAGCTTCTTTTGAGCTCTTATTGCTTTCCATAAAAATGCGTGGTTTTAGAAATTAGCGGGTCGTTTGAAGAAAATATTTTTGAAGGTTGAAATATAGGCTTTGGAGGAACCACTATAAAGTCATTTTATAGCCTCGAATAGTGGAATGTTTGTATGTTTTTTTAGTTACATCTCCTTAATTTAAGCCGATAACTAACAAAGCATTATTCGAGTAGTATACAATGGCATAATGGCCATTTTTTTACAATAAATTGTTCAACCCACATAGATCGCCACATCTTGAAATCAATAGAAGCCGCATTCGGCCCCAACTCCGCCTTAGTAGAAGAACTTTACGAACAATACCTAAAGTCGCCAAGCTCTGTTCCTAGTCACTGGCAACGGTATTTCGATGAATTGAACGGTCAACATCAGGCTTCAGGCAATGGTGCGGCTACTACGTCATCCGAACCATCAAAGACAACAGCGCCAACAGCTAGTTCGGACACCTCTTCCCAATCGGCCTCTACCCCAGTAGCAAAGGCCAAATCTCCAGCCCCCGCTGGTGAGCAGCAAAAAATTAAAGGTGTGGCTACCAAGATTGTTGAGAATATGGACGCGAGTTTGGAGGTTCCCACCGCGACATCACTACGGGTAATGCCGGTGAAAATGATGATTGAAGATCGTACCATCATCAACCGGCACTTGGTGAAGCGAAACGAACCTAAGGCCTCTTTCACCCATTTCATTTGTTGGGCAGTCATTCAGGCCATGAAAAAATATCCCTCGATTAATCACACTTATTATCATGATGGAAAGAGTCATTACCGAGTAGTACCTGAGCAGATTAATTTGGGAGTGGCCGTTGACCTACCAAATAAAGACGGTAGTCGGAACCTTGTAGTTCCGAACATCAAGGGTGTGGATAAAATGAATTTCAAAGAGTTCTTATATGCCTTTGCTGAACTGGTAGATAAAGCTCGAAATGGCAAATTACAGATTGAAGATTATCAGGGTACGACCATTTCAGTAACCAATCCTGGGACATTGGGCACCGTTTCTTCGGTTCCTCGACTTATGCCTGGACAAGGCGCAATCATTGCAACGGGTGCTATTGACTATCCTGCCGAATTTCAGAACATGTCCAAAGAAATTCTGAATCAGCTGGGGATTAGTAAAGTGATGACGGTGACCTGTACCTATGACCATCGCATCATTCAAGGTGCCGAATCAGGGGCCTTCTTGAATGAAGTTAATCATCTACTAAGTGGTCAAGCGAACTTCTATGACAGTATCTTTTCTGATTTGGAAATTCCCTACGACCCGATTCCTTACGGAGAGGATTCGTATTCTGGGCCCTTCAATAATGGAGCGAATACCCTAGAACAAGATCGTCGAGCTATCGGGGTATGGCGCTTGATTAACATGTATCGCATGCGTGGTCATGTACTCGCCAACTTGGATCCATTGGAAAAAGAACCTGGTTATAATCCAGAGCTCGACTTGGCCTATTATGGACTATCGGTATGGGATTTGGACCGAGTATTCTACTGCGGTGGTCTTGGTGGAAAAAAACAGGCCACCCTACGTGAGATTATCAAGCTCCTTAGAGACACTTATTGCGAGCAGATTGGTGCTGATTATATGCACCTTTTAGACTTGGACGAGCGTAAGTGGCTACGTGAGCGCATGGAATCCAGTTTAAATGCCCCAACGCTTTCGAAGGACGATAAGAAACAGATTTTATCGAAACTGAATCAGGCGATGGCCTTCGAGGAGTTTCTACATAAAAAGTACATCGGACATAAACGTTTCTCATTAGAGGGTAATGATACTTTAATTCCGATGATGCATTTTCTGCTTGAAAAAGCGGGTGATTTCGATGTAGAAAAAGTATTTATGGGCATGGCTCACCGTGGCCGATTGAACATGCTAGTAAATATCATGAACAAGCCCTATCACCGAATTTTCGCGGAATTTGAAGGGAATGTAGATCCTGAAACCATTCAGGGATCGGGTGATGTAAAGTATCACCTGGGAGCTCGGGGCACGCATATTACGGGATCAAATAAAGAGATTGAACTTGAACTAATGCCCAACCCTTCCCACCTAGAAGCGGTTAATCCAGTGGTTGAAGGAGCCACTCGCGCGGTACAAGATCACCACAGCGCCGATGATGCGGCTAAGCGTATCATACCGGTCCTGATGCATGGCGATGCGGCCTTCGCAGGTCAAGGGGTTGTAGCTGAGACCCTGAATATGTCGCAACTAGAAGGGTACAAAACCGGCGGTACGCTCCATATCATCATCAATAATCAGATAGGATTTACCACCCTCCCAACCGATGGACGTTCGACTGAATATGCAACGGATCTTGCAAAGTCGATATTGGCGCCCATCTTTCACGTGAATGGTGATCACCCAGAAGCGGCTGTACACGCCATTCAAATGGCCTTAGAGTATCGGCAGAAATTTGGCAAAGATGTGATTATTGACCTCATTGGTTACCGTAAACACGGGCATAATGAAGGTGATGAGCCTGCGTTCACACAACCAGGCATGTACAAAGAAATTAATGACCACCAGACAGTACGAGATCTTTACACCGAATGGTTGGTTAAAAATCAAGAACTAACTGCAGAAGAAACACAGCAGATTTTTGATGAATTTGAGGAACTCCTTCAAGCCGCTTTTGAGGATGCTAAGAAGATTCCAAATCTGGAAATCACCAACGAACTCATTGATCGTAAGGAAAGCCTCCAAAAAAATAGAGAGCCGTTTCCTGATACCACCTTTAGTCGTGATAAACTAGAAGAAATCGCGGTTAAAATTAACACCGTTCCAAAAGACTTTGATGCCAATCCCAAACTTTTGCGGCAATTAGCCAAACGTGCAGAACTGGTTCAGAAAAACGAGAAGAAGATTGACTGGGGCTTTGCTGAGGCTTTAGCAATTGGCTCGTTATTAACCGCTGGACGAACCGTGCGAATTACCGGACAAGATGTGGAACGAGGAACGTTTTCGCATCGACATGCAGTACTCCATGGAACCACCACAAATCAAACCTTCACCCCGCTGAATCATCTTGGAGAGGGACAAGGACGCTTCCATGTCCATAATTCACTATTGAGTGAATATGGCGCCTTAGGCTTTGAATTTGGTTATAGCGCAGTTAAAAAAGATGCTTTGGTGATTTGGGAAGCTCAATTCGGTGATTTTGTGAACGGAGCTCAGATTATCATCGATCAATTTATTTCTTCCAGTGAAGCCAAATGGGGTCAGACTTCCTCTTTACTCATGAACCTTCCTCACGGATTTGAAGGTCAAGGCCCTGAACATTCATCGGCTCGATTAGAGCGCTTTTTACAGTTGTGCGCCGAGGACAACATGCAGATATTTAACCTCACAACTCCAGCTCAGTACTATCACATGCTGCGTAAACAAACGCTTCAAGAGTACAAAAAGCCTGGCGTTTTAATGAGTCCAAAAAGTCTTCTACGTCATCCACTTGCGGTTTCCAATGTAGATGAGCTAGCAAATGGGTACTTCCAACCATTTATAGCCGATGAGCGTTTAACTACGAGCGCGGGCGTTGAACGAGTGGTCTTATGCTCGGGCAAGGTCTATTATGATTTACTACAGAAAGCCGAGGAATTAGATCTTAAGAATGTCGCATTGGTTCGGGTAGAACAGCTTTACCCCTTCCCCGACGAGGATATCCTCAACTATCTAAAAGAGTTTAAAGATGCCAAGGATGTGGTCTGGTGCCAAGAAGAACCCAAAAATATGGGAGCTTGGTTCTTTGTATCGGATCGAATTCATCAGCTTTTATCCAAAGGGCAAAAACTGCGCTATGCCGGACGTCAAGCATCCGCATCACCAGCGGCAGGTCAAAAGAAAATTCACGATGCCGAGCAAGAGCAATTGGTTGGTCAGGCCTTGGGGATTCTTTAGTTTCTGGGAGCTCATATTTTAAGTGGTAGTTAAGGTTTCACGATAGTTTGTGCTAGCGTAAACGATCGTATGCCTTCTCTACCCAATTCTTTTCCCCATCCCGATTGAGCAAATCCACCAAAGGGTAATCGGGGATCTGAACTCACCATTTGATTTAGCCCCACATTGGCAGCTCTTAGGCGTGCTGGATACTTGGTAATTTTATCCTGGTCTTTAGTGAAAATAGCAGCACCCAGACCAAAACTGGTTGTATTTGCAAGCGTAATGGCATCATGATCATCGGCTGCTTGGATGACCACAGCTACAGGCCCAAACAGCTCCTCATCAAAAGCTGGCATTCCCGGCCGCACATTGGTAAGTATAGTAGCGGGATAAAAGGCCCCCGGATGGTTAGGTATTTCACCACCGATTACACTTCTTGCCCCCAATCGGCAAGACTCCTGAACCTGCTCATGTAGATGATTCCTTAAATCAACTCGCGCCATCGGTCCTAAGGGTACCTTTGCCGTTTCTTTATTAGTTTCTGAGGATGTGGTTAAAGGGGTATCTGAGTCAGGTGAATGGTTCGTTTTTTCTATTACGGTTTGAACCATTTGCGTCGAATCCAAAGGATTTATTAATTCAAAATTCTGAGCTTTGTTCACAAGCCGGTCTAAAAAGTCTTGATATACGGCTTGGTGAACAATTAAACGTTTTGCAGCAATACATGACTGCCCCACATTGAGCCATCTCGATTTTGTACACGCCTCAACAGCTATCTCTAGATCCGCATCTTCTAAGATGAGATACGGATCGCTCCCACCTAGTTCTAACACACAAGGAATAAGAACTTCGGAAGCCTGAGTAGCCACTATTTTACCTGCTTGCGTACTTCCTGTGAAGTTTATCATTCGGGTTGAAGGGTGCTGAATCACCTGTTTAACCCTTTGATTATCGACTCGTATGTGCTGCATCAAAGCTTTGGGAAAGCCCGCTTCTTCAAACAAATGCTCAATGGCTAAAGCACAGCCCTGAGTGGATGGGGCATGTTTTAGAATAACGCTATTACCCGCCATAACTGCTGGCACAGCGCATCTGAATACCTGCCAAAAGGGGAAATTCCAAGGCATAATGGCCAATATTACCCCCAAGGGATGATAACTAACTTTTGATATTTCCATCTCAGTTTCCACATGTTCATCCCTTAAATAGGCTTGAGCATGTTCGGCAAACCATCGACATAGCCATACACACTTTTCAATCTCACGTTCCCCTTCCTCGAGTAGCTTACCCATCTCTTGAGCCATTAACCGGGCTAATTCAGATTTTTTATGATCTAGAGTTTGAGCCAAACGAAGCATATGTTGCTTTTTTACGGCATATGACTGATCCTGCCAATGAGACTGCACCTCATAGGAGCGATTAAACAGGTGCTGTATCTCCTGATCCGAATGTTGCGCGTATTCAGCAATTACTTGCCCCGTTACAGGATCTATGGAGCTTAGTGGAGAAAACATAACATCAGGTTTTTAACTTTGCCGTTGATTTTTTGGCTAAAAAGCCGGGCTTATAGCCAACTAGAGAACCCATTATTTAGCCAACAGTTTTAGCATTTTCTGAATACTATTCTTAATGGTTTCAAGAGTTTGCACCAATAGATTTTGATTTATAATAAGTGGGGGTGCAAGTCGAACTAGCGTATTGGAGTGTAAAGTCCATCCCAATAAAATGCCCTGCTCAAAACAGTCTTCAACCACGGCCTGAGTAAGTTCACGCGAAACTAACTCCAAACCCAACATAGCTCCTCTTCCTCGAATCTCTACGATTCCATTGCCTTGTAAAATAGAGCGTGTATATTTTTCGATGATTCTAGCATTAGCTAGATAGTTACCCTGCTGTAAGACTCTAAGATTGGCTAAAGCGGCCGCTGCACTCACAGGGTGCCCTCCAAAAGTGGTTACATGATTGAGGGGCGGGTCATATTTAAAGTGTTGAAAAATGGCTTTCGATGAAACAAAGGCACCTATAGGCATACCTCCACCCATTGCTTTGGCAAGGCATAAAATATCGGGTACGACTCCATAACCCTGGAAGGCGAACATATCCCCCGTTCTGCCAAAGCCGGACTGAATTTCATCGAAAATAAGGAGGGTTCCGGTTTCATTACATCGCTGCCGAAGTTGATGCAACCATTGGGAATCAGCCGGGATAACGCCTCCTTCACCCTGAATAGGTTCCATAATGACGGCGGCTGTCTCGGAATTGATGTGAGATAAACTCTGAGTACTATTGAAATCTAAAAAGTAAACATCGGGTAATAAAGGCAAGTATGGATCTCTGTACACATTACGGCCGGTGACACTTAGGGAGCCATGAGTATCGCCATGGTATGAATTGTGAAAGGCAAGTAATTTGCTTCTTCCGGTAGCTTTCTTTGCTAGTTTCAATGCCCCTTCATTGGCCTCAGTACCACTGTTTACAAAATAAACTTGCTCCAATGTATCGGGTAATAGCTCAA
>Ga0181593_10000551_pt1 | contig 32833 bp, 30 predicted proteins | sample 071ome_19_FD_133756 | JGI IMG/M metagenome (GOLD analysis project Ga0181593, IMG submission 133756) | Coastal salt marsh microbial communities from the Groves Creek Marsh, Skidaway Island, Georgia - 071413AT metaG (megahit assembly) | ecosystem: Environmental > Aquatic > Marine > Intertidal...
AGGGTTCGCCCCTAACTAACGCAGAAGTCGACAACAACTTCATCAACCTGAACACCGCTAAGTACGAGAGCGGCGATAGCCCATCGTTTGCTCATATTACCCTCGACAACGGCCAAGACGCCCAGTTTTTGCAGATTAACAGCGGCGGCACTCACCGGTTTAACCTCTGGGTCCAAGGTACAGGCGAAGATTACTTAGATTTTAGAAACTCGGCGGGCTACAGCCATCTTAAATTGATGGACGTAAACGGCGTCGTCATCAACGACAGCAGCGATAATCTTGACTTCCGTGTAGAGTCTAACGACTCAACCCACATGCTGTTTGTTGACGCCACCAACAATGAAGTTGGCATAAACATTTCTGGCCCTGAATCTACGCTAGATGTTAGCGGTATTATCACTGGGTCGAGCAGTACCGTCGTTCAAGGCGCAAAAATCCTTCGCGGTCGTTATAGTATAGGCTCTATTACTACGCTAGGCGCGGAAGCGTCGTCCGGCGGCCCGGTACTTGGGTATGGTGTTTGGCCTAAATCCAACACCGCGCAAGCATATGTTAGCTCAAGCAGTCTTGAGACCTTGCAGCGGTCTGCAATTACTTTGAGCGGAAACGAGATTGAGTTTTGGTTCGGGGCTTCGCAGACGGTTACGGAAGGTTCGGACGTTGCAATAGACAAAAAAATCAATCTGGCGCGGTCGGCGTTCGTGTTCAACGAAGATGGTGCAAACACAGATTTCCGCGTCGAGAGCGACACGAACTCGAACGGTTTGTTCTTCGACGCAAGCGCAAGCGCGCTGGGTATTAACAAGCAGCCTGACACCTCGGGGGTTTACGCGCTCGATATTGACGGTATTATCCGCCAGAAGTCCGGTCTTGTCGCGGGCATCGTTTATCCGTATTCGGGTAACGTAAGCAATCGCGCGGTCGGAAGCGGGGAGCAGTGGTACAAAGTTTGGGAAAGTACCGGACTCTCGGGAAGCCCGAAACTAATCAAACTTTACTTACACTGCGGCGGCGACAACACCGCTTGGTCGGGCGAGTTCCTAATTAGCCTTGCGGGTTACAACTTCACCCACAGCATTGAGTTATTGGACTACCAATACTACAACCAATCCAAACTGCTGGAAATCAGAACCTTCAACACCGGCGGGTTAACTGACTTTGAGGTCTGGGTAAAACTAGACGCGATTTCTTCGTCTGCGGGCAACTTAGTTACTGCGTCCAACGATTCTTCCCTGATCGCTGCACCGGCGGCTGGCACGCTGCCGTCCAACACCACTTCGACAAGCGCTCTGACCAGCGCAAACTGGCCTAGCTCCAGTGCGCGTAGCGCAAAAGCGCTATCGGAAAACTTGTCCATGGGCAACGGAGCGGAGATTCGTCTTTGGAGACCGGAGGAAACTCGCTATTCGCGTATTTACCACTCTTCTGCCGGTGCCATCTTTGAAACTCAAAACAGCGGGGACAATCTGTACCTTCGCAACAGCGCGGGGACGACAGGCGGCGTACACATCAGCAATGGGTACGACGGCTACGAAGTTACGGTCAACGACAGTTCGTACAACTCAGACTTCCGCGTTGAGTCCGACGGCAAAACCCATATGTTGTTTGTCGACGGCTCGGCGAACGCCGTTGGGATTAACAAGTCCGACCCCTACCACGCCCTAGACGTAGATGGGTTCGCTCGCTTCTCCGAGTGGATTCCTGTTTATTATGATGCCGCCAGTAGCGCAAACAATGTTATTAAGGTCTACGAGAGACACTACAAAAACGTCAACGCGTTTGCGTTCAACAACCATTTTGTTCGTGTGCAGGCTGCCGGCGCGACTAACGGGTCGATTGCGTACGCAGAGTTTTATATAAACCACAAACAGCAACAGCTTAGCGATTTCTGGTCTATACAACCTGACCGATCCAAAAACATGAACGTCTACTACAAGTGGGACGCAAGCGGCGGAGATTACTCTAGCGGCCTACTTGAAATTTGGGTTCAGCCCGACCACGGATACCAGCAAATCGGTGTATTCCCGTCCAGTCTTTCGGGGGTACAGGGGCATGTAGAGTACGGCGTGTTCTCTGCGGAGGACACCAACAGCGTAGATCAACCCGCAGGCAGCACGGAAGTAGTTTTCCCAATAGCCGAAGACGTAAGTTATGTTAACCAGAGCGGAAGCGCGGCAACGTACGTCATCAACGGAGGCGGCGCTGATGTAGACTTCCGCGTTGAGTCGAGCGCAAGCGCCTACGCGCTGTTCACCGAAGGAAGCTCTAGCCGTACCGCCATCAACTACAGCGCACCGGAAACAGACCTGCATGTAAATAACTCTTTGCGCGTTGGCACTAACGCGAACGACAGCGTCGGGCGCTTGTCTATTTACGATACCGGCAACAACCTATTGGAGCTTGCCGGAACCGGTGCTAATGCGTTCACGGTCGATATGGTAGGGACATCGGCTGTCGGGTCGCTCACATTCAACGACGTAAACCTGATCGCCAATAACAACGCCACCGTCAAGGGTCGGCTTTATGTTGACTTGGTTGACACCTATTCGCAGTCTACTATCCAATTTCTTAACGGCACCGGAGCCGCCGGGATTGACGTAGGCTCGATCTACGCTGGGACCAGTTACGCGAACCGAGTTATTGGTACCGACGTAGGGGTTATCGAGGCTGAGAGCGGTTATTACAACGACGGCGAGCGGATAATCGGGTCAGACGGCGCGTTTTGGGGGCGTACAAACGGCACGCCTATGATTGGCGACGGCGGGCGTGGTTCTGAAATACGCCGTATCGCGCGGGGGTCATACTATAACAACCACTCGTACATCCACATAAAAACGCGTTTCCGGCACACAGCAAACAGTTCGTACAGCGCTGTTTCTAGCATGTACCGCTTTCTGGTAGAAGGATACGCCTACGGCTCTAACCAAGGTATTGACAGCGTAGTAGTGGCGTATGTTTACGGCGGCGGTCAGTATCTAGGCTCTACGAACGTTCACACGCGCTCCGGCTGTGCTCCGGTTTCTGTGTACATGTCGTCGGACGGGTATATGACCATCACGATAAGCTGTAGCACTTACTACACAACTTTTTCGCTTAGCTCGCAGAACCACGGGGGTAACGGTATGAACGTTTACGCCTCTGATATTATTTCTGTGACTACAAACACTAGCTCTACGATCTAACGGGGGTTTTGATGGCAGACGCGTACGAATGGACAAACTTAGCGCCGGGGGAAGAACCGCCGGAGTTAGTCGTGACACCCGAAATCGAGCTTTCGTGGCTAAGGACCGAGCGAAACCGACGTCTTGCCGAAACCGACTGGACGCAAGGTGCTGACGTCCCCGAGGCTATTAAACTGGCTTACCAACCGTACCGCCAAGCATTGCGGGACGTAACCGATAATTACACCACACTGGGCAACGTTGTGTGGCCTGTTGAACCAGCCTGATAGGAGGAAAGACCGATGGCTATTACTGTAACTTGGTCCGTTCTGGACATGAAACGGGACGCTGCTACCGGCGGCGTCAAAGAAGTACGCTGGCAGTGTGTTGCCCAAGCGGATACCGGCGAGAGCGCGGTTGAGGCTGGTAAGTATATCTGCACTCCTGATCCTGATGCCGAGGGCTTTGTAGCGTTTGAAGACCTGACCGAAGAACTCGTTCTGGGTTGGGTGAAAGCGCAAGAAGGCTTCGACGCAGCTAAGATCGAAGTAAACCGTACCGGCAAAGTCGAAGCGCAAATCGTGCGTAAGACTGCTGAAGCAACTGGCCTACCTTGGGCACCTGCCGAAGAAGCCGCTGAATAACTTAACCTGAAGGAGACCTGCGATGGCTAAAGACGAAAAGAAAACCATCACCGTCAACGACGTCCAATACAACGTCGAAGATTTAACTGAACAACAGGTTGCTATGGTAAACCATATTCAAGACCTTGACCGCAAACTGGCTAACGCACGGTTCAACGTGGACCAGCTAACTGTGGGCCGTGAGGCGTTTGTGAATATGCTTGCTAAGGCTTTGGAGACAGACGAGGCTGCATAATGGAAATGGACATGCTGTGGAACGGAGGCCTGACGCTATTTTTAGGGCTGTTGGGCTTTGTTCTCCGAAACTACATCAACGAGCTACAGCGTGTCCAAATCCTTTTGAACCGGACGCGAGAAGAGATCGCTAAGGAGTACGTGACTAAGCAAGAAGTGCATCACGACATCAACCGAATAATCGACCGGTTGGAGCGCCTCGATGAGAAACTTGATCGCATCATGGAGACGCGCAAATGACGTGGTGGAAGCGGATAGCCTACTTCGCACTCGGCGTGTTTATCGCCGTGGTCCTAGCGTTCTCGTCCGTAGCGTTTGCGCAGGAAGATGTTATCTACACTGACTCCACAACGCGCAGCACTGTAACAACCGAAGGCTCGATGACCACTAGAGTCGAGTCTCCTCCCCCCTCTGCAATAGCCCCCCAATTTAACGGTGGTGTTAACTCTGACCTGTGTACTGTCGGTGTCGCTGGCGCTGTGCAGACTCAAATCTTAGGCATCTCGATGGGTCAAACCGTACGAGACATGAACTGTGAAAAACTTAAAAATGCGAAAACTCTATATGACATGGGCATGAAAGTGGCTGCTGTGTCTGTCATGTGTCAGGACAAACGGGTCTTTGACGCAATGATGGATGCAGGGACTCCTTGCCCATATGACGGCATGATTGGCGCTGACGCCAAAGCCGCGTGGGATTCTGACCCGGATAGACAGCCGGGTTCGGACAAAGAGGAGGTGCTAAATGATAGCTCCAAAACCCTGTTGGGTGCTGGCGGCGTCCTTGGCGTTCTGGCCCTGCTACTCGCACTCTGAGCCGTACACATACGGAAGCACCAACAACGCTGCGGCGAATGGGCTAACGTGGGGCATGACTAGTGGTGCGCTGGGTGTACCTGTCGTCCCCGGCATGGAAATAAACGGCGTTATTTACCGCTACACCGCCGTCAAAGACCCCAACGATCCTTTTTCCGTCACGCTTAGTAACGAAGATACTAACGGCGGCTACATCTTCCGAGAGACAGACGACTGGTCTGGTCTGCCCGGAAACACCATCAATAAATTTGTACCTGTAGAACTGTCACCCATCTCTCGCTGGGGCGACGGCTCGATTACGTTTGAAGGGCGTGGGGAGGTCCAAGACCCCACTGTCGTATATACCTTCCGCGTTGACGAATGTTTTAGCCCTGAAGTGACTCCCGGCTGCCCCGGTTACGTGGACCCAACCCAGTTCCAAGTTACTACCCCGGACCTCGAAATCTACGACGCTCTGGACGATCAGGCTGTTAGGGACGCGATGGCTGCAACTGACCCCGATCTGTACGAGGAGGATGAAAAGGATGAGTCAATCGAGAAAGACGAAGAAAAAGCAACGAAGGACGACTTTGAGAAAGGCTTCGCCGCGTCTCAGAACGCACTGACCCTAGCGAATAAAGTGTCGCAAGAAGCGATAGTAACTGCTATGAATGCAAGTGTTAACATGTCTACATATTACACCGTACGGATGGATGGGCGTACGTATCCAGAAAGACAAAGGCTCGTAGATAGCCAGCTTCCGGAGAACCGTAATGGACTGCGTAACGGGTTAGCTCAACAACTGCTACACGATCAGATGGTCGATATGCAGTACAAGTAAACACCATGGAGACCATTATGATGCGGATAATTACTCTACTTACGATAGCCCTAGCGCTCCCTGCCGTGGCGCAAGAAACACTTATTGAGGGCAACATTCAGTCGAAGTGTATCATCCACACTGATACGCAAGGCGTCTATGGCAACCCTACGCCAGATAAGCTGAGCACAACTTCTACAGATGGCGGGGTGCAACCCGTCGTCCGGTACGACGTTGCCGTCGCCGACTACTACATCGCCCGGATAACGACGCCGACAAGTTTCTCAACTAGCCCAACACTTACTGACGTAGTTAACTGGACAGGCTCTTCGTCAGTTGGTGAAGTTTCCGACGCGGGTATGTCTGCCTACGACACGAGCAAAGTCGTCTACGAAGCAACAACCGAGTTTGACCTCACCATCGCGGGCAGCACTTGGTTCAAAGTGTCTTCGGTTGCTGAGTATGGATATGGGAAAGCGTTTCCCGGCGGGACTTACCGTGCAGTTGTTCAAGCGGAGTGCATCGCCAAATGAGACTGCTAGCCCCTGTCTGTGCGTTTATTTTGTCTACCGCTGGTAGCGCGTCGGCGCATGAGATGACGCCAACGTACCCAGAGCTTAGACCTTCGTACGTGGACGGGTTGTTGGTCGCCAAGTTGTCGATGTTTAACGCTCGGGATGATGTGGATTACTACGAAATAGGAGTATTTGACGAAAATTGGACGAAGATACCGTTTGCAACACAGGCTCGGATTGTCAAAGTTCCTTACGGGGAGCACTCGAAGTTCGAGGTCTATATTCGCGACGAAGACAAGAAACGTGCCACTTACGTGTGCACGACGTCAAAGTTGCGGTCCGACAAACCTAGTTACGCAATCGTCTCGTCCAAGGTCTGTTCTCGACTGGACGGGGCGTTGCCATGAAGCGATGGGTAGTTGTCATATCCCTCGCAGCTTGTCCCGCCTATGCGGACTCAAATTCTTTGGCGTTGCAGTTGCCCAGCCCGACGGGGAACTACCAGTCGGACTCATTCAGGGCCGGGGACTTGGATTGTAAGAACGCAGTCGGTGGGGGTGTGAACTTAGAGTTCGGCGTCCTTGGCGCGATAAACAATGTAGGGGGATCGTACGATTACGCTGGGCAGTTTAATGACCAGTCCAAGGACATAGGCGTATTTGCGCGGATCGTGATCCCGCTGAACGCGCCTAAGGAACGTATTAACTGCAACACTCTTTATCAGCTTGAGCTACAGCAGCGCAGGCTAGAGATTCAGAAGTTGCAAGCGGAGCTTCAGCAGTTGCGGGCGCTCCAAGGTGGAATGGACTTCGAGAACTAAAATGAGCGATCTGGGTGATGACATCGAAAAAATTGAAGGACTGGCTGACAAGCGCATGTCTCTTGGCGGCTATCGCTTTACTCCTGCTCAGCTGGGCATGGTTCTGGCTGCCGTTAGTTCTTTGGTTGGAACTCTCTACGGCGGTTTCCTCATGTACCAAAAGATTGAAGAAGTGGCGGGCCTCGACTTAGGGGCGTACGAGCAGAAGATGGAGGTCATGGATGCTAAAGTCCAAGAAGCTCTCGACTACTCCCGCGACATTAAAAACGGGCTGCGCGATGACATACTGCGCATTGAGACACAGACCGACCGTGTGGAAGACATGGTTCGGAACACGGAGGAGAAAGTTCGGGTGATGATTGACGACGCGGAACTCCGTTTCGAGACAAAACGCGAGCAACTTCGCATGTCCCAATCTGCTGACATGAAAGCACTTGAGGACAGACTTAACTCAAAACTGCAACGGGCACTGGATAACCCCTTAGCCAATTAGGAGGCAATATGTCTGACATCTTAGATAAGTATGACGAGAACGGTAACGGTCAGATTGACCCGCATGAGCTAGCGCTCATTGAGCTAGAAGATAAACGCCGTCGCATGGAAGACGAAGACGCGCAACGAGATCAGCAGCGCAAGATGATCTGGTACGTGTTGTTCGGGATGCTGGGCTACCCATTGTTTGTAATGGGGTCGTCTATAGCGGGCGTAGATAAGGCCGCTGAGCTTATCGCTTCGATGGCTACCATCTACTTCCCCTCAACTAGCTTGTTGGTCGGCGTCTTTTTCGGCGTAGACGCGATTAAGAAGAGAGACTGATTATGTTTGGTCTAGGCGGCATCGTCCCAATGCTTCTCGTAATCTCTACGCTTAGCGGGGGTGTGTACTTCTACTACACCTCCACTCAAGCCACGATTGACGAGCTACGCGCTAACAACTTTGCGTTGGAGGCCGCCAACAAGACCAATCAAGAAACTATCAGCCGGATGGAAGAGGCCGCTGAGCTTTCGAGGCAACTGAATAAGGAATTGACGGATAAGTACAACGAGTCGGAATCGCGGGTCAATTCGTTGCGAGACAAGTTAATCGACCACGATCTAACGAACCTTTCGATGAAAAAACCCGGACTTATTGAGAAGAGAATCAACAATGGCACCACTAAAGCATTTGAGTATCTTGAGTCTATTACTGCTATCCAGCGGGTGCAGCCTATTGAGGACGCCGGAGCCGATAGTAGTAACGGAGACCAAGCTCAAAACAATTCAGATTGAACTGAAGGAACATCCGCGTCCTTTGGCCATGAAGAACGTGTCATGGTACGTGGTCACGGAAGAAAATCTGGAAGAGTTCAAAACCCGTTTTAAGACCGATACGGGCGGCGAGCTTGTGTTTTATGTGCTGTCCGTCAGCGATTACGAACGTATGGCAATCAACCTAGCCGACATTACTCGGTACATCGAGCAGCAGAAACAACTGCTCGTGTACTACGAAAAAGCGATTGAAGCGCAAACAATAAAACCGGAAACGGAGGCACAGTGACCTATGGCTGAGAGCAAGAAAGACCCACGGTTAGCGCGCGCAGGCGTGTCTGGGTACAACAAACCAAAACGCACACCTAACCACCCCAAGAAGTCCCACGTCGTCGTGGCGAAAGAGGGGGACAAGGTGAAGACAATTCGTTTCGGTGAACAGGGCGCTAAAACCGCTGGCGCTCCCAAATCCGGTGAATCCGACAAGATGAAAAAGAAACGCGCGTCGTTCAAGGCTCGCCACGGCAAGAATATTGCCAAGGGTAAGATGAGCGCGGCGTACTGGGCCGATAAGGTGAAATGGTAATGGCTAAGAAACCCGGTCTGTACGCGAATATTCACGCAAAACGTAAGCGCATCAAAGCTGGCTCTGGCGAGACGATGCGCAAACCCGGCACCAAAGGTGCTCCAACCAAGGCCGACTTCAAGAAGTCCGCAAAGACAGCGAGGAAAAAGTAATGGCGTATGCAAAGAAACCCGCAGCTAAAGCAGCATTCAAGCCCTGCAAAGGATGTCCAACCCCTGCGAAGTGCAAAGCTGCAAAGCGTTGCCTGAAAAAAGGTAAGAAGTAATGGTTCTGAACCCCGAGCGAGACGCGTTGATAAAGGACTTAATCACGCACCTGCATGATTTCGCTCGCTATCAGGAAGATGATGAAGCACGAGAATTGGCTGACTGCGTGGCGTACATGCACAAACTGTGGAAAGCCGAGGTTCGCGAGAGATACATGAACGGACGAGGTATATATGCTAAAGAACATTAGACTTTTGGCGGCGTGGTGTTGCTTAGCTGTGCTAGCTGGCCCTGCGCTCGCCGAGGAAAAGTACCTTTACGAGTGGAAGGTTCTGCGGGTCATCGACGGTGACACCGTGGAGATTGAAGCTCCGTACCTACCTAAACCCCTAAAACCTAAACTGTCGATCCGTGTGTTTGGCGTAGATACCCCTGAAAAGAGTTTCCGTGGTAAATGCGACAAGGAAAAAGCTCTTGGAGAAGCGGCGACTAAGTTCACCAAGAAGTTGGTCACTGAGGCCAACAAGATCGAGATCGAGATTATGAAATGGGACAAGTTCGGCGGGCGTGTGCTTGGCGATGTGATTATCGACGGAGCCAGTCTGACTGCGCTCCTAATTAGTAACGGTTATGCCCGAGAGTACTACGGGGATAAAAAGCAATCATGGTGTGAATGATGAACTTAACTGAAGAACAAATTGAGCACTTACTCCACGGCAACAAAGAGTGGAAAGAGTGGGTAGAACCCGTGCAGTCGCTACTGCCAAAGTACGAGATTGATACGTCAGATCGTATCGCCATGTTCTTTGCGCAGTGCGGGCACGAAAGTCTTAACTTCACGGTTCTGGAAGAGAACCTGAACTACAGCGCAAAGGCTCTCAATGCAGTATTCCCGAAATACTTCAAAAACGCAGGTCGGAACGCGGACGATTACCATCGTAGTCCTGAGCGCATTGCTAATGTCGTCTACGCTGATCGTATGGGTAACGGCCCAACTGAGTCCGGAGACGGGTGGCGTCACCGAGGTTTCGGAGTAATCCAGTTGACCGGCAAAAATAATCAGTCGGCTTTTGCATCTAGCATTGGAAAATCACTGGAAGACACGTTAGAGTATCTACAAACAAAAATGGGCGCGCTTGAAAGCGCCTGTTGGTTCTGGGACACGAATAACCTCAACGTGTACGCCGATCAGCAGGACATTCGCGGCGCGACCAAGCGTATCAACGGTGGTTATATCGGCCTAGAAGACCGCGAACGCCACTATCACCATGCGCTAGAAATCCTTGGTGGGACTTACGAACCTAAGCCCGCGTCTGTCTTGTTAAAAGTCGGATCACGCGGAGACGAGGTCAAAAAAGTTCAAGAAGCCTTAGGGCAGGACGCTGACGGTATCTTCGGGAAAATGACCGAAGCCGCAGTTATTGCTTGGCAGGCGAATAACAATTTGACCCCCGACGGGATTGTAGGACCGAAAACCTACGCCGCGATGGTCGGGTAATCTGTTTAGGAGTAAGCACATGGCTGTTCTAAAAATATCATCATTCGGGGGCATCGCGCCACAGGTGCCGCCGCGATACTTGCAGGACAACCAAGCTCAGGTGGCGCTTAACTGCCCCCTTTGGAACGGTAGTCTCCAGCCTTTAGCTGACGCCGGTGACAGCCTGTACACCCTGACCAAGACTACTGTTCCTCAAACCATCTATCGTTTTGGTCAGGACACTGTTTCTGACACAAACTACTGGTTTCATTGGCCCGTCGACGTCGACGTATGCCGCAGCCAGATTGCTGGCGACGCAGCGGAATGGACTTTCTTTACCGGCGACGGCGGCCCAAAGGCCACTTACAACGCGATTGCCCTTGCTACAGGCGACTACCCCACGGTGTCCCGCCCGCTAGGGCTTCCGCAACCCGACGTCGGGGCGACTGCGTTCGCCAACGCGTTCTCGGCGGGTACGCATCCTGCTGAAATCACGCTGACGTCAACGATGATCGACCAACTGGATGCTCAGTACGACATCCTGATAAGCACTACGACAGATGACGCGGCTGAGTACACGACTGTTGCGCTCACTACGCCGATCAATCCAGTGAACTTGGCGCAGGACATAAACAACGCCAGTCTTGGCGTTACAGCGACGGCGGACAACGACATCGTCAAGGTGGAAACGGACACGTCGGGCGAAGACGCCAAGTTGTTTATCAAGTTCCAGACGGGGACTGAGAAGGATACCGACGCGACCTTTACCTACGCCCAGAACCCAAACCTATCCGCGAGCGGTACAGCGAACACCGACGCTTGGCTTGTTATTACCGATGCCGAAATCGGCTCAATCGCCAGCGGGGATGTAATACAGTTTTTTACTTCTGACAGCGGTTCAAGCGCAGCGTTTTCGTTTACCGCCGGTGGAACTACAACCGCTTCGAGTTTTGCTTCTTCAGTAACTAGCGCCGCTAGCGGAAAGTTAACCGCGACAGCATACGGGTCTAACGTTGTTGTAAAACCCGGCACTCAAGGCGGCGGCTCAGATGACTTTATCACCTACAAGCGTTTGGTAGGCAGCACCGTCGTAAAAACTTTGAGTGAGGCAGGGTCGGAGTCTGCTGCGCCCGCTCGCATAATTGTTTCGCAGACCAACGTAGATTCCGCAGAAGGCCAATATATCGTCCTTAGTGTAAACGGAGGCGACGAGCGTTTTATCGCGGTGCCTGATACGGCTTATGTTGCCAGCCTCGACCTTCTCGAAGCCTACGGCTGCACCGTGAATATCTACGGCGCGGTGGAACCTTTTGCTATCGTGAAGACAAACGCTGTCGGTACTGCGGCGACTATATCTTTGCGCGTTGGTGACTACCCCTCCACTCCTACTTACGCGCTGCAATCTGCGGAAGGGTATCTTGACGAAGATGAGACAGAGGAGACCCGTGTCTACACATGGACATGGGTAAACAAGGAGTCGGGGTTTGAATTTGAATCTGCCCCTGCCCCTGCCTCCAACGAAGTAAACGTGCGAACCGGGCAGACCGTGTCCTTGAGCGGTTTGCAGGAGGTGCCAACGGGTGAGTACATCGTAACCAACCGCCGCATCTACCGCGCTGTGAATGGTGTTTACCTGTTTGTTAAAGAAATTCCTGCGGCGAACAACACCTTTGTGGACGACACCAAGCCAGAAGATTTAGCAGAAGAGCTAGGCACTGCTTTGTGGGCTGAGCCTCCGCAGGACTTACGCGGGCTAATTAACCTGCCCAACGGCATGATGGCTGGATTTGTCGGTCGCGACGTTTACTTTTGTGATCCGTATCACCCGCACGCGTGGCCCGAGACGTACATCCAGTCAATAGATTACCCCGTTGTTGGGTTAGGCCGGATGGACACCACGCTCGCCGTTCTGACTACAGGCTCGCCGTACTTTATCCAAGGGTCGCACCCAGACTCTATGGTCGTGGTGAAGTCAGACATCGAGCAAGCCTGTGTGTCTAAACGGAGTATCGTTAGCCACGGTGGGGCGGTGTTCTATGCGGCTCCTGATGGCTTGATGATGCTGGCCCCTAGCGGCTCGCAGATTGTCACTGAGAACATGTTTAACTTCCAGCAGTGGCAGACTTACTTCAAACCGGAGTCAATCCACGCCTATCAGCACGACAACCAATACATCGCCTTCTACGACAACGGTACGACACGCGGCGGGTTTATCTACGATATGAAGTCCCGCCAGATGATCCTCCACGACATTTACGCAGAGACGGGATACCACGATCTACAACGGGATAAGTTGTTCTTAGCTTACAGTGACCGCAGCGTTCGCGTCTGGGCAGCCGGTAGCACTAAGACCTACCGCTGGAAATCTAAAAAGTTCACGATGCCAAAGCCTGTCAGCTTCGCATGGGGCCAGCTTGAAGCGGAAAACTACCCTATGGACGTGGACTTTATTGTTGACGGTACAGTTATCCACTCAGTGACTGTTACGTCGAGGAACCCTTTCCGTCTCCCCGCCAAGGTTGGGCGCGACTGGGAAATGGAAATTGAAGGCGACTACGAAGTGTTTTCACTCGCGATAGCGCATTCTTCTGCGGAGTTACGCGATGGCTAATCTACCTACCGTTTCCAGCAACATCCCGCGCGACCTACGTGCTTTTCTCGACCGTGTTCGTGAAGCGCTTAGCAGCGGAACTCCGGATGGGGTGGTAACGGCTCGTCAGCTTGTTGCTGCGGGGATTGCTCAGTACTCGGGTGGGTCTTTAGTCGGCGTTGTGGGGGCTGGCGTTACGCCTACGCGTCCTAAAAACGTCACTGCGTCAGGCGCTTTAGCCAACATCATGGTGACGTGGGATAAGCCAACCTACCAAGGCCACGCGTTTGCAGAAATATGGGCGGCGTCGCGAACGGCAGCGCAGGAAGCCGCTACGCCAAAAGAAGACCCTACCATTGGTCAGGCTGAGCTTGTCGGCATGGCTCCCGGTACGTTTTTTGCGCACAACGTCGGAGCGGCAGCGCAGCGTTGGTATTGGGTACGCTTTGTAAACTTCGCTGGCACAGTAGGACCGTACCAAGGCACAGAAGGTATATTTGGCGAAACAAGCCTAGACCCTGCCTACATTCTTGAGGTTCTTACCGGCGAGATTACCGCTAGCCAACTTGCTACTAGCCTTAGCTCTCGTATCGACAAAATAGACGGCCCTGCTACTACTGTTGGCACGGTGGCGTACCAACTTGCTGATCTTCAGGGGCAGGTTAACGAGCTTCTCAACCTCCCAACATGGGACTCTACTGAAACGTACGCCATAGACGATCAAATCGTGTATGAAGGTTTTTTGTACGTTGCTGTTGCGGCGTCTACGAATGTCGAACCGGGAACTGATGATACTAAGTGGGAGGAGATCGGTGAATACGCCACGATTGGTGACGCCGTTGCCGCGCACACAACGCAAATTAACACTTTAGACTCTGAACTAGGCCAAGAGGTTATTGACCGAACCACTCTCGCGTCTCAGGTGCGCGGGAACTACACAGGCACGGATGTATCCTTGCTTACGCAAGGGCTTCTTTACAACGAGCGCGTAGCTAGAAGTAACGCAGATTCAGCACTGGCTACAGATATATCAACAGTAACCGCGCTGGCGAACTCCAAACAGAGAACGTTTTACCAGAATACCCAGCCTACCGGCACAACCGCAGACCCTCTCCGCGTTGGCGATATGTGGGTAAACACCGATCTTGAATACGCTGACGATTATGTCGCTGGCACCGATTACGCCATTCGATCTAACCGGGTTTACCGTTGGGACGGTTCGGACTGGGTCGAAGCGATGGACTACGGTTTTGCCGACTTTTTCTCTGCGTTGCGTACTGAAAAAACTGCTCGTGTCGACGAGGACAGCGCGCTTGCTCAGCAGATTACGACGCTTACTAGCGCCACAAATGGTAGTTTAGCTAGTATTAACCAGACCCTCAGCACGCACACAAGCGACATTTCAGCTAACTCTGGGCTAATTACGGCTCTTGGAACCGCTTATCAGGCTGCGGATCAAATTATTTCCGCTAACCTACAGACGGAGATTAACGCTCGTTCTAGCGCGGATGAAGCGTTATCTGAGAGCATAACAACTCTTACCGCGAGTATCGGTCCTGATATAGCCGCCGCAGTACAACAAGAAGCAACTGCTCGCGCGAACGCGGATGGAACTATTGAGGCGAAGTACACAGTTAAAGTTGACGTAGCCGGGCATGTTTCAGGTTATGGTCTTATCGCGGACAATAACACCGGGACGCCGACGTCTGAGTTTGGTATTAGAGCCGATTCATTTTGGCTAGCCCCTCCGACGAACACAGACAGCAATGCCCCAACCGAGAACCTATACCCCGGCTACGTGTGGCTGCAAAATGGTGATCCGGACACGTATGATACAAAGTACTGGACCGGCAGCGCGTGGAGCACTACGCCACAGAACCTGCCTTTTGTTGTCCGCACCACACCGACCACAATTAACGGGGTTAGCGTGCCTGCCGGTGTTTACATGGAGCAGGCGTACATCGCCAACGGCACCATTACAAACGCCAAGATCGGCAACGCCGCGATTGACGACGCCAAAATTGCGAACATCGACGCGGGTAAAATAACAACAGGTTATCTGGATGCGGGCCGTATCGAGGCTGGCTCAATTACCGCTCAGATGATCGACTCCCGAGGTCTGTCCATCAAGGACGCCAACGGGAATGTTATTCTCGCCGCTGGCACGCCGCTGGCAGTAGAAAACATTTCGGGGCTTGGCGACCTCGCTCGCTTTAGCGCGATTACTGTCTCGAACATTTCCGATGTTGGGGCGCTAGCCTCGCTCGACGAAGTTACTGCGGAAAACCTTGCTTCTGGCCTCGCCGGAACCATCGACGGTAAAGTAGAAAACTGGTTTCAGTCCACAGACCCTTCTCTCGCGTGGACGTCGAACGATATTCGCACCAAGCACCTTGGAGACATGTGGTGGAAGACGGACGAAGATGAACTTTACCGCTACGCGTATGTGGGCAACCAGTATGTTTGGTCTGAGATGACAAGCCAAACGGCGAAAGACGCGTTTTCTAATGCTTCTACCGCGCAGGACACCGCAGACCGTAAGCGCCAAGTTTTCGTAGCGCAGCCTACTACGCCTTACAACGTCGGAGACCTATGGGATCGTGGTTCGACCACAGGTATTTGGCGCTGTAACACCGAGCGGCTAACCGGCAACTTCGTGGCTTCCGACTGGCAAGTCATCGCTGATAAAACGGGTTCCAACCAAGCAGCTTCAATATCAAACCAAGGCAACTTCGCGACACTGGACCAGATCACGGGTGCTAACGTCTCGACGTACATCGCCAGTGCAGCTATCGGGTTTGCCTACATCGCCGACGACATCCAGTCTTCCGACTATAACGCAGGTTCTGCTGGGTGGAAGATCGCTAAGGGCGGGGCTATGGAGATGAACAACGCGACGTTCCGTGGAACACTCGACGTCGGCGCAGCGTCTGGCAACCGGTTAAACATTACGTCAGATAAAATTGAAGTGTGGGAGGGCACGACTCTCCGCGTAAGATTGGGGAACTTGTCTTAATGGCCTACGGACTCCAGATCGGTGATTTTGCCTTTACCTACGGGTCACTGAGTGTGATCGCAAAAGGTTCTATTGCCGCAGGCGATACTGTTTCTGTCGGTAAACTCTACCACCCGGACATCACTGATTGGCGCGTTGTCTTTACACCTACGGGAGTCCGTGACCTAGCAGCCGGTGAAGTCCGTCCTTCGTTTTCGCAAAACCAGTACGCCGTCATCATGTCCTCGCCGTCCAACGCTGGGCCGCATAACTATCTGGTGTTGGGAAGATGAGTTACGGCATTAAAACATACGGCGACGACGGGTATATCAACCTGCACAGCGACTACTCGTCCATGGTCTATGTAGGAGAAATGACTCAGAGCGTGGCTCCGAACCGTTTTGTTTACACCGGTGACTACGCGCAAACTATAACGAGCGCGCGACTGACTTCTAACTACGACATGGCGTGGGTCATGCAGTTCCAGTACGCCGTCGATTACACACATGTAATACCGTTTTACATTCCTAATTTTGACGGCCAAGAAATAGCCGTGATGGACGTTGTTAAAGAAAGCGGCGTCTGGAAAGTAAATGTGCTTTTTGACGGCTCCTCTACGCAGAAACCCCAGTTCTTTATATTCGCGCCTATTACCGAAATAGCTAACGTTTCTCAGAATAGCTACGGGTTAACCGTGTGGGACTCAAACGGGGATATTGTTTTTACAGATAAACAACGCCCGTTGCGTGTGGACGATGTGGTGGCGATCACGCACCCAACCGCTATTCGGAATGGAGCTAAAGGCTCGTGCGGTCGCGACGGGCAGACATGCGATGTAACTTTCACGCCAGACCAGTCTACAACCCACACTGGGTCTGTAAACAACACAAATAAAAAGATGTACCACGTGGTGACGTCATCTTACGGCGGGTTGGCGTACAAAAACGACGGCACCTACACCACAAAATGCGGGTTTCTTAACTTAGGTCGGAAAAAACACGCTTGGGGGTACGTTTCTTGGGACTCGTTTAGGGGCACAATTAAGCACCCCAGAAACGGTGCCACGCATGTTGCTTCTTGGGCAGGAGATTTCTGCGGAAAAGTGTACCAGCAAAGCAGCGGCTCGTGCGGGTATGGGGGCTTTCTAGGGTTCCTGATTGGTGTAATCGGTGTAGTTCTTGCGCCCGTAACAGGCGGCGCGTCCCTCGGCCTTATCGCGGTAGCGGGTTTGGCGGGTTTCGTTATCGGCGAGACCGTGTTTGCGCCGTCGACGCCTTCGCTGCGCAGCTACACCACCGATCAAGTTTTCGATACAAATAACACCGTCAATATGATTATGACGGACGCTGACTATTACGGCATAACCGTTACGAGCAGCGGTAGCGGTAGCGGAAGCGGTCCTAGCGGAATAACCTACGAGTACAATTTTGGCCTACCATATTACCTGTGGATCGACTTAGGTACGGTTCAGTATATCTACTGGGATGGCATCCTTATAAGTTCGACTGTAGCGGCGGATGTAACAAGCGTCGAAATCGGTGGATATACCTACTACCGAGAGCCAGCAGACCCGCGCTACTCGTTCTATTACGGGCAGTACTTTTATTATTACGGAGTAGGGAGGGCGTAATGGCTTTTAACCGTGAATTTATTGTCGACCAAGTGTTGACGCACGATCAAATCGACGACATGCAGAACGTAATCGCAGTCATAAAAGCGCGGTGGAAGATCACGCACTCTGACTATCCCAACGGGTTTGCGTACCACGCTTTTAATAAATACTACTATGAAGGCGACTTTGACCTAGATAACTTCATTCCTATTGAGGATGTGACCGACGCCATCTTGGAGCAATGGGTGACGTCTTCGATGGTGCCCGACACAGTGAATGAGATTTACGTCGCGGCTATGCCTTTGATTAGGGCCAAAGACGCGGAGCACGGGCTAACGATACACTTTCAAAATCCGGAGGCGTTACCGCCGGTATAAAATGACTTTAACCGAACATAAGGCTATGCTAGTAACATCTTATGTGTTAACGTGTAAACAGGAGTACCCATGTCGGCTTCTCGTCTGATCTTTGACGACAAGGAGCGAGTGGGTTCTTGGGTCGCTGAGCGAGTGGGGTTTTTCTCCCCGTTTGGTGGCTATTACGCAATGGGCGCTGAACTAAATGGCGAGTTGACTAGTGGTGTAGTGATCCAGAGTTGGACGAATACCACGGCAATAGCTCACCTAGCGGTTAGCAAACCCACCAAGCTGATGGCAGAGTTGTTCGATCACACCGTGGTGTACGTGTTTGGGCAGCTAGGGCTTAGTCGGTTAACGGTCTACGTGGAAGCGGACAACGAGAAAAGTTTGAAGCTCACGAGCCATTTAGGGTTTGTAGACGAGGCAGTGATGGAAGGTGCGGGCGATAACGGAGTTGATCTCCACGTTCGAGTTCTCTGGCCTCAGAACTATTGCAGAGGAAAGAAACATGGGTAAAAAGAGTAATCCCCCGCCTCCAGATTACGCGCCGCTAGAACGAGCCAGTCGCGAGTCTGCTCAAATCATGGCTGCTTTAGGCCGTGAACAACTGGCGTTTGCTAAAGATCAATACAACCGCTCCGCTCCTATTCTGGAAGGAATTGCGAACCAACAGATTGCCGCTCAGCAGCAACAGATGGCGCAAGCACAGGACTACTATAACTACCAACAGGAGACGTACCGTCCTCTTGAACGGCAGCTTGTAGCGGACGCGCAGAACTTTAACACTGAAGCCTACCGCGAGCAGGTGGCATCTCAAGCCGCCGCTGACGCTGGCCGAGCCTTCGGTATCTCGCAACAGCAGAACCAGCGCGCCATGGCAGCCATGGGTGTCAACCCCAACTCGGGTAGGTTCGCAGGTATGCAGAACGCCACTGGGCTACAGCAAGCAGCGATGCGGGCTAACGCTCAGACCGCTGCTAGAAACCAAGCAGAACAACTGGGCTACGCTCGTCAACTGGACGCAGCGGGTCTTGGTCGTGGTTTGGCTGGCGCGTCTATCGCCGCATACGGCGGTGCCACCAACGCAGGTAACTCTGCGGGCATGAACGCACAGTCGGCAGGTCAGAACTACATGGGCAACATGGCTATCGGCTCCGGCACGATTGGCTCTGGTCTGAACATGCAGATGAACGGCCTAAGCAGCGTCCTAAACGCGCAGACACAAACATATATCAATACTCAGGACAGCACGTTGTCTGATCTGGGCGGTTTCCTTGGCGGCGCAGCAGCAGTTATGAAGGCATGGCCTTCTGACTTACGCCTCAAAGAGAATGTCCAACTGGTCGGCGTAGACCAGCGCACAGCGTTGAATCTGTATGAGTTCAACTACATCGGCGAGCCAGACAAGCGTTACCGTGGTGTGATGGCGCAAGAAGTCGAAATGGTCTACCCAGATGCAGTAGAAATTGACGAGCAGGGCTTCAGGTCCGTTCGCTACGATCTACTTGGCATCGAGTTCAAGGAGGTCGCGTAATGGCACGTGGAAACCGTTGGGCCAACTTCGGCCAAGCATTTAACGCCGTCTACAACGTCGGCACTACTATTGCCCGCGACTTTGAAGAACTTCAAATCCGTCGGAAGGATGACGAAGAGTACACCGATCCTACAACGGGCAAACCTCTTACCGGCTTAAACTTAGAGCGCGCCAAAACAAAGGCGCTTGCCGATATTGCAACGAAATACGGTGATGCTAAGGGCGGTCTAGCTATGCGTATGGGCGTAGAAGACCTAGAAACTGCGCGCCTTAACACCAACTACCAGACCGATACATACGACGAGCGTGTCAGGCGTGTAGGTCTAATGAACGCAAACACCGAGTCTGCCACGGGGTTGAACAACGCCAACGCAGGGCTTGCCGTGGCGAACACCGGCCTTGTGGACCAGCGTACTCGCGAACTGACGCGCCTAAACGACATTGGCGACGCCACACAGGAGAGCACGATCTTGCGCACTGACGCGCAGAACTATCGTGATGCGAACCAAGCAAACGCTCAGGGCGTTTACTACGGCGGATCGACCTACGGAGCATCGCTGGAGGCTGACGGGCAGCGCGCCATTGCGGAGGCTAATCTGGCCGGACGCAAAGCCGAGATCGACACTGAGGTTATTAACGACCCCAACTATCTAGCGGGGCGTTTGGCTCAACTACGCCGCACCAATAACGTAGCCCAAATTGAAGCGGATTTGTCGGAACGACCTGAGTTCAAAGCCAAAATGGAAGCTCAGTTAGAGACTGACCTCAACAACGCTATGGCCGCAGCGGCGAACTCGGTGACAGATTTGCAAGTTGCCCAAGACGAGGGCTACCAAGCGAACCGTCTAACGACCGGCCTTGCGCAAGGTGCCACCGACGCAGCCAACGCGCAAAGCGGGCAGCTAACTGCGGAGCGGGAACTTCAAGTTAACGCCTACATTACTGAGTGGTCAAAGACTGCCGATCCTAATGACCCTACGTCGATGCCTCGTCTTGTTAGGGGTCTTATGCAATTCGCCCCAGAAACCGCTATGGCTCTCCAAAAAAATTACGGTGAGCATGAATTGTGGCGTATTACCAGTGACTCTCTTCGTTTGAAGGCAGGTGCCAACAACGCGCTAAGCAATGGTGGGGTTCCGGGGTTGGAGAAGTATCTTGAAGATAACCAGTTCGGCGGTAATCCCGACGCAGTCCGCGTAGAACGCGGTGAAGACGGCTCAGTTAAGATGACGGCTACTGGCCCTAACGGGACATATACCATCTCAGAAGGAAAATCTGAGCGTGAGTTCATGGAGAACTTGCAGGGTTATCTCGACCCCGCCACGATGCTCCAGATTTCCAAGCAGCAGTACGACAATGTGTTAACGCGTGCACAGGCCAGTTACTATCAAGCGCAAGCAAACGCTAAAGGTACGTTGTCTCTGGACGAGTACGCTGTTCGCTTGATGCAGAGCGACAACCCTCAAGACCGGGAACAGGGTATTAGGCTTGCGTACCGCAGCCAAGATGAATCTGTGATTAACGCGGCAGTAGCAGCGGACCGGGAGCGAAGCCTAATTGACAGAGCAGGAGGTGGCAACGGAAACGATACGGGGATTGTTGACCCACTATCAGGTCGAAACAGCGCCGGGCAGGTGACTTTGTCTACTGGAGAAGTTGTTCAGACTGTTCAGCCGCAGAACGGGCAAGACGGCAATTTAACGTACACCGATGAACAAGCTAGCGCGAACGTTCTTACGCAGCTTCTTCGCGCCGATCTAACCCCGGCAGACCGTCGTGCAATCCTTGAAGGCAACCGTGAGTTGCTTCAGAAGATGAAGTTGTATCAGCCGCAAGCGCAAAAACTCCAAATCATAGAAGACATGGCGGAGGACTTGAAGAAACAAGACTTCCAGCAAATGTTCGCCGCGATAGAGCGGGGCGCTAACTTTATGACGGAGTACAACAACATGCCCTTGTGGCAGAGAGGTCTCATCGCGAGTGGAGACCAATACGGTACGTTGCAAGCCGACGCTATGCGGAAGAGCGCTTCGATGGAAGCTCTTCAAGACCCGAGAGCGTTGAGCATTATTATTAGTAACCTTCGTAGTTCCGTCGAAGACGCAACCGTAAGGACGCGTACCGGTAGTCAAAATTCTAGGGATGCTGCCACTGAAGAACTGACACGACTACAAAACAACATCGCGGCCTTAGAACAACAACTTGCAGGTCTTAGTACCGGTCTGAGTGGCGGCCAATAGAGGGGAAAATAGACAATGGCTGATCTGAATCGAATCCGAGCAGCGTTCCCCGACCTAGACAAGTACGAGTACTCAGATTCTGAGGTAGTTCAGTGGCTAGCCGGTAGAACAGGCGAAGACCCTCAGCAGTTAGCAGTTGAGTTTGGGCTTATTGATCCAAACCAAGGCGACTTTAGCCGAGGTATTGACGCCGGATGGAGTTCCACGAAGGCGTTAGGTTCTGGCGTTATAGGCATAGCGGGTGACGCCTTACAAATTGATAGCCTGAGAAACGCGGGTATTCGTGGGTACCAGCGCAACATGGCGGATGTGGGGTTAAATGCTCGCTCAACAGACAGCGCGGAGGGAGTTAACAGTGTCGGCGACGCCGTTGATTTCGCCCAGTATTGGGGAGGTTACGCACTTCCACAGGTTGCAGAAGCGCTTGTTACTGCCGGTGTAGGCTCTCAAATTGCCAAGCAAGGTCTGAAATATGGAGTTAGACGCCAAGTAGGGCAGCAAGTAGCTAATCGTTTCGCAGGGACTTCGGCAGGTCGAGACCTTCTAAAAACCACAGGACAACGCGGCGCTTACACCGCACTTGGGGCGCAAGCCGTCGGTACTGAAACCGGTGCTGTCTACGGCGACGCAGCACAGCGCGCGATTGACTCCGGTGAGGGCATCGACAACCTCAACCTTGGGCGTATTGGCACCGCCGGTCTAGCCGCAGGTGCTCTGGAGTTTGGTGCTGATGTAGCCACACTTGGTCTCGCACGACTTGGACCGGGTAAAGCCGCCTTCGATATGCTCAATACCGGTAGTCGTACAGCTAACGCCGCCATCCGTGGCGGCACAGGCGCGCTTGCTGAAGGTCTCACCGAAGTTGCGCAGACAGGTATTGAAGACATTGGTGCGGGCACTAGCTTCGCAGATGCTAACTTCTCTGACCCAACATCGTTCTTCGCAGGTGTCGTCGGCGGCGGCGGTATGGGCACTTTTGGTGGCGCTATCTCGCGACCTAACCGTGGTCTGTCCTCAACGCCAGAAGACACAGGCTCCGTAGTCGAGCCAAGTCAAGAAGGCACACAATCTGCCATCGACCAAGAGCTACAGGCGCAGCAGCAAGCCGAGCAAGAGCGTCTACGGGCTAGAGAGCAAGAGGCAGCGCGCATCGACGCCGCGCCCACGTTCGTATCTCCTAAAGACTTTGACAACTTATCTGAGGAAGAGCGTCGCCTTGAACTTTACGATCCTCAGTCTGAGTTAGGTGCGCAGTTCCGCGAATGGCGAATTGACAATAAAAAGCGGGCAGTAGACGAAAAAGAACTCAAGAAAATTCAAGATGAGTTCCTGAAGTTTACTCGTGATGACGACCGTGTGACCGAGCAGAAGTACGAAACTGCTCTGGATGACCACATTGCCTATAGGGCTGATGCAGCACAACGCTCTCCTGAAGTAGCGGCACGCGTCGCTGAGATGAAGCAGGGCTTGGTTGCGGAACTACAAGCCGAAATAAAAGCCAAAAACCCAGAAGGCATCCGCCTCGTGGAACAGAAGGCTAAAGGTCTACTGCTTCCAGCTGAATGGCGTGAGGCCAAACTCATTGCACTAGGTAAGATTAAGTTAAAAGGAGCCAAAGATGCAGGATCGACCGTCGCCAGCACAGCAGCAGCAACGACGGCACCGACTGAGGTTACTCCAGAGACTACTACACCAGAAGCGCCTCCGATGCCTGCGGCTGAAGACGTGCCGGTCGCTGAAGCAGCACCGCAAACTCCAGTAGTAGAGGAGCAGCCTGTTGTAACGCCTAAGCCTGAGAAGGGCCGCCGCGCAGAAATGCGGGCGTACGCCGAGGAAGTTCTCGGCCCTGAGTGGGAGACCTATGAAGGTCTGTCTCAGGAGTTCTCTGAAGGCAAAGGCTTCTACAGCAAACGCAAAGGTAAGTGGGCGTTCCAAGACGCGGTGGACCAAGCCGCTCAAGCAGCCCGTGAAGAAGAGGCCCGTAAGAACGCGCCTGAGACACCGACTGCGCCCCCAGCAGCCAACGACGCGCAGGTTACGCAGGTCCGTCAGGACGCTATTGCGTACGCCAATGAGAAGCTCGGCAACGAGTGGCTCCAGAATTACCCTGAACTGACCACTATGTTGAGCGAGCAGCAGTTTGCTCCGTTCCAACAACGTGTTAACGAGTTAGCAGATCAACAGGAGGCAGCGCCAACTCAAGAGGCCGCACCTGTCGAGCAGCCCGTCGTCGAGCAGCAGGCGGAAGAAGCGGCACCGACGCAGCAAGAGGCAAAAGCCAAGATTACTTCTCTGGCAGACCTGTTCAAAGGCGATCTACCCGCAGACGTTAAGTTGAGTGGGCAGGAACAGAAAGTCTTCGACGTTCTCCAGCAGGCGTTCCGCAACAACGAGATCGACTCCGTACTCCAGAGCAATGGCTCGTGGAACTCTAAAGACATTGCGCAGAAAGCGGGTGTGGGCGAGAAAACCACAAACACACTGATTAAACGTGTGGCGGGTAAGGTAGCCAAAGCCAACGGCTACACCATGGACGAGGTCCGTGACCTTGCTAAGCGCGCTCGCAACGTCGAAGAGGCAGCAGGCGTCAACGACACCAACGCAGTATTTGACGAAGCCGCACTCGGCGAAGATGGAGGGTTTAACACCACAGCGTCTGTTGGTCAGGGCAACTACACCGTTACCAACGCCAAAGGGCAAGAAGAACAGGCGCAGCCTGAAGACATTGCGTACACAGAGGCGCGCTCGCAAGAGCCTGACGCGTTCGAGGCTAAGCGCGCTCGGGAAGCTGCGCAAGTACGTCAAGAGTTTGAAGAAGAACTGAAGAAACACCCCGCATACAAACCCGCACAAAAAGCGTGGGATAACAATTACGAATCTACTATTGAAAACAAAAGCGACCGCATCCCATTCTCTGAGTTGGATTTAGCTTCCCGGTATGAATGGTTTGAGCGTCATCTGGAGTTCCAGTCCGGTGACTTCCCGGCGGAGCAACTGAACGAGTACTACGCTGAAATTCGCGCCAAGTTTATAGAGGAGAGAGACAATGCCCAAACTAACACCACCAACGAAGGGGCAGCAGCTGAAAGCCAAGCAGCACCTCAAGAGCCTACGGGAACTCAAAGCGAAGTACGAAGCGAAGGGGCTACAACTCAAGAAGAGCAGCCCGTCGAAGGAGACGGCCAGCAAGTAACGTCGTACAACGGCGAGACGGGGCAGACTACCACTGCTACCAAAGCGCCTGTTGTTCAGACCAAGAAGAAACGCCGCGTCGTCAAACCGCCCAAGGTAGAAGAGGTCGCGGACGAAGCAAAACGCCAAGGCACCGAAGAAGAGTTCTTTGACGCAGAAGCTGTTGCCGAAGGCATTGGCGGGCAAGTGGTGTGGCAGCGGGGCGCTGTTGCGCTCGTCCGCACTAACCACCCGGACACCGGCAAAGTGTTCTACATCGGCGCGCGCGGTACGCAATTTACCCAGCGGGACATCGACGATTACGGCGGTAAAGGTTTTACTGAAAAAGAACTTGCTGACTTGCGCAAAGCGAAGGCTGACCTTGTCGCCGAAGACAACAAGCAGCACCAAGAAGCGCCGTTTATCAATTTCGAGAGCGGGCCGGTCCAGTTCTCCAACGGTGTGCCCGAAGAGTTCAAGGGTGTACTTGCCGAGTGGCGGGACATGCTGGGCATTGACGCAAACATCTACATCACCACTCTCGAAGACGCGAAGAACGACCGCTTCTCTTACACTGGGCCGCACCGCAAGATCGCAGCAGGGGTTTTGGACCCCGACGCACGCGGCATGACAGCCAAGATGGACGACGGCGCTCACTTCCTGATTTTTGATAACGCTGCCTCTAAGGCACACTCGCTGGAGATCATGGCCCACGAGCTTGGGCATATTCACCAGAAAGAAGTGTTCGACAACGCACCGCAGGAGATGAAAGACGACATCTTCGAGGCGCACCGCGAGTGGTTGAAAACATTGAAAGGCGCTAATGCTCGACAGCTTGTCGATACTATGCGCGCTCGTAAGGTGGGAAAAACTACACCAGTGAATGAGGCTGTAAGCGCAAGCGAGGCCGGTCCCTACTGGAAATCATTCTCTGAGTGGTACGCCGATCAAGTATCGCGTTGGGCAACGACCCAGAAGCAGCCGCTTACGGCGGTCGAGAAATTCTTCTCACGTCTTGGTAAGGCGATGAAGAGCTTCTACGACAAACTGGTCAACGCGAAGTACCTACCAGATGGCGACTTCCTGAATTTCTTGGAAGAGATCAAACGCTACAACTCCAAAACTCGTATGGGCCAACAGCCCCAGAGCGAAGGCGACATTCAGCAGATGGCTGGGCGTTTGGATGCAACGACGCGAGGCCGTGAAGCGACGAACAAGTTCGCCGAATGGGCGCGCGAGCGCGGTGGCGACGCCGCTGCGCAGACTGTCGTCAACTTCCAATCACTGGCGAAGTTCGGTACGGACTCGCTCAAGTTTCTCCACCAGTATGTGCGCGACTCTGGCTCAAAAGCAGCCAACGCCATGTACCGTGCGATTAAGGAAGCGGACAAAACCCGCCAAGACATCCGTCGCCAAGTGGAGTCCATTGGCGCACGTGCCCGTGACCTGACGCCTGAGCGTCTCGCCAAGGTAAATGACTTCTTAGGTAAGTCGACGTTCGAGCAGAAGTGGGGCTACGACCCACAGTGGCAACACCGCCAAGTGAAGGTCGACCCTGTGATGCGCGTAGCGTTCAACAACCTGAAGCCTGAAGAACAGCGCCTTGTGCGCGACGTCTTCCAGCACGGCGAGAACATGCGTCTTCGCAAACAAGAGATCGCCAAGGCACTAGGTGTTCCGGGGCGCTTCTTTACTGACGCCTCGCTCGAAGGGCCATACGCACCGCTGAAGCGCTTCGGCAACCAAGTGGCAGTTCTTTACTCCACCGAGTACGAAGCAGCTAAGGCAGCTGTCGACGCCAACGCGACGGCGGCTAACAAGAAGCGTCTGGAAGACCTCAAGTCTAACCCCGACCACTACATCGTTCAGTTCTTCGACACCCCCGGTGCTGCGGATCGCTTCGTAACAGAGCACAAACGGCGCGGATGGAAGGGTGATTACTCCAAGAAGACGGGCGACATTTTCCAAGACCGCGTAACAAACACAGAAGTCTTTGAGCGTGTGATGGCAGCGGTGAAAGCCTCGGACATCGACGGAGAAGCCAGCAAAGCCTTCTCTGACATGATCCGCACCATGTACTTCCAGTCGCTGGACGAGCGCGACGCGCGTCTCTCCGGCTCACGCCGTAAGTACCGTGCGGGTTACGAGAAAAACATGATCCGTTCGTTCATGTCTCACGCTCGTGCCGAGGCAGGTTTGATCGCCACCATGGAGAATGGGGCGCAGATCAACGAAGCCTTTGCTCAGTTGGGTAAGGAAGCCGACGCGGACCGCCCCAGACTGAAGCCCGTGTACGACATGATGAGCCGCCACTACCGTGACTCTCTGGCGTATTCAGACACGTGGTTCAGCCGTGTGCAGGATAAGATCACGACCTTCAACTCCGTGTGGATGTTGACGACGTCGCTGGGCTACCACATTACCAACGCCACGCAGCCCGCTATGGTTACGGTTCCACGTCTCGCAGGGGACTTTAAGAACTACAACGGCGCATGGGGCGCGCTGATCCGTGGCTACAAGGTGGGCCTTGCCTCGACCAAAATGACGAAGTCGATGCAGACGGAGATCGACATCTCCAAGACGCCACCGAAGTACCACGAGATGCTCAAGGAGCTACAGCTTCGCAACTTGCTCGACGTAGGTATGGAAGAAGACTTGTCGCAGTTCGACCGGTTCAACACCGGCTACGAGTTCATCGACAACGCTTCCGATCTATTCGGCAAAATCGTGCATAAACTGTACCAAGTCGCACGGTACGTCGAAGCGCAGAACCGTATCTCGACCGCTATCGCGGCGTACGATCTAGCGTCGGCAAACCCTGAGGTGGCGCGCCGCCAAGGCATGACCCCAACAGAATACGCAACCTCTGTCGTGGAAGATACCCAAGGTAACTTCTCGCGCATGGATGCGCCGTTGTTGCTCAAGGCGCTGCCGAAGGTGACGACGCAGTACCGCAAGTACCAGTTGATGATGGGCTGGGCGTACGCAAATGCGTTCGATGCAGCGTTCATAGACAAGTCTATCAGCCCAGAAGAAAAGGCGATGGGCCGCCGCACTCTAGCCTTCATGGTGGGTCACGCGGGGATGTTTGCAGGAGCAGCGGGTATCCCGCTTGCGTCGACTATCGCGCCGTACATCCTCCCCTCCGACGGAGACGAGCCGCAGGATTTGGAACGCTGGATTCGCCAGAGATTTGACGGGCCGATTGCCGACGTTATGTCGCGCGGCATCTTCTCTCTGGCCGGTATCGACATGTCGACCAAACTGTCTCAGGGCAAAATCTTCGATCCGTTCCCCTACGTGGACTACGAGATTACCGAGGACGGCACCAAGGACTTGTTCTTCAACGCCTTCGCTGGCCCTGCCGGTACAACGTTGATTAACTTCGCGCGCTCTGCCGAGTACTTTGGGCAGGGCGATGTGCTGAAAGGCATGGAGTACGCGCTACCGAAAGGTATGCGTACCGCGATTGAATCGTACCGTCTGGCAACAGAGGGCTACTCGTTCCGCAACGGCGATGTTGTCCTCGACCCACGAGACACCAACGCGTGGAGTTTGCTTGTGAACGCGATTGGTCTGCCTTCGTCGCAGATCAACCAACTCAAGTGGACACGTGGTCAGCAGTACGAACTGACCCAGTGGTTCGGCAACGAGAGTGGGCGCATTCGCCGAGAGTACGTCGACGCCTACCGCAACAGGGATCGTCAGGCCATGGCAGACCTGCGCGACGAGTGGCGCGAATTGCAAGCCTCGAAGGATCGGGTACGTCCGTTCTTCAACGGTTCCAACAGAGTATTAAGGAAACAACCGCTTTCTGATTTAATCAGGTCGCCGCGCGAGCAGGCAACGCGCCAGAGTAGATCAAGGGAGCAACTAGGAACAGAATAACCAGTTACCTCAACCGCCGCAGAACCCTCCCATGCTCTATACTGCGGACACCTTGGCCCGGCTTTACTCCTTGAGCCGGGCCTTTTTTTGGTTACAAAAATAGTTACACCAAGAAAAAAGGGGCCGCTAAGCCCCTGATTTTGTTTAGTGCGTCGCCGCTTTATCCCATTCTTCCTGCCTTGAAAGCGAAAAACGACGGTGGAAAAAACCTTTTATTTCAGGCTAGTTAACAGGTGCGTCGAATGTCACTGTCGTAGGTGAATCTCCTTGAACTCAGGTGTATCTATCTGTACGGTTACATGTAGTTACATTATGAGGGCGCGATGGCGACGGTTTATAAACGAGGGAAGACTTACTGGCTTAAATGGTACGAGGACGGCGTCGCCAAATACGAAAGCCTGAAGACGCAGGAAAAGAAAGACGCGCTCGTCGCCAAGGCAGCGAAAGAGTTGGAGTTGCGGACGGGTACATCAGTGGCGCAGTCGAACTGCACGATGGGGGAGTTCGCGGAACAGTACCTTCTCTGGCACTCAGGAGAGTACCCTTGGGCTGAGAAGGAGATGCGCTATTACTTCGACAGCGTGTTGATACCAGAGTTCGGGGCGATGCGGTTGGCGTCGATAGACCCGCAGAAGGTGGAAGCGTGGAAGCACAGACGCCTTGGCTCCATAGGCCACCGCTCGAAGCGGCCTGTATCTCGCGCCACGGTGAACAACGAACTGAAGAAACTGAAAGCCGTGGTGAACAAGGCGGTTGAGTGGGGAGTGATACCGCGCAACACGATTAAGTCGGTGAGAACTTTGCAGCGGTTGGACGCGAGACCGAGGAGTTTCTTTTCGTCGTCGCAGTTGGAGTCAATTTACGCTGCCGACGTCGACAACTCTGCCATTTGGCAGTTGATGGCGAACACGGGTATGCGCGCGGGGGAGGCGATGAACCTCAGATGGGGGGATGTTGATGACGCGAGGATAAGGATCGTATCGTCCAAAGAGTTCCACACGAAGACGCGTCAGTGGCGAGACATTCCGATCTCGCCGGGAGCGGCAGCGGCGTTGGAGCGACTGCGCTCGAACCAAGAGTATGTTCTACCACGCATGTGCATGATGACGCTTCGTACTCGGTTCAAAAAGGCGTGTGAAAAAGCGGGGGTGGTGGGGACACCGCACGAACTACGCCACACATTCATTAGTCATTTGGTGATGCAAGGCGTACCACTTCGCACAGTGCAGGTGTTAGCGGGGCACAAAACGATTGCTGTAACCGAGCAATACGCTCATCTAGCGCCCGACCACCTTTCAAATACTGTCAGCAGGTTGAACCTCTAAACATATAAGACCTTGATGCGTTCCTTGGATGCCGAACTCGATTTCATGCAAGACGACAATACAGTTTTCTTGGTCTTGAAAGACGCCGATGGCAGAGACCTCAGGCCGAGTCCCCATTAGCTGAACTAGAACTAGAAACCACATTGGTTGCCCTTTCCCACATTTCAAACAATGCCTCAAGCTCTTCGGCTTGCATCTTGAGCATGTACCTATTCCGTATCTCCGCTTCTTTCTTCATAGCGTCTAAACGGTTTAATATTGCTTTCTTGATCTGCGCTACCTCTGCCATGTTTTTTCTCCCAAGGTGCAGGAACTAACGTTATTTTTGATGGCTCACGTTGGCGCTCGGATGTGCTTTGTGCCATCTTCAACGCGCCCCGCTGTTTGTACTTCCGCTTCAACCGCTCGCCCCCTCCAGCTGAGTTTCGGTGACGACGCCGTCGTCGGTCTTCACAAGGGATAACGCCTTGCCGTCGAACAGTTTGTGGTACTTGATCTCGTAGCAACGAGCTTGACCACTTGGGACCGTGGTGCCAGAGCCTATGTAAATCTTGTGGCTCGGGTTGCCATCGTTGTCGAACACGAGATACCCCGCCTTATCCATCTCTTCTTTCATGGCGGCAGGGGTTACGCCGTGCTCTTTACACCAGTCGGATACGGCCTTTGCGGTGAGGTAGACCTTCTTCTCTTCCGTGCATACACGACCGATAGCGGGGCCACGCAGCAACTCCATAGGCTGTTCTTTGGTCTTGGCGCGACCGTCGCCGAAGTGCTTGGTGATAATCAGACGACCCGGTAACGTCGCAATAAACGAAGCAAGATGTTCTGAGATGTCCGTGTTGGTTTCGCGGCGGCTCTCGCGCATCTTGACGACTTGGCTCAACGCCCACTGGCGCATGACTTTCATATCCCAAGACACGAGGCCGAGTTTCTCTGCGATCTTACCCGCCACCAGAGCGTTCACGATGGCGTCTCGATAAAAGCGTTCCTTGTTGTCGTCCTCGTTCTTTGGGTTGAACTTGGCACGAGCGGCAACCATCTGGCGGCGCACCCAATCCATGTTCTTGATGACGAAGCGAATGAAGGGGCGGCAAGCCGCACCGTAGACGTTGTCCATGTGGTGCTCGATAAAGCCTTGCTCCAAGTCTGAGAAGTAAGTCTGGATGTAGTCCTTCGGTAAGGACACTTCAAAGAAGCGAAGCTGTGTAGCCTCTACGCGATACCCCGCAGGTAGTTTGGAGATGCTCTCAAGGATGCTGTCGTTCGATGTAATGAAGCTATTCTTGAACCACTCACTGCCTGTCGTGCTGAACTTGCCACTGGAACCTAACCGTTCTTTGTCACGTCCGTTAGCAAGCGCGTAGCCTGTCCGCGTAAGTTCGTCTGGCGAACGACCTGAGAACTCGTCGAGTAGCATAGGGACGCCGCCCATGATGGCGATACGTTTGATGGCAGCGTTGAGTGTAGAACCCTGCTCGCCTGTCTGTCGCTCCATGTGCTTAGGATTGCCGTAGAAACCACATGCGATCTTGGCGGCTGTCGACTTACCCGTACCACCGTGGCCGGTGAACGCGAGCGGTAGCCCGTGCCAGTTTGACGAACCCATCAACTCAACAAGAACTGAACCCATAGAGTGACAAAGGGCGAATTGATAAGGCTCAGCGCCTTCGCGGTTGTAGAGAAGATCAATGTTATGAATCCACTCATCGAGCGTACCTTTCACACCGAAGTCGGTGCATATGTCTTCCGGCACCGTGCCCTCGTCGCAGAGTACGTCGATCTCGTCGTCGGCGGTTATCATCTTGGTGCCGATGATGAACCCAGTCTTATCCTCGTTCCATCCGAATTGGTCAACTGTCTTGGTTTCGATGCGCCACTCCTGTAGCTTTTCGATAAGACCTTCAGCAAACTCAGCCATATCGTTCCTCGCGTTCTTGGTCCGCATCAGGAAGATTTCGTGGGCCGCCAACGTCTTCGCCATTAGATCGGACGACGCAAGCTCTAAGGTAGGCATAAAGAACTCCCGCCACTTGCCGTTCTTTTCTTTGGCGCGCCAGTGGACGACCCACAAACCTTCCGTGTTCTGGATGCGGTTGATTGGGTAAATGAATGAGCGACAGAACGGTCGCCAGTGGGTAACTCCGTCGTCGTCGACGACCGCCCGGCTAAGTGCGGAGCCGTTCCAACGATAACCAGACTGGGGCCAGTACGGGATGTTCTGCCCTTCGATGATTATCGACGGCGTCGCCGTGGGGTCAGGTGTTGCATTGTTGTCATCGACAACGGTTTCTTCCTCTTTAGAAGGGGCTTCCTCGGTGACACCAAGTTGGATCGGGAACTTGCACTTACCTGCAAAGGGGCATGACGCCATGCACCCAACGTGCTTGTCCATTTCGATGCAGGACGTGGGGCCAACTGACCACTCATCTATCTTCTCCTGCGTCTCGATCTGCGAGTATCCATCGAAGCCTTTACTCCATTCGTGGATCATCTCAGGGCCGTCGTCACATTCCTTGATTGCTCCAATGGCACGGTGCCAGTGGGGTTCAGGTATGTTGCCGCCGCTCTCTTTGAACTCGCGTACAGCTGCGCAGTGTTCTGCAACCTTGTTGGCG
>Ga0181593_10000552_pt1 | contig 32800 bp, 29 predicted proteins | sample 071ome_19_FD_133756 | JGI IMG/M metagenome (GOLD analysis project Ga0181593, IMG submission 133756) | Coastal salt marsh microbial communities from the Groves Creek Marsh, Skidaway Island, Georgia - 071413AT metaG (megahit assembly) | ecosystem: Environmental > Aquatic > Marine > Intertidal...
GTTCGGCGTCAGGCCGTACCTCAATAGGATGACCGGAGAAGCGACGTAGGTCTCTCGCAAGCGCAACTCTGGGCCATGGTTAATCAAAATCCCCGTCGCCGCGACAACCAGTACAATGATGGAGGACACCAAGCCGGCCCATTTGTGCCATCGCAGCAAAAATGGACGACGCGGTGGCTTGAGCATGGGGTTACGATCCACTGACCACCTGCCCGTGAAAATATGCCGCGAGCCTTGCGACACCCGTGACCGCCCGCACCGACAATGTAGCACCGACAATACCATCAATCGAATTTGTCAGCATGAGCCGCTCGTTCAATTCAGCCTGCTCGAATTGTTTGGTAAAAAACCTGTGCCGAACTTCCCAACCGATACTCTCGCGATAAATAAGGATCGACACGTTTTCGATGGCGCCGTTGTGCAGCACGACACCCACGGTAATGGGGCGTTCTTTGCCTATTTCTTCGAGAATCCAGGCCGTGCGAGCGTCCTGGCGCCAATACCGAACGCGTAACATGTGTGGCGGGTGGTTTAAGATGCGCGACGCCGCGTCCCGGTGCTCCTCGGTTAACCAGAGCACTTCAGGCGTTGGCACCTTCCCCTTAAACGCTTCCTCAAGAAAGGCGTTGGACTCCTGATAGACATCGTCGGCAATGACCGCGCTGCCGCCGAACAGCGCAACCGTGAACAACCCAGCCAGTAGACGTTTACACCAAAATCCCATCGGTCTCCCTGCCCTCAGGACGGCCAACGGACGGAGAGAAAATGCCATTCCCGCCAGCGGCAGAGTCCTACCGCGGCGGGAACAATTTGTCGCCAGTCTTTTGATCTAGAACTGGAATCCGAGGCCAAGATGGACTTTGTCATCGTCTGTGCCACCTGCGGGCGGCTCCTGGAATTCGTATTCGAGTTTTAGGACGGCATTGGGGTGAATCCAGTAGTTTGAACCGATGCTGTATTGCTTGAACTTGGAGTCAATGGCATCGCCCGCTGTATTGTCGTCCTCGCTATAGCGCCCAAAGAACCCGACGTCTCCGACAGCAGTCGCAAACCGCACGGACGGCTCCACGTACCAGCCGTACTGTTTATCCCGCCCGACTGCCGCCGCGGCCGCACCATTCAGATCCCAGCGGGCACAGAGAGCGCGCAGCCCAAGACGAATATCCGGCGTAACGGCGCGGTCGATAATTGCGTGCGCCTCCCACAATGTTGCACTGGTCTTCGGATCACCGGGATCGTTTTGAGTGAGATCAGTCTGGTACTGAAATGATGTCGCGAGTTCCACACCTGGGATTCCGGTGTATTTAATTCTGCCTGTGAATGCAGGTTCGCGCAGCGTTGAATTTGCCACTTTCTGACGGCCACTTCGAATACGGAACGCGTTGCCACCCGTTGTCGGTACATTCAGCCCGCCATGCACATGCCCTTCGATCTGGAGCCCATTCGGCAGACGGTAGGTCAGGCCAGCACCGCCCTCCCACCATGTCGTTGGAATAATGTTCGCTTCAACGCGGTTTCTTTCCACGCCGTAGAACGTCGGCGGTTCATGTGTCTCATTAAGAATACCGACAGGCAATAGATAGAGACCTGCTCGGCCGGAGAGCTGCTGTGTGAAATCGTATTCAAGCCAAGCCTGCTCGAGCTCGACTTCGCCGGGGCCGCTACCGTCTGCCGTGTCGGCGGTCAGCGCATGCTCCAGTTCAAGTTCCGTGTGCAGGCGCAGGCGATCATTAAATTCATGCCCAATAAAAAGAACGAAGCGGTGGAAATCCAATCGGTCGGTGTCGCCTCCGTTGTAATGGAGTTCCCCATATCCGCCGATGCTGGTGCGGTCCCACCAGCCGCCAGCGGAAGACGACATTGACCCTCGGGCCATTCCCGCATCTTCAACGGCCGCAGCGGTTGCCTCTACTTTGGCGTCGGCGCTGTCGAGTTGCTGCTTCAGCGCATCAATTTCTTGCTGCTGCTTTTGAATGATTTCCCACATCTCTTCCATTGTGGGCTCGGCCGCCGACGCCGATGTGACCCCAAGGGCTACGATTGCGGTCGTGGCCGCGAGCGCTTTAGACAGCGTTCCATAGCCACTGTGAAGCGAGTTGCGATTCATTTGGTTGCATCCCTGTTGAGCTGATGTGTTCCGATAACGGTTGCGGACCACTCTTTCTTGGTCAGCTAATGACTGTTATTCGCAAGCTGATTGCTGTTTTTAGTACTGCAACGCATTCGCACTTTCAATATAAAAATAGCCGGAATTACAAGGGTTTCTGAGAGATTCTGGCTGAAAATTAGCCAGTCCAAGCCCGTTAGCGATAGTGATTATCGTAAATTGAGTTGCGGCGTGACGGCATGCCCGCCGCGTAGGCGTATGAGTTCACATAGAAAAACCGCGCTGTCCGGTAGGGCAGCGCGGCTTTAGAAGGTCCGAATTACGCTTGAGCTAGGGCAGCGCAACCCGCCAAAACAGGCCGGTCGTGCCGTCCGTCAATTCGTACATATCATGTGCGATGGCATCGCCGGGCTCGCTATCGCCTACATAAGTGTAGAGCGGAAAAGCCCGATACGCCCATTGGCGCGTTCCATCACCACGCTCGATGATTGTCCAATCACCCCAGGGCTGAGCATCGGCAGGCGCCAAATGAGGCTTGAAGTCATCGAGGCAATCGTCGGTGCATGCGGAGAGGCCCAACCGCGCTCCTGTGTCCGGATTGCCGCGAAGAGCACGCCGGTCATCATGGCTGCCGCCGGCCAGTGTAAACCGATGCGCATCACGAGCGTAAAGGGTCATTCCATCTGTCGTGGCCAGCATGGGACCATGCTTTGCGTGCTCGCGCACCTCAATGTCATACGGGAAGTAATAGCGAACGAGTTCTGCCTGATGCCAAACGTTTGCAACGCCATCGCCATGGGCATCGCCCACCCGGTCATCGCCAGTGAACGTATATAAAGGCTTACCCATGTACGCCCACTGCTTGATTCCATCGGTGCGGCTAATGACGGAGAAATCGCCGACCGGAACCGCTAAGCGAGGCGCTTCAAGAGGAGGCCAAATACGTGCGCATTGGCCCGAACAATTTGAAACACCCGGTTCATCGCGATCAAATGTGTATAACGTCATCTCTTCGGCGCTGAGCAGCACCTTGGCGTTGAAGCGCAGTGTTTCACCCACACCTAGGCCAACGGGCATCGGGAATGCCGGAAAGTCTTTGCGGACAGCTTGTGCCCACTTGCCTTCCACCTTATCGCCCTTGGCAACGCCGGGTTCGTCGTCCTTGGTGTAGCTGTGCAACGGTTTACCTTCAAACGCCCACTGCGAAGTCCCGTCCGGTCTTTGCACAATGGACCACAGCCCGACAGGCTGCGCATCTTCACGCGCCAAAAACGGAGGCCACACCTCGGCGCATTCGTCGACACAAAAAGCGTTGGCCGGATCGAGAGGCACTTCGATCGCGGCAAGCTCCTTGTCGATTTCCTTCATTTTGTCGTCGGTCAGCCCGGGCAGGAACTGCTTTACGGCCTTCAGCGTCAAGCTGCGCGCTTGACCCAAGGCCGGGTTTGTTGAAATGCCCGGGAAGTGCTTTTCCAGAACCGCTTTGGAGTCTTCGTTGTCCACCAACGCACCAATTGTGGAATCAGAAGAGAGCTTGGGCGCCGGATCGTATTTGTACAAAGGTAAACCGTCGACGTTAGCAAAAACGGCAGTGTTTTTTAGAAAGCCCAATTGACGAGCCATAGCGATCTGTTCCGGGGACACACCCGGCGGCAACGTCGGTTCCACTGTGGTGTACGTTACGCCCAGCGGTGCCGCGAGGGGTGTCGAATCCGCCGCCAATGCGGTGCCGGATATCGCGCCTGCCGTGCAAATCGCCGCGGCCAAGCCCGTTAATGTCAGCGAGAATGATGCTCGCATCTGTCTCTCTCCCATATGCAATTGGGTTGTTAGTTAGAAATCCAAGCGGTCATTATGAATTTAAACCAAAAAAGAAAACTGGTGCTGCGCGCTTTGTCGGAACAATAGCGCGCAGCACCTGATTTTTTACAGCCAGGCTGTTAGGCCAAGATCTCGCTGATGGTCTTCGAGGTCTGCATGGAGCCCGTGCCCCATGAGCTGGTCGAAACGCCCATGACCTGCTGCATCGTCAGGCCGACGCGGGTCACCGCATCGCCCTTCGCCTGCACGTGAATACCGGTCTTGATGCGTCCACCCGCACGGCCGAGGCTCAGCAATGGAAGGTTTTCGGTACCATGGAATTTGGCAAATCCGGTTTCACTGCTGGCCATCATCAAGGTGCGGTCAAGAAGCGTGCCGTCACCTTCGCGGATGTTTTCGAGTTCCTGTGCCATCGTTGCAAGGCCTTCGATGATCGGCGAGAAGAACCACGTTGCGCGCGGCTGATACCCGACCTCTTCATCGATCGCTTCCTCGTGGGTGAGGATGTGGTGCGTGGTGGTGTCGCCAGCCTTACGCAAGCTTGACTGGGAATCGTTGAACGACACGTTGAACACCCGGGTCTGGTCACACGCCACAGCGTGGGCCAACAAGCGAGAGAACAATTTGTTGCGCTCGATCACGGCATCGATTTCAACACCCGAGTAGAACTTCTCACTCGTCTCAAAGCTGGCGACCTGCTCAGGCACCGAGCAGGCTTCGAGAGGTGCCGGCTTGCTGAGTTCGATGTCGAGACGACCCTCAAGTTCACGCAATGACGTGAAGTATTCGTCCAGGCGCTGACGGTCGGAAGCGCCCAGGTCCTTCATCAGTGCGTCCCGCTCTTCTTTAACAGCGGTAAGGGCACTGCGCTCTGCCATCGTGCGCGGATCAGGCTTGAAGTTCGCCGCATTGGGATCGACGAACTCGGGACCGAACACCCGGGAGTACAGCTTCGCCGGATCGGCTTCGGACGGGTTCAACACCGTTGCGCTACGACGGCTGACGCTGTCGCGAGGATTGCCGGTACCGGCAACTTCCAACGAACGGAAACGGGTACGACGGCCGACCACACCGGAAATGATGGAGTCAACGCTTTCCATTTCACCGTCACCGTCGCCGGCGATCACGTGACCGGATTGGCACGCTTGACGGCCGCTGGTGTGCGGACGCGGCGGCTTTCCGTCGAGGTAAACCTTCATGCCCGAATAGACGTTGAGTTTATCTCTGAAAGGCTCAAGCGTTGCGATCTCCGGAGGCAGATCTCCTTCGATCTTACCAACCATGGCTGGCTCCCAACGGCCCGGCGTGAGGCCGCAGCCCCAATACCAGTTGCCGAACACCACCGGCAGATCTTTGCCGGTCGCAGCCAACGCTGTTCCGTTGGAATTCAGGAAACAATCAAGGAACGGCAGGGCAACGGTAACAGCGCCTCCGTTCATCACGCCGCGGAGAACCCGACGGCGGCTGGCCAATCTGTTTACTACGCTCATTTCTACATCCTCCGTTAATTGTTGGGTTCGGCCGAGGCCAATGCAGGCGCGGACTCATCCGCCTCGGGCGACGTTACGCGGAAAAAGGGATCGCTAATGGCAACACGCCTTAGAAGATTGCGGAACTGGTATCCGTTCGCTTCGAAATCCTTCAGTACAATTTCCTTGAGCCAGTCTGACTCCATCTTGGTGGGCTTGCGGCCAACACCATAGGAGTAGACCCGGTCAACGATACAAGACGATGTGGAAGGATTGTTGCGAACGGCCAAGCCCAATCCCTTCGCATCGGTAAACGCCGCCCCATCCAGCGAGCCGCTGGTGTCAATTGGCTCACCGTTCTCCGATGTGCGAAATCCACCAATCGTGTCGTAGTTCTCAAGAGCAAGCCCCATGGGGTCGGTGATCTTGTGGCATCCGACACACATGGGTTCGCTGGCGTGAGCATCCAGACGCTGACGCACAGTCTTAAAGTTCGGATTTTCCGTATCCTGAACGATCTTGAAGTCGACATCGCCGGGCGGATCGGGAACTTTTTGGCAGAGCAGCACTTCGCGAAGCGCCATTCCGCGCAATGTTGGCGACGTACGGGCCGGATGCGAGTGCAGCGATACAAAGCTGGCGTGAGTCAAAATACCGGCCTGCTGTGCATCTTGCGGAAACTCGTAGGGTACCCACTCATTGCTGAGTGAAGACAGCGGCACTTGGTAGAGCGCGGCCAGCGGTCGCGTTAGAAATGTGTTACCCGTGGTGTAAAGATCGCGGTAGTCACCCTCCTTCACAAGCAAGTGATCCACGATCGTGCGAAGCGTTTGCTCCTGAGCAGCTTCCGCCACAGTGAAGTTGAACTTCGGATAGAGCACCTGATCTTTCGACAACGTATCGAAATGATCGAATTCGAGCATATCCGAGAAGAAGCCGCGCACCCCTTCCGCCACTTGCGGCGAGTCAAGCATACGATCAACCTGCTCTATGACTCCCTTGCGCGTATGCAACGCACCGCTTTCCGCTGCATCCAACAACCGCTCGTCTGGCGCATTGTTCCAGAGGAAAAAGCTGAGGCGCGTAGCTTTGGAGTAAGCGTCAAGACGTTCAAAGCCAGGATTATTCGGGTCTGGTTCCGAACTCTCATGAATGAACAGGAAGTTCGGCGACACCAGCATTGTTACGAGGCTGGTTTCAAGTCCGAGATAAAAATCTCCACGAATCTTCGTCGCTTCGTTTGCCGCTGCAACGCGGTCCTGCAGTTCGTCCTCTGTCAGCGGACGGCGATACATATAGCGGCCAACACGCTCAAGGAACTGCTCTGCGCAAGCGTCGTCAGGCTGATCGACGGCTGCTGGCGTACATCCGAGAAGCATTTCACGGCGCTCGGATTCGAACACCTGCGCCACGATGTTGCGCGCCATGTTGGTATAAGATTCAAGACCCGTGGACGCGATACTAACGTTGCTCGCGCCAACAGCGAGCAGACCATTTTCGCGCACATCCGGTTCAAAAGGTCCGCCCACCACGACACTCTTGCCGAACAAGTCATGGATTATGGTTTCGTACTGATTGCGGGTCAGCCGGCGCACAACGGTCGGACCGCCGACATCAGGAGAAACAGCCGGCAAGCTTGACGCCATGTCCGTTTCGCCAGGCGCGCAGCCCGTCAATGCCAGCGCGGCCGCAACGCTAATATAGCCCGCCTGCTTTGCACCAAACTTAAATACATTTCTCATTTCAATCGGTTCCCTGTCTCTCAAAGCTTTACTGATTTTGCGCCACGTTTTCGGGGCTGATGATGTATGCCGGCACGGCATCAAACCACCACGTACCAGAAACAGCTCTGTTTTGACCTGTTTTAGGATCAGGATCGAAGTCCGCCACCTTCTTCAACGCATTGTATATGCCAGGCAGGTCTAGACCGGTCGAATGCTCAAACGTCCAACCACCCTGCGCCATGGCCCAATAGAATTTCATGTAATCGTGAAAGCCGCCCAAGTAGGCGTCCATCTCACCGTCTTCCGTAAAGGTCGCGCGAACGCGCGCATCCTTTAAATCAAACTCAGGCATAACGCCCGGATCAGACACAAAGAAGAAATGGAATGGCTCTGTCGTCAATTCGCCGTTCTTGATCGCGCCCTTAGCAACGCTCGTTGACCGTGAGCTCGGATCCACGCGGAACGTCATATCCGCAACGGTATTGCCATTGGCATCACGAATGATGGGTTCGATGGCTTTATCGAAGGTCACCGTGACTTCACTATCGTTGTTCCAGTCGTCCACACCGCTGACGGTAATGAGCCAAGCACCTGACGTATCGCGTGTACCATCCCACTGTGCGTAAGGATAAAGAGCAATTTCGGGTAAGCTAATATGGTAGTTGTGGGTGCAGCCAATGGCGCGCCACAATTGATTGTCGATACCTTTTTCGCCTGTTACCGGGTCGTTAAAGTCATCGTCGGACACTTTGCCGTCCAAGTTAAAACCATAACCGGCCTTACCTTCCACCAACATTAGGTGCGGATCAGGCTGTGCATATGGATGAGCATAGATATTGACCGGATTGCCGTCTTCGTCACGACCGCGATTGATCACAATCGGCTGATAACCGCCGCTCGGGAAATCCTTCATAAGATCTTCGATTTCGTCGGGCTCGTATCCCAGGCGTTTGAGCTCGCGTTCGTAATAAACATCCGACAACGGATTAAGACCGTGGGGACAATTCTCTTCCGTCTGAATTGTGGCCACGGTGAACATGTTCACGGCAAAGCTTTTCGACTCAGCTGCCGAAGCGGTCTGCGCCATCAGCGCGACACTCGCGACACTAGCTGCTGAAATCGCAAAAGAACGCCAGTGACGGCTACTTTTGTTTGATTCTAGTTGTGAGCCACAAACGGAAAACATTCCGCTCCTCCACTTCATCTAAAGTTCAGTAAATATTGCTCCAGGCAAGACGATACACCCGCCTATAGTGGTCCGCCATTCCGCGTTGATTCGATTCAACGCCGGGAGCCAAATTTCACTATACACGTGTCTAATACTATACCGATTCCAACAATATCCGTCAGGACAGTTTGGTAACAGTTTGCGACAGAATTGGCTGGATACGGCGGAAAAATGCCTGATATGGCACCCGGATATGGGGCGCGAATTATTCGTATTGCATCGCAAATATAATTTGTGCGCCGCACCATCACATCAACGATTTGATAGTGGTGCCCAGGGACGGAATCGAACCGCCGACACAGGGATTTTCAGTCCCTTGCTCTACCAACTGAGCTACCTGGGCGAAGAGGCACAATGTACCATGGAAAGGCGGCGCTTTATAAAAGAGAACACTCACACTGTCCAGCCCACGAGCAAGGTGGAAACATCTGAGATTCAAGGTTTTTTTTGGACTGTCTTAAATTCCAAATTCGCCAGCCCCCAAATGACATGGGCATGGATTACGCGCCGCCGGGCGTTTCATCAGATGAACCCGCAGGCCCCCCATCGTCCGTCTCCACCCGGTACGATTCGGTCACCCAGGCCCCCAGATCGGCCTCCTGGCACCGTTGCGAGCAAAACGGCCTAAACCGTGCCTGGACTGGCTGGCCGCACCGCACGCATTTCGCGGCCGACACTCTAACTTTTTCCAACCGCTCGGTTTTGTCGATCTCAGAGGGGTCTTCGTTCATGTCCTGGTCGCTCACTGCCTCACCAGAGTCGGTGCCCATCCGTGGCTAGTCAAAGCTTAATTCAACTCTTTCCCAATCAAATCGGGGGTTTTCCCGCAACTGCAGCGAACCACCGATCTCGCTCTCTGCCTCGCTAAGTGCGTCATACAAGGTCGTTTGCAGACACTCTTTGACTATTGGAGATAGTTCAAGGGCGGCACGTGTTTTCTTTCGAGCGATGGCCTCTATCGCAATGCTGCGCAACGCCAACAACCCGATGCTTTCAACACTCAGGACACCGCTAGAGTCCAATAATATTTCTCTCAACGACAGGCCGCCGCGCTGCCGTGTAAGTTCAATCATACCTAAAGGCGTCAGTCCGGCCACGTGCCAATTCACTCTGTCATTCTTAAGAGCACCGCTCATAAGCCTTGGCAACGCACTGCGACCTTTGGCGGGAATTGCATCAATCAAAATGTGACCGGCAATGTTTCTGAATCTGAGTTCTTCGGCAATCACGGCTAAAGCTTCCCGGTTTGCTGCCTGTGGACTTGCAGGACCGGCATTTACGTCAATGGTGACGCAAGCTGCCGTTTCCTCGATGACGACATTTCCACCACAAGACAACTCCGCCCTGGTGCGAAGGCTTAATTCGATTTTTTCATCTACACCATGGACGCTAAAGATGTTGCTGCCGGTTGAGATTTGCACCGCTGGGATGGAGCTTTTTAGAATTTCTTTTAGCTGAACCTCTTGAGACCGCGGCTCGCATAGGACGCTCCGAATGTCTTCGCCGTAGGCCTTGCTCCATTCAAGAACCGGGCTTGTAGGTGGGCGCAGGCGAAAAGGCAGCTTCTCTGAATTGTCCCAGGTCAAATTTTCCACGGGGAGCAAAATGCAACTTTTACCGGGCCGCGCCGGCACCGCGATTTCAACGGCAATGGATTTACCTTCCGCAGGATACGGCGGCCTCATCTCCAGAAGACCGCTTTGGCCGACGCCGATGTCTACGAAAATACCTTGCTCCGCTGGCGCTTTCTTGCCCGCACGTCCAACCCACACTTCGCCTGTATTTATGCAGTGGTCGCGATGATGCACGACCTCAAGAACCCGCTCTTCAGACAGCAGAGCGTAACGGGTTTCTCCAGGGGAGCGTTGAACCAGTACATCGAAGGACACGAACTTGTGGACTCACGTCAATGTGTTGACCGGAATTCGGGATCTAAACACTAAGTGTGTTCGACCGCCATATAGCGTTGCTCTGCATGATTGAAATAGACCGCCTTGATCGATGCCCGTTGACTCTCTTGCAGCAAATGATTCAGCCCGACGGCCGCAAGTTTTTTTTGACGTCACGCGCTGATTTAGGCGCTCCAGGTCCTGCGGGATTATGGGCGAATACCTGTTCAGAACCTTTACACACTCGTCGCGATAACCATTTCGATCGACCATCGCTTTGTTGGACCCCTGCACGCGATAAATTCCGAATGGCACCGGCACCACATACAGATCTGCTTTCATCATGAACCGTGCCCAAAGCTCAAAGTCTCCGGCAATTTTCAACGAGTGATCAAACGCAGAGTGTCGAATACATCGATGGAAAGCAGTTTGCACTGCCCTTCCGAAATCGCCCTATGAACGGGATGAAGCCGCCGATCGCGTAGTGTCACTGAAATTTGTCTTTTTTCTTAATCGCCTGAAACAGTCGGAATAAAACCCAAACCAAAGCCAAACCAAAGAATGCGTGACAGTGTAATCAATCCCGCGAAATGACGTAAGTCATTGACTCAGATTACGACAATCCCGCTGTTTTTGCGCGCAAGCGCATAAGACCAAGCAAAGTCTTAGTCAGCGGCACGGGCACCTTGGTGAGCTCGGCAATTTCGACAACGGCTTCGACAATCGTGCCAAGCTCAAGGGCTCGACCGCGCTCCAAATCCTGAAGCATGGACGTTTTAACCTTGGCCTCCTTCATGCGCTCCAAACGGCTTGGTCCTAGTTCAAGCCCTAGTTTATCGGCAACAGCTCGCGCTTCGTCCGCAACAGCTACGATGCTCTCACGCACCAGCGGCTCCTCAAACATCTCGTTCACTTTGGCCATGGCGAGCGCGCTCATCGGATTCATCGTCACGTTTATCAGCAGCTTGATCCAGATTTCCCGACGGATATTGTCGCTCAGAACGCATTTATAGCCGCCGGCGCGGATGACCTCGGCAACTTCATCGACACCCGCCAAATCGTCATCAGCTTTTCCCATGACCAGGTGCTGCGCATTCGTATGCTCCAGCGTTCCGTCGGGTAGTTCCGATACGGAACAATTGATAACGCCCCATATCAAATTTTGAGTGGGAATGACGCGCGCCAAGGTTCCATCCGGATCAACGGACTTTAAGGGTGTGCCAGATAGGGCGCCGCCAAAGTGATCAAAAAACCACCACGGCACGCCATTCATGGTCGTCACAATCGGCGTGCTCTCTTTACATAGCGGCGCGAGAAGCGGCGCAACTGAAATCAGCGCATTGCTTTTCAGCGTAACGATAACAAGATCTTGAGGGCCAAGGTCTGCCGGGTCTGCCGACGCCTTGGGACTCGTCTTCAATGTCTCCCCGCCAAACAACAACGTGAGTCCGCGCTTATTGATGGCGTCGGCCTTTTTGGGCCTTGCGAGAGCGCTTATTTCAAATCCGGCGCGCTCCAGCATGACTGCCATCATGCCGCCTATGGCGCCCGGTCCAACGATACATATTTTTTTGTATTTCATAACTTCATAATCAGTTGCCGTCGAAATTCGCCGGAACATTAGCAAATGAGGCCTTGCCCACAAATATGTTTGGCAGCGCACGAGCCCGAACGTTAGATTTGATCCACACCGCTCATACAAGTTATCTGAGCGATCCACATGGGGGGCAACAGGATGAAATATGCAAGCATACCAGCAATAGCTATCCTACTGGGCCTGTTACCAGGGATCCCAGCGTTCGCTCAGCAAGGACCACCTGCCTATGGCCCCTCGATATCCCTGGCCGCGGCGAAGCGCGTTATGGCGGCGGCCGAAAAAGAAGCCATAAGCAACAACTGGCAGATGACCATCGCGATATTGGACAGCGGCGGCCACATTGTGTTGATGCAGCGTTTGGACAATAGCCAGCTCGGATCTGAGGACGTCGCCCTGAGCAAAGCGCGCTCGTCGGTGAATTTCCGCCGACCGACCAAAGTGTTTAGCGACAGTCTAGCGCAAGGCGGCGCCAACATCCGCCTCTTAACCATCGAAGGGCTAACGCCTCTGCCGGGCGGAGTGCCTTTGATTCATGACGGATTGTTGATCGGCGCAATAGGAGTTTCCGGTGGCAGCGGCGAGCAAGACGATCAAGTCGCCAATGCCGGCGCTAATGCACTAAACCCTAGCCCGTAAACAAGTCGGCATAGCGCCGGGACTTGCGATCTTTCCATGACCCACGATGGTAGGCGTCGGACACAATCAGGGGAATGACAGTGGTCGCCTCTGCGTAAACCATTTGCTCGTGGCGGGTATCAACCTTCCCCCACGAAGAGGCTTCCCGCAGCGTCGAGGATGAGCAGGCGCCGTCACGAACATCCGCCACCGTAATTTGCACAGCGTATTTGTGCATTTCGGGCTCAACGCCAAGCTCCTCCGTGCACAGCACGACATCCTGCGCGAAATTTTTCGGGACGCCCCCGCCGATCATGGTCAGCCCGGTGGATTTCGTCTCCACCATAATTTCCGCCATCTCGCGAAAATCCGCCACGGAATCAATAGTGAGGTGGTTACCCTTGTTTCGAAGCTGATGCTGGACCAAACCAAACCCGGCAGAGCAATCCGTAAATGCGGGCACGAATATGGGCACGCCATGATCATATGCGGTTTCGACCAATGAGCCCTTTTTCTTGGCGTTGGATTTCAGCCAGCGCCCCATCTCATGAATGAAGGCTCGCGAGGAATGCGGTTTCGGATCCAAGGTGTCGGCGATCCGGCCGATTGTCCGATCGCAACGCTGCAGCTCATCTTCGTCAATGTAAGTATCGTAAATACGATCGACGAAATGATCGCGTAGTTCACCATCGTCGGCGTGAATGGATCCCTGATAATGCTTGAACCCAAGCGCTTCAAAAAAGTCCATGTCCACGATCGATGCGCCCGTACTCACGATCGCATCGACCATGCCGAACCGCACCATGTCGGCATAAACCTGCATGCAGCCGGCCGCCGACGTCGAGCCGGCCAGCGTCAGAATGGAGCAGCACCCCGGGTCACGAAGCATCTGGTTGAATATCTGTGCCGCCCTAGCGGTTTCTCGGGACGTAAACGACATGCCGCCCATTGCCTCGACCAGAGGGCGGGCGTCAAAGGACGTAACGTCGAAATGTTTTATCGGCGTTGAGAGAAATTCGGCCTTCTTGTCCGCATCGGACCTTTTCAGGGCGGTTACAGATTCCATGCTTCACTAATCCCCTTCGCTTGAACCCAATTTAATTGACGCTCAATGTATTTTTGGCGCCTTTTTATTTGGGAACGGAGAATAGTGTGCCTTTTCAAATTTTCCAGATATTTAGACCGTCAATATAAATCCGGCCGAATTTCTGCAGACTGGCCAAAGCTACTTGAAAAGGCTCGCGAATTTGCGGGCTTTCCGCTTTTTCCAGCCCCGCCGGTGATAGGCATCAGAGGCAATCAGCGGGATGACCGTGGACGCCTCGGCAAAGACCATTTGCTCACACGCGCTGTCCACCTTGCCCCAGGAATTGGCTTCCTTCAGGGTCGATGACGAGCACGCACCGTCGCGGACGTCCGCCACCGTAATCTGGACGGCGTATTTATGCATTTCCGCCTCGATGCCGAGCACTTCCGCGCACACCACTGTGTCTTGCACAAAATTTTTGGGCACGCCTCCGCCGACCATCAGCAATCCCGAAGTCCCGGCCTTGATCTTGATTTCGGTGAGTTCGCGGAAATCGGCAATCGAATCAATGACGATGTGCGATTTGGGATTGCGGACCTGATGCAAAACCAAACCGAAGCCGGCCGAAGAGTCCGTGAAAGCGGGACAGAAAATTGGAACGTCGTGGTCGTACGCCGTTTCAATAAGGGATTCCTTCTTTCGATTTTTCCGTGTCTTCAGCCATTTTCCCATCTCGCGAATGAAAGCCCGTGAGGAATAGGCGCCCGGATTCATACTATCGGCGATATCGCAGATAGTTTTATCGCAGTATTGGAGTTCTTCTTCGTCGATGTAGGTGTCGTAAATGCGATCGATATAAAGGTCACGCAGTTCCTTATCGTCGATGAACTGAGACCCCTGGTAATGCCTGAAACCCAGCGCCTCGAAGAAATCCATATCGACGATGGACGCACCGGTCGAAACAATGGCATCCACCATGCCGAAGCGAACCATGTCTCTATAGACCTGCATACATCCGCCAGCGGAAGTTGAACCCGCCAACGTCAAGATGACCGAGCACTTCGGGTCTTCAATCATTTGATTGAAGATCTGGGCGGCGTTCGCTGTATCGCGCGACGAGAACGACATCTTGCCCATGCGGTCGATGATCGGCCGCGCGTCAAAGGACGTAATGTTTATGTGCTCAACAGGCGTTGAAAGCAGCATAGCTTTCTTGTTGGACTTAGGCTTTGAGGCCTTTGCCGTATTCGTTTTGGCTTTCTTATTTTTAGTTTTTTTTGAGCGAGTTTTGGACGCGGCCATGGGTCGTGCTTCCATTCCCTAATTGAGGTTACGGTCACATATCGGGGTACTGCCCCCGGATGTCATTGATTGCTTACTTAACAGCTACAGTCGGCGACTCAACGTTAAGATTGGGCGTCAACGCAGTGCTTTCTTTCAACGCCGCAACCGGCTGAGGGCGGCGAGCGGCGCGCTCCAGCAGGTTCACAGGAGCTTCGGGCCATACCGTCGCAGCGGTGGACATATGAAATCCGTTAAAGCGGGTCTGCATTGCCGCACCGTAGGCGCCAAGCATAGAAACTTCGATCCAATCGCCTTCTTGTGTGTCTTCGGGCAACTGAAATGGACCTTTCATTTTGTCCAAATTGTCGCATGTCGGGCCGTAGAAGCTGAACTGAACCATTTTTTGCGAAGGTTCACGGCTATTCGGGTCGCTGGAATTGCGATCTGCCTTCGACAACGGTCGCACCAACCGAACCGGATAGCGCCAGTTCAACGTGCCGGCATCGAACAAACTGCCGTATGTTCCGTCATTGATGTAAAGGCGGCGGCCCTTACGCAAATTGACGCGAACAAGCATGGAACCAGCTGCGGCAACCATCGCCCGGCCCGGTTCGCACCACAACTCTGCGCCTTGCTCCACAAGCGGTTGAGCTGCTGCAATGATGGAATCCATATAAGCTTCGAGCGGAGGCGGAACCATGCCCGGATACACGGCGGGGAAGCCTCCGCCGACATCCAGCACATCGATTTTCGCTCTGGATTTGGTGATAACGGCAGCCGCGCGCTCGATTGCGGCTCTGTACGCCGCAGGGTCCATGCACTGCGAGCCCACGTGAAAACACACACCCAATTTGTGGGCGACCTTTCGCGTGTGCCGCAACAAATCTGCGGCCGTGCTCGGCGCAGCGCCGAACTTGCCGGACAAATCGTACGCAGCCGCATTGCCGGACACCGCAAGACGCACAAACAGTTTAAGATCTTTCGCGGAATTTGTTTCCTCGAGAATCTTGATCAATTCAGCACTGGTATCGAGCGAGAACGTGCGCACTCCCATTTTGTAGGCAATGCGAATCGCCTCCCGCGATTTAACCGGGTGCATGAAATGCAGCTGCGCGTTCTTGAACAGGCTTTTGACCAAACGCACTTCTTCCAGGGAGGCCACATCAAAATGGCGAATACCAGCGGCATGCATGTGCCGCAGATACTCGACGCCGGGATTACATTTCACGGCGTAGAGAACATTGCCCGGAAAAAGGCCCAAAAACTTTTGCGCCTGACCCCTCACCGCCTCAGGAAACACACACTGAACCGGATCTTCCGGCTTCAGTCGTTTGGCGACATCATCGACAGACCGGTACACCGGACCCGAGGGCATATAGCCAATTGCCTTGTTCTCAAATGAGCGGTGTGTTTGCTTTTCCATCCTACTCTACTCTCCCGCGCATGCCGCCAAGTGCGGCAAATGAACTCCGCTCGACGGGACACGTCCCGACGAGCGCTAAATCCACCAAGTTCATGCGGTATCAGACCCTAAGAACGTCGAACTTAGGGATAACCATGAGGCAGCGGCCATCCCATGAGACATGCCGACGGTCTACGACCTGCGGACGGAGTGGTGAAACGTGCGGTAGGCACGTTGACAACGTGTGAAGGGGCATGCACGGCCTCCTTTGATCAATTAGACAAACGGATGGTCCAACCAACGAAAGGACGCTTACGTCGTTGCTTAACGGCGGGTTGCTTTAGGCACGTGCGCGTACGTCTAAAAACGCATTTACGCTAATTGGACTGAAAATCAAGAAAAAACGGAAGAAATTTAGAAATTTTCGGGCTCAGCGGCGGACAGCAGCAATCCATGCCCGGGATCGGCAGAACTGGAGTAAACTACTGCACCCCCTCTCCGGTACGGCGAGGGGCAGATTCGGAACCCGTGGGAGGCTTTTAATGCTCAATGACTACCCATTTACGGCCCTGGTCGCCGTATTCTCTTTGCTTGTCTACACTTGGGTTATGACCCGGGTCGGGGCAGCAAGAGGAAAGCACCAAGTTCAGGCACCGGCGGTGGACGGACCGCCCGAGTTCCAGCGCGTCTTTCGCGTTCACATGAACACGCTGGAACAGCTCGTGACGTTCGTGCCCGCTTTGATCATTTTTGCGATGGCTTGGGGCGACCTGCCTACGACAATCGTCGGTGTGTTCTGGCCGATTGGCCGCATTTTGTATGCTCTCGGCTACTACAAAGCACCCGAAAAACGCTCTGCCGGGTTCGGCATTTCGTTCTTGTCGACTGCTGTTCTGCTGATCGGCGGTCTAGTTGGCGTTGTTATGACTTTCACTGGCTAACTGCGGCCAAAACTTGGAAGCCACTGGGGTGGTCTTTAACAATAAGACTGCCCCATTTTTTTATATTGGGAGATGCCCGCGACAGGCTTACTCAACAAATCTCATTGCACACTACAGTTCAGATATTGAATAGGGTGGAAAATCAGCGCTTATTGATCATGCGCCAGTTCTTCTGCTCATCCTTGGTGTGGACTTCGATAATTTTCCGATAAACTTTTTCCATCGAGTCCGGATCTGTTCCGCATTGCTTGGCAATCCGCCGGACGCGCCTGATTATCTCTTCAGCCCGCCCTAATTTCACGACCCCTTTGACCGAATCCTTGAAGTGAGCAGCTTGCATGACCGCGTAATTGCGGCGACTCATCAATGGAGCGATGACCGCGTCGAGATCATCTATTTCCCTCCGCACCTCCGCCAACGATGCAAATTTCAAGGTCTTTCTCGGAACTCTGGTCGTGTTCTTGGATTTCAAAACAGGTTTTGTTGGCAATTTCTTTGAAGAAATCTTGGATTTTATAGGCACTACGACTGCGTCCTTTAATAACTGAACTCCACATACGCTTTTGAAACATCTCCGTTCCACGGGCCTTTATACAAATCTAACATAAGCTCGGCAGGCGTTAAACCAGCCTCGGCAATACCCTGTAATGGCCTGAGAAATGACGTCTCGTCGTTCCCATCTTCGTCCAAACGAGCACGACGGCGCAAGCCTGACTCCGAAATGGAAAGCACCTCTTTCGCGATTTCTTGAACGCTACGCCCTTGAACAGAAGCTTTCAGCGCTAGCTTTGGCACGTCCTTAAACAACCTTTCCCGATCTTCCGATGTCCATGGCTTTACAAGATCCCATGCAGCATCGAGCGCTTGAGAGTCGTACATGAGACCAGTCCAAAACGCAGGAAGTCCGCAAAGGCGCCCCCATGGCCCAGCATCCGCGCCCCTGAGTTCGATATAGTTTTTCACCCTCGCCTCTGGGAAGGCCGTGGACATATGGTCGAACCAGTCGGCAATCGTCGGAATTTCTCCCGGAAGCGCAGGAAGCGTTCCATTCATGTAATCGCGAAAAGATTGGCCTGAGGCATCCAAGTATCCATCGCGGTACACAAAATACATCGGTACATCGAGCAAATAGTCGACGTATCGCTCAAAGCCCATGCCGTCCTCGAACACAAATGGCAAAAGTCCGGTTCGCGCAGAATCCGTATGCTGCCATATGTGGGCGCGGTAACTCAGATAGCCGTTGGGCTTCCCTTCAAGAAAGGGGGAATTCGCCCACAATGCTGTGGCAATCGGCTGGAGCGCGATTGCCACACGAAGCTTTTTGACCATATCCGCTTCGGACGCATAATCGAGATTGACCTGCACGGTACATGTACGAGTCATCATATCGATGCCCTTGTCGCCGACCTTGGGCATGTAGTTGCGCATGATTTTGTAGCGCCCCTTTGGCATCCAATGGACGTCTTCGCGCCGCCAGTCCGGGGTGACCCCCAGCCCCAGCATTCCCAGCCCAAGCTCGTCACTGACCGCCTTGACCTGCGTAAGGTGTTCCATCACCTCGTTGCAAGTTTCGTGCACGTCGCATAGCGGCGCCCCGGAAAGCTCAATCTGACCTCCAGGCTCAAGTGAAATAGACCCTTTGCCGTCCTGCTTGAGAGACACAAGGTTGTCACCTTCAAACACCGGCTCCCAACCAAACTGCTGCATTTTTTCGAGAAGCAGCCGTATCCCGGGGTCGCCGTCATACGACAGCGGTTTAAAGTCAGATTTTCTGTAGGGAAATTTTTCGTGCTCAGTGCCGATACGCCAGTCGGACTCGGGCTTTGCCCCCGCCTCCAACGTTGCCACCAGTTGCGCCTTGGACGTAACAGGGTCAGCCTTATCCGATCTAAAAGATGTCATACTGCGAGCGGGCCTATCTATTAAAGCGGACTTCGGTGTTCTGGTGCCAAGTCCGAGGGTCTCAGCTATTTAAGAAGCACGCCCCCTGCGCGCCACCCATTAAATGAAAATTGCTCAATACAACTTTTGAATACCGGCTACACCTTTGTTCCCGGCACCCAGTCACCCACGATTGCCTGCCAACACGACAGCGCCGCAATGGCAGCGGTCTCCGCACGCAACAGACGGGGCCCCAAACCCACGGGCGTAGAAAACGGGAGTTGACGCAAAGCGTCAAGTTCCGATTGAGCAAACCCCCCCTCCGGACCCGTGAGAAAACCGCTCGGTTCACGCGGACTTGCGGACAGGACTTTGCCGATTGGTCCGCCCTGCCCTGTCTCGTCCAGAAAGAACAACCTTCGCGCTGGCGGCCAATCTGCAATGAATTGTTCAAACTTTACCGCCTCTCTTACAGGCGGCACCGAAAGACGCGAACACTGCTCAGCTGCTTCAATCGCGTGGGTTTGAAGTCGGCCAGTGTTTACACGGCGCACATCAGTTCTTTGTGTGATGACGGGCAGTATCGTGCTGACGCCTAATTCCGAGGCTTTTTCCACGAGAAAATCGGCTCGTTTGACCGGTGCAAAGGCGATCCAAAGATCAGGCCCGTTGTCTTGATCTCGGGATTTCCGCAAAACCTCGAATACAACTTTCTTTTTTGCAGACATCCGAATCGACGCGCACCACTCCCCATCCAATCCATTAAAAAGAAAGACTTCCTGCCCCTCTTTGCACCGCATGACATGCAGCAAGTAATGCGCTTGCGCCTCACGGGCGTCGATGAGCACGCTTTCGGCCAATTCGCCTTCTACAAAGAGGCGTATTCGAGAATTGGTTTTCGACATACCGACCTACAATTATCCTGGCCCCACGCATTGAGTGAGGCGCAGGTTCCCCTTACTGTACCGGCCCATGAGCGAGCGCCAAGTACCGAAAACAGACATTCCGACCGGAAGCTGGGTCGATACGCTGTTGCCCCGACCAGCCAGACCATACGCTCGCCTTATGCGGTTGGACAGGCCAATAGGCGCCTGGCTTCTCTTGCTGCCCTGCTGGTGGAGCGTAACGCTGGGCTCCATCGGAAATCCCGATCCGTATTTAATGCTGCTATTTTTAGTGGGCGCAATCGCAATGCGCGGGGCGGGGTGTACGTATAACGACATCGTAGACCGCGACATAGACGGCAAAGTCGAACGGACATCGACTCGCCCCCTTCCATCCGGACAGATATCGGTGTTGGGCGCGACTGTTTTTCTTGCAGCGCAGTTAGCGCTCGGGCTTTTTGTGCTCCTACAACTAAACCCCTTCGCGATCAAACTTGGCATCGCGTCACTTGCTCTGGTAGCAACCTATCCATTCATGAAACGGATTACATACTGGCCCCAAGCTTGGCTTGGATTGACTTTCAACTGGGGCGCACTGATGGGCTGGGCCGCGGTGTATGGCGAGTTAAATTTCACCGCGCTTTTACTGTATGCGGCCGGCTTCTTTTGGACCCTGGGCTACGACACAATCTATGCGCACCAGGACAAAGAAGACGATGTGTTGGCTGGCGTTAAATCGGCCGCATTAGCTCTTGGAAAACTCACCAAACTCTTTGTTGCCGTCGTTTATACCATATGTATTTCACTAATAGCGGCAGCGACGCTTATTCCATTCCCATTCAGCGTTCCTGCCGCGGTTGCCCTGACGTTCGCCGCCATACACCTCGCATGGCAAGTGATTACACTGGACATTGACAATCACGCCAACTGCCTGCAGCGCTTTCGCTCTAATCGGAATTTTGGATTGCTTGTCGTTCTCGCGATGCTGCTGATGCGCTACTAGCTGCGCTCGCACAAAAATCGAGACTTATTCAGCGGCCTGGGCCGGCGGGTCGACGTATTTGGAGATATCCACTTCGTCAATTTGCTCTGGTCTCAGGAATTGTTCCGCATAATCTTTGTATGCACCGGAGTTGAGGAAGAGATTGAACAGATCGGAATCGACGTGCTTATCCTTTTTCATGAACCACAGGATTTTCACGCTTTCTGACAGGGTCTTCGCTTTTTTATAGGGCCTGTCAGCCGCGGTCAGGGCCTCAAATATGTCGGCAATGGCCATCATTTTGGCCGGCCAAGACATATCTTCACCGGTCAGCTTGTTGGGGTACCCCGTACCATCGATTTTCTCATGGTGTCCACCAGCGTACTCGGGCACACGTTTGAGGTGTTTCGGAAACGGCATCTCGTTCAACATTTCAATCGTTAGCACAATATGATCATTAATCTTGCGGCGCTCATCGTCGTTTAGGGTGCCGCGCTGAATGCACATATTCGTGATTTCACCAAGATCGTATTCCGCCTCGGAATGTTCCGGAAGATTAGCCAACAGTTGCTCCCAACCCTCTTCCGGCGGAGGCGCTTTTTCCAGGAGCTTTGCTTCGGTCCACGACAGACCAAGCTGGCGGTCAAAATATCGGTACCATTTCTGCTTGCCGATTTTTTTGACGTCATCCTGTTTTTCCTGAGACATGAATTCACCGCCGATATTGCAGTCGGCAATAAAGGTCCATTGCTCCTTCAACTCTTGGCAGCGGTCTTTAAATTTCTTGCGCTCGACCCGGGCATTTTTGCCCTTGGCGATCGACTTCAGCATCTTTATTTCGGCATCACGCCGTAATATTTCGAACCGCATACGAACTTCATGCACGCGATCATAAATGGTTTGAAGCTTGGTTACCTTATCGACGACGAACTCGGGGGTGGTCACCTTGCCTATATCGTGAAGCCACGCTGCGACGTGAAGCTCATACCACTCGGTTTCGTCCAACTTGAAATCCGCGAAAGGTCCTTCAGTTGCTTCGCTCGCTTTGGTGGCGAGCATTTTCGTAAGCTCGGGGACACGCTGGCAGTGCCCACTGGTATAAGGGAATTTGGCGTCAATGGCATGCGCCATCACCTTCATCAAGCTGTCCATCAAAGCGCGTTGCGCTTCGATGAGTTTCTGATTGTCGATAGCAACAGCAGCTTGAGACGCTAGCGCTTCGATGGTCCGCTGGACCTCTTTGGAAAACGCTATGACTTCGCCGTCGCTGTCTTTGGCATTGAGAAGCTGCAGTACGCCGATAACTTCATCGGAATAGTTCAGCAGCGGAATACAAAGAAAGGACTTGGACCGGTAACCGGTTCCTTCGTCAAACTTCTTAGTTCCGGAGAAGTCGTATCCTTCCGCTTCATAGGCGTCAGGAATGTTAATTGCTTTTTTCGACAGCGCTGCGGCAGCGGAAACATTGTTATAGTTCGGCTTACCGGTCTCAGCGTTATACATCCGCACTGGAGGGAATGGAATCGGCACGCCAGTAGTGCCGCCCATGGCGATATTCAAAGAATTCGTGCGCATAATGACGAATTTGAGAGCATCGTCATCAGTACGCAGGTACAGCGTTCCGCCATCCGCGTTGGTTATGTCCATCGCTTCAAGAAGGATGCGCTCGGTGAGACGATCATGATTGCGTTCGGCAGACAGCGCCAGACCAATCTCGATCAAACGTTCCAAGCCGCTGGAGCTTGCACCCGCGCTCATCGCATCTCCGTCAGCCATGTACCCCTCTCAACATCCGGTCGGACCAGACTCTGCAAACGCCCCAGCATCCTGGACGGCTGCAATTTCCCCTGTGTGGCTATCCACACTTAGATATAGTTTCGACTAAATCTTTATCGGACCACTCGCTAACCCACTGCGACACTGCACACTTTTCCACATGCCTAATGTGTCATTTTTTGATGGCGTTTATATTTTATGCTCAGCGGGTTACCGAAAAAACGTAAATGTCTTGCTAACGCCTTTCATACTGGTCCTGCACCCTAAATACAACAAGCGGAGGTTACATTTTCTCTTCTTAGTTGTGAACGCCACAGCTGCCTGACGTTCCTTGACGGACCCGGGCCGCCACCTTAAGCCATTGTGGCACACAGGGAATTTCCGCTCCGCCATATTTGAGCCGGTGTCTATGCCATACAAGTCTCTCCGCGAATTTATGGCCCATCTTGAAAAAAATGGGCGACTCAAACGGGTCACATCGCCGGTTTCCCCGCACCTAGAAATTACTGAAATCCAGACTCGGGTCCTGGCTTCGGACGGACCTGCACTGCTGTTCGAGAATGTGCTCAATCAAGACGGAACGCCATACGACATGCCGGTCCTGGCCAATCTCTTTGGTTCGGTGGAACGCGTCGCATGGGGTATGGACCGGGAACCCGCGCAATTGCGTGAAATTGGATAAACCCTGGCCTTCCTGAAGCAACCGGAGCCGCCGGGCGGGTGGAAGGAAGCCTGGGACATGCTGCCGCTCCTTAAAACGGTCATGGCCATGAAGCCGAAAACAGTATCCGGCGCGCCCTGCCAGGAGGTTGTACTGACCGGACAGGACATCGATCTCAATACCCTGCCGATTCAGACATGTTGGCCGGGCGATGCTGGCCCTCTCATAACTTGGCCGCTGGTGGTGTCGAAGGGTCCAGGCGATGACAAGCGGGACCTTTTCAATCTTGGCATCTACAGGATGCAGGTCACCGGACGGGACACAACCTTGATGCGGTGGCTCAAACATCGCGGCGGCGCCGGTCATTACGACAGGTGGAAAGCGTCTAAGGCCGAACCGCTGCCGGTCGCGGCCGTTATCGGAGCAGATCCTGGTACAATTTTAGCAGCCGTTACGCCGGTTCCGGATACACTGTCCGAGTATCAATTCGCCGGGTTATTGCGTGGTCAAAAAGTTGAACTGGTCGATTGTAAGACGGTTCCACTGAAAGTCCCGGCCGACGCCGAAATCGTTTTGGAAGGCCATGTGCTTTTGGATGAGTTCGGTGACGAAGGCCCGTTCGGCGATCACACCGGCTATTACAATGCTGTCGAGAAATTTCCCGTGTTCAAGGTTTCGGCGATCACCATGCGCCGCGATCCGATTTACCTATCGACATACACTGGTCGGCCGCCGGATGAACCATCGATCTTAGGAGAGGCTCTGAATGAAGTCTTCATTCCCCTACTGATTCAACAGTTTCCGGAGATTACGGACTTCTGGCTACCTCCGGAAGGATGCAGCTACCGCATTGCCGTCGTAAGTATGAAGAAATCATACCCCGGGCATGCCAAACGCGTGATGATGGGTGTATGGAGTTTTTTGCGACAATTTGTGTACACAAAATTCGTCATTGTCGTTGACGACGATATTAATGCGCGCGACTGGAAGGATGTTATGTGGGCCCTTTCAACGCGCATGGACCCCGCACGGGATATAACTGTTGTAGAGAATACACCTATCGACTATCTGGACTTTGCGTCTCCCGAACCCGGTCTGGGCGGAAAGGTGGGATTGGATGCCACCAACAAGCTCCCGCCCGAGACCAAGCGGGAATGGGGCACTCAGATTCGCATGGCGGATGACATCATCAACTTGGTCACCGAAAAGTGGAGCCAATACGGTCTTCCCGGTGATGGCAAACCTATCTGGAAATCCTGATATATGGCTTCTGACGATCTTTTAAATCTCCTTACAGATCTCATTAAAGACGCAAAAAAGGCCGGTGCGGATGCTGCCGATGCCATCGTGGTTCATGGCACGTCTATATCGGTGACCTATCGGCTAGGAAAATTGGAACACCTGGAGAGGTCTGAAGGCGGCGATATTGGGCTACGTGTTTTCAAGGGCAAACGCCAGGCGATCGTCTCCTCGGCCGACAGGAAACCAACAGCCCTGAAGGAACTGGTCGACCGAGCCGTTTCCATGGCCGCTACAGTCCCGGAAGATCCGTTTTGCGGCATTGCTGAGCCGGGCCAATTGGCAAAATCTTTACCGGAGCTGGACATCTGCGACCCTACCGACGTGCCGGTTGAAACCCTAATAGCCAAAGCAGAAGCCTGCGAAGCGGCGGCGCGCGGCGTTAAAGGCATCACCAATTCTGATGGCGCTTCCGCGAATTGGGGCAGACACAAAGTAGCGGTTGCCGCGTCAAATGGATTTGCCCGCACATACGAGTCATCGGGCTCATCAATGAGCGCGTCCGTACTCGCTGGCGATGCCGAAATGGGTATGGAAACGGACTATGACTACACGGCTGCGGTATATTTTGGCGATCTACGTACCCCTGAGGATGTCGGAAGAGCGGCTGGGGAAAGAGCTGTAAAGAAACTTGGCGGGCGCAAGGTGCCGAGCAAACGTGTGCCCATCATTTATGACCCACGTGTTGCACGTAGCGTATTGGGCCATTTTGTCGCCGCGATTAACGGCGCTGCCGTTGCGCGAGGAACGACCTTCCTGAAAGACATGATGGAAAAAGAGGTCTTTAACACCGCAATCACCGTGGTCGAAGATCCGCATCTTGATCGAGGTTTGCGATCAAAGCCCTGCGATGCCGAGGGATTGCCGAACACCAAGCGGAACCTTGCGGACAAGGGCATGCTGACGTCGTGGCTTCTCGATCTCCGCGCTGCCAGACAACTGAATCTCCAACCCACCGGTCACGCCAGCCGCGGCACGGGCTCGCCACCTAGTGCGAGCGCAACAAACGTAACGCTCGCACCGGGCGCTCAAACGCCTGCGAAATTGATGTCCGGCGTTAAGGAGGGTCTCTATGTCACGGACCTCGTCGGCCAAGGCGTGAATATGGTGACCGGCGACTATAGCCGCGGTGCCGTCGGTTTTTGGATTGAGAACGGTGAGATTGCTTACCCTGTTCACGAAGTCACGGTCGCAGGCAATCTAATAGACATGTTCAAAGCGCTGACTCCGGCCAACGATCTTGTCATTCGCTACGGGATAGACGCGCCGACGATCCGCATTGATGGCATGAGCGTGGCTGGAACGTAACCGGGCACTATTCTTTGTACTGCTCGGCGTAGCGCTGCAAATAGCTTTGTGCTCTTTCGATCGCCTCTTGTAAATGAGCCGGGCGCACCTGGTGGGCGACAGTCGCGCGGACGTGCATCAACAAGTAGCTAAAGTGATGATACATGGCGTCCGCGTCCTGGAACTTCTGAACCAGGCTCAGCAAATACTCGTCTAGCTCCTCGTCCTTAAATTTGTCGTGGAATTTTTCGGACTTGGCGTAAAGGTCCTCAATGACGTTTTTCATAGCGATCCCTGCATTGTCTTTGTAGGCGGCCGCCCCAAAGGGCAGTCCTAGCATACATTATCCGTGCGCCTCGAAAAGACTACTGAGTTACAGTGCCGGATAAACCAGCCATACAGGCTCAGGGTCGATGGAAATGTGTACGGGCAACCGCGTGATGATATCCCCGTCCGCCTGAACCGGCTCACCGTTCCCATTTTCTATCGCGAGTTGGCGACCTCGAATGACCTCAACATCTGGCCACATGGTTATCCGCCCAAGTATCAGGCCCAGTCCATACCGCGCAACGCTAAACCACCCACGCCCCTTCATCAGCACAACCTCAAATGAATCGTCGCTTAAGGACGCGGTCGGCGCCGCTATAAACGGGCCACCATATCTCCGGCCATTGCAGGCGACCATTGAAACAGTCGCGTGAGCTGTTCCGTCAATAACGATACTGCACGGCTCACACTTGTCTTTGAACGATTGCGTCGTGGCCTGCCAGACATAAGCTAGGGGGCCTAGTTTTTTCTTCAACCTCAGTGATACGCCATCAACCACATTGGCATCAAACCCGGAGCCAGCCATCATCACGAACCGTCGGCCGTTGGCGACGCCCACACGAATTTTTTTTAAAGTACCGTGCGCTAAAGCGTTTGCGACCTTGTTTGGATTCTTTTTAAGGCCAATCTCATCGGCCACGACGTTTGCCGTGCCCAAAGGAATAATGCCGAGAGAAATCGCTTTTCCTTTTAACCCGTTTACGACCTCGTTTATGGTGCCGTCCCCGCCCGCCGCCGCGATGATATCAAATTCCGTACTGGACGCGTCCTGGGCTATTTTCTCCGCATGCCCGGGCGCCTTTGTCTCAATAACAGTGACGGCGCATCCGAGGTTTTTCAGCTTTTCTACAACGTCGTTAAACCTGTTACGCCGCGACCGACCGGCGGCAGGGTTGAAAACCGCGAGAATTCTTCGCGCCGCCATGGATTTAGCGGCGACGTCTGGGTACGTTTGCGCCACGTCGAACTCCAAAATTGGCTTAATTCAGATCGAAAATGACAGTTCCGTTTCAGCAACGTGAACAGTTGAAGAAGATGCCTGCCCAGACTCTAGTCAGGCGAGTCCACATAACATATATCCAAGCCGCGCACCGCACATTTATTTAGGGATCACCCATTGCGCGCAATATCTAGTCAGCTCAGGTATCGGGCCGTATTTATTTCCGATATTCATTTGGGCACGCGCGGCTGCAAAGCTGATTTCCTTCTCGATTTTTTGAAGCACACAGAGTCGGACGTGCTTTATCTTGTGGGCGACATCGTTGATGGATGGCGCTTGAAGAAAAACTGGTTTTGGGCGCAATCGCACAACGACGTTGTGCAAAAGGTTCTGCGTAAAGCTCGAAAAGGCACCGACGTTTACTACGTTCCGGGTAATCACGATGAGTTCGCCCGAGATTTTCTCAATCTTGAATTCGGAGAGATAAAGGTACGGCGTGATGCCATTTATACGGCGGCCGATGGCCGCCGTTTTCTTGTGGCACACGGCGATGAATGCGACGGCGTTATGATTTACGCCAAGTGGCTCGCCATTCTTGGCGATAAAGCCTACGTCGCGGCGCTCACTCTAAACAATTGGTACAACGCCATGCGCCGCGCAATGGGCCTGCCGTACTGGTCCCTATCCAAATACCTAAAACACAAAGTCAAGAACGCCGTTCAATTTATCTCGAATTACGAGGAAGCGATGGCGCGCATGGCGCGCGAGAAGGGCGCCGACGGCGTGATATGCGGTCACATCCACCACGCCGAGATGAAGAACATTGATGGCGTTGCTTACATGAACGACGGCGATTGGGTCGAAAGCTGCACGGCGCTTGTCGAGCACTTTGACGGCCGCTGGGAAATTCTAAATTGGGCCGACATGCGCGGCTTTATACCTGATCAGAAAAACATCGAAGAAGTTGAAGCGGAGCAACAGCCGGAACTTCCAAACCTATCTCCGGTAAAAGGGCGTCCGCGCATACCGTTAGAAGCCACAACCAAGGCAAAAGAATGCGAATACTCATCGTCACCGACGCTTGGCACCCTCAAGTCAATGGCGTCGTCAGAACACTCACAACACTGAAAAGCCATCTTATAGAAGCGGGCCACGAAACGATCACCATATCGCCGGATCAGTTTCGCAGCGCCCCCTGTCCGACGTATCCGGAAATTCGTCTAGCTCTGTTTCCACGGAGGAAAATAGCCAGGACAATTGAGGGATTTAGCCCGTGCGTCATTCATATCGCAACTGAAGGCCCGTTGGGCATGGCCGCGCGAAAATACTGCCTAAAACGCGGCATTCCCTTTACCACAGCGTTTCATACGAAATTTCCTGAATACTTGAACGCCCGATTCAAAGTCCCTGTTGAGTGGACTTACGGCTTCATGCATCGTTTTCATGCTCCATCCAAAGGCATTATGGTTGCGACCGATAGCGTAGAGAATGAATTGGCGCATTACGGCTTTAAAAACATTAAGCGATGGAGTCGCGGCGTAGATACAAATCTCTTTAGACCAAGAGATAAAGACTTTCTCGATTTCCCTCGGCCCATCTCTCTATATGTCGGGCGCGTTGCCGTTGAGAAAAATATCGAAGCGTTTCTGAGGCTCAACAACCCCGGCACCAAAATCGTTGTGGGTGATGGGCCTCAGCTTCAGCATCTATCGAAAAAATATCCCAATGTCATCTTTGTCGGCGTGAAGGAAGGCGAAGACCTTGCCGGGCATTTCGCCGTAGCAGATGTGTTTGTGTTTCCCAGCCTCACCGACACGTTTGGATTGGTCCTGCTGGAAGCTCTGGCATGCGGCGTGCCGGTGGCTGCATACCCCGTGGCTGGGCCTTTAGACGTTATTGGTGACGCGCCAGTCGGGTGTTTGCATGACGATCTCAGTATTGCAGTGAACAAAGCCCTATCGGCGTCACCCATAGAGTGCCGGGCACATGCCCAAAAATTTTCCTGGGGTGCCAGCGTCGCCCAATTCTTGTCCAACGTATGCCCGTTCGACAGCGAACAATTTTTCAAACCCGACGCGAGTCCTGCTGAGCCTGAGGAAACAGTGGCCGTCACGACACGCTGAAATCGCGCCCATTTTCCATCACATCTATAGAGAGTCCGCCATATAGCCGACACTCCGGCATTCTCACCGCACCGAATCTCTTTTATTGTCTGCCCATCGAATGTAGCGAACACGGTGGGATTTGGGCGCATTTACGAAAAAGATCGGCCGCACGGCATTTGTGCAAAGCGTCGCTGCAGGCGCCATCGCGGGTATGGTGCACGCGCTCAAATCTACGACCTACTGGTCGACGGAAAATGAAGCCGTGGTTCATGAAGCATGGCAAGGCAGGTCGCCGGTTATAGTTGCGTTCTGGCACAACCGGCTCGCCATGATGCCAATGTGCTGGCAATCCCGAAAACCATTCCACATGCTGATCTCCGCGCATCCCGACGGGCGCCTGATATCGCGCGCCGTCAAATATTTCGGGATCAGCACTGTCGCAGGCTCCTCGACGCGCGGCGGGACGGATGCTCTCCGATCTCTCCTGCAGCGCCTTCGCGCTGGGGAAAGTGTGGGCATCACGCCGGATGGACCGCGTGGGCCGCGCATGCGCGCCCGTGATGGCGCCATTGCGCTCGCCCGGCTTTCCGGCGCACCTATACTTCCCGCGTCCATTTCGGTCTCGCGCCGCCGTGTGCTGAACACCTGGGACCGACTCATTGTGCCTGTACCTTTTGGGCGCGGGGCCATGGTATGGGGAGATCCGATATTTGCACCTCGCGAAACAGATGAAAAAAGTACAGAAGACTTGCGCCTCCAACTGGAAGCATCCTTGAACCACGTAAGCGCCCTCGCTGATAAACTTGCCGGACACCGGCCAATGGACCCCGCCATCGTGGGCGAGCCAACGGGACACAGTGCGTGACTCCTCCCTCATTTTGGTTTTCCGATAATGTACTTGCGCGGTTTTTGGACCCTATAGGTCGCATTATCGGTTCAATTACGACGCATAAAATCAAAAGCGCACGGCCACTACGAGTGAATGTGCCGGTCATATGCGTCGGGAACCTCACCGTCGGCGGGACCGGCAAAACCCCTATAGCTGCCTCTATTGCAGAAAGATTGCGTCAGCGCGGCAATCGGCCCGCTATTTTGTTACGAGGGTATGGGGGCAAACTCAAGGGACCGCTTAAAGTGGATTCCCGACTCCATACATTTGAAGACGTGGGAGACGAAGCCCTATTGCACGCCGTGACGACACCCACATGGGTTTCGGCAAAACGTGCACTCGCAGCGCTCGAAGCGATCAAAGATGGTGCGGACGTCTTGGTGATGGACGACGGACATCAGCATCCCAGCTTGGCCAAGGACTTATCACTGGTTTCCATTAACGGCCGGATTGGATTTGGCAACGGCCGCATTACACCGGCCGGACCACTACGTGAGCCGGCCGAAAGCGGACTCAGGCGTGCAGACGCTGCAATTGTCATGGGCGGCGATCCACATCAGCTATCGGCGGGTATTTCAAAACACACGCCCATTTTGCGGGCGCAGTTGGTTCCAGGACCAGAAGCAAAATATTTGAAGGGCGAGAAGGTTGTCGCGTTTGCCGGTATTGGAGATCCAATTAATTTTTTCCAGGCGCTAGCCGGTATCGGCGCGCGCGTTGTCTCTGCGCACCCTTTTGGTGATCATTACGGATACGCCGGCGCGGATATTCAAACCATACTGGACGAGGCCTTTTCCATCGGCGCAGTCCCAATCACAACAATGAAAGACGCGGTCCGCCTTGATCCGGATCAACGGCAACAGGTCAACGTGCTATCGGTGGATGTTGAATGGGAAGACCCCGGCGCACTCGACAAACTATTGGATCGGGCCCTCGAGTCTGCGAGAGTGCGGACTTAATTTACCGGCAGGACAGTCAATACAGTTTCAGGATCCAGGCGCGTATCGAACCACGTCACGCCGAAATGCAAATGCGGGCCGGTCGCCCGCCCCGTCATTCCTATTTCGCCGATGACGTCCCCTTGCTTCACGCTCTGTCCGTTCTCAACGTGAATAGCGCTCATGTGAATGTAGACGGACTGCAATCCAAAACCGTGATTGATAAACACGGTTTGGCCTGTGAGGGTCATATCGGGATCGGAAAGGGACACTATACCGTCCGCCGTCGCGCGTATGGGTGTGCCCTGCGGTGCGGCAATATCGAGCCCGGAGTGCGGAGCGCGGGGCGATCCATTCAGGATACGCTGGCTGCCAAAAACGCCTGAGATGCGTCCTTCTGCCGGACGCAAGAATCCAGTCTCGTAAAATGGCGTCAGGCTCACTTGGGCGCGGGCGGCGGCCATTTTCCGGCTATCGGCTGCAATTTTCGCCGCCGTCTCTGGGTCCGGTGTTACTAACGTCTGCGGCACACCATCGACGCGTTCGATATGCCAATCGCGCGGTGCAATCGATAAATTTTGGGCTTCCTTGAGTCCGCCGGGCAGTTCAATCGTCAAATCTGCGCGCGCAGGTGCATCGCGGTGCAGCCCAAGCAAAAAGGTACCCGTTTCGGAAACCGGCACACTGCGACCTTCATACGCGATCTTGCTTCCAGCAGGCGCTGTCCCAAGCACCAAACCCCCTTGTTCCAGTTTGCCCGACAACGTCACGTCAACGGCGAACGCGGGAAAGGCCCAAACCAAAATGACAAGTATCGCGCGATATATCACAACAGGCGCCCCTGATCTTTGTCCTCGTTCTTTTTCGATCCGCTCCGCGTACGTTTGAGCGGCACGCCATCTACATGCACGCCAATATCGCCGTCGCCGAACGAAACTTTCAACGCCGCACCTGGCGATGCGTCGGAGGCCCTTGAAACAACTTTGCCGTCACTCGATTTCACCATGGCGTAGCCGCGCTCCAACACGCGCTTTGGCGCGACCGATTCTATGCGAGCAGAGAGCCCTTTTAACTCTGTGGCCTTATCCTGAAGCACTCTTTTGCCTTCGCGCAATAAACTGCGGGTGGTCGCTGCAAGATCTTGTTGATGACGAACAATATCGCGCCGGAAACTGTCGAGATTGAGGCGTGCTGAAAGCACGGCCATCTCCTGCTTCTTTGACTGCAAAAGTGTCTCCGGGCCGCGTTGAAGCCGTCCACTCAAAACATCTAGGTCCTGGACCTTTTGCTCGACAATGACATCAAGCCGGGGAATGCCGCGCACGAGGCCTTCGAGATGAATGCGGTTTTCTTGAAGCATGCGAGTCATAGCGTGCGTCAGTCGCCCATGCGCTTGTTGGACATCGGCCAACAGGTCAAGGCGCACCGGCACCGCCATCTCGGCGGCGGCCGTCGGGGTCGGTGCTCGCCGATCCGCGGCATGATCTATCAGGGTCCAGTCCGTCTCATGACCCACCGCCGATATCAGCGGAATGTCCGAAGCCGCGGCCGCCCGAACAACGACCTCCTCATTGAATGCCCAAAGATCCTCCAGACTGCCGCCGCCGCGCGCGACAATCAGCACATCGGGTCGGGGAACTATCCCGTCCCGTTTAAATTGATTGAACCCTCTGATCGCTGCCGCGATTTCTTCGGCTGCACCATCACCTTGGACCTTTACCGGCCAA
>Ga0181593_10000554_pt1 | contig 32779 bp, 17 predicted proteins | sample 071ome_19_FD_133756 | JGI IMG/M metagenome (GOLD analysis project Ga0181593, IMG submission 133756) | Coastal salt marsh microbial communities from the Groves Creek Marsh, Skidaway Island, Georgia - 071413AT metaG (megahit assembly) | ecosystem: Environmental > Aquatic > Marine > Intertidal...
CTCTGCGTGGGGGGCGCGTCCTTTGGGGGCACGCTCGGGGGGTCCGGTATTGGGGGGCAGTCTTGGGGGGGTGTAGAGACGTGCCGGGGGGCCTGGGGGGTGAGCGGGACCGAGCCTGCGCTCGACCCAAGCGCGTGTGGCCGAGCCTCATGCGGTGAGGACGCCCGCTGCGCTTTAGACGCTAATGGTGAAGCCCGCTGTATCTGTGATCCACGCTATGAGGGGGATGGGCAGAGCTGTGAGCCACAGCCCTGCCCCCCTAACGCCTCGGGCGCGCCGACCTGCGCGTGTGACGAGGGCTTCGAGGGTGAGCTTTATTATGAGCTCTCTAGTCGCTCATGGATGGGTAGCTGTCTCCCCGTCGACCGCGTCTGTCATGAGGGCAGGCGCGTCTCAACCTCGTGCGGGGTTGGGGTCTGTAGAGCTGACGGCTACCTGCTCTGTGAGGGCGGTGAGTGGGTTGAGTATTGCGAGCCTGAGCCCGCCTCGGAGGGGCTTGACCTCTGTGATCAGCTCGACAGCGACTGTGATGGGGCCCTCGATGAGGACTTTATCGCCGAAGACACGAGCTGTGGCCTTGGGGTCTGTAGCTCAAGCGGGGTGACCAGCTGTGAGCAGGGGCGGGTCTTTGACTCGTGCCAAACGGGCGCGAGCCAGGGGCGTGACGCGAGCTGTGATGGGCTGGATCAAGACTGCGACGGGAGCGTTGATGAGTCCTTTAGTCCTCGCGCTGTGCGCTGTGGAGTTGGGACCTGTGAGGCAGACGGGCAGGTCGTGTGTGAGGCGGGCGAGGAGCGTAGCCTGTGTAACCCTGAGCCCCCATCGGGTAACGACTCGAGCTGTGACGGCCTTGACCAAGACTGTGACGGCCTCATAGATGAGGGCTACGCAGGCCTCCCCGTCACCTGTGGGGTGGGCGCGTGCTTCTATAATGGGCTCACCCGTTGCGTGAACGGCCAAGCTGAGGAGGTCTGTGTCCCGCTCCCTCCTGCCGAAGATGACGTGAGCTGTGACGGGGTCGACGATGACTGCGATGAGCGGGTAGACGAAGACTTCAGCTCCACAGTGACGAGCTGTGGGGTTGGCGTATGTCAACGTCAAGGGCTCAACCGCTGTGAGGAGGGCGTCGAGTACAATGACTGCGCTGTTGGCCTGCCCGAGGGAGATGACTCGAGCTGTAACGCGATCGACGAGGACTGTGATGGGACCGTAGACGAGGCCTTTGAGAGCTACCTCACCGCTTGCGAGGGCGAGGGTAGCTACGCCTGCCCCGCTCAGGCCTCTGTCAGCTGTGTAGAGGGCGCGGAGCGCTTTGACTGCGACGCGACCCTCTCAGCGCTGAGTGATGAGACCTGTGATGGGGTGGATGATGACTGTGACGGGACGCTCGATGAAGACTATGAGCCTGTGGAGGTGAGCTGTGGCCAAGGGGTCTGTCATGACACCTCTGTCACGAGCTGTGTGGAGGGGGTCGTGACCGACCGCTGCGTCACCCGCGCCCCCTCTGGAGATGACAGCGACTGTGACGGCCGTGATGATGACTGTGATGGCGTCGTGGATGAGTCCTTCACCCCTCATGAGGTCAGCTGTGGCTCAGGGCTCTGTAGCTCGGTCGGTGAGGCCCGCTGTGAGGGGGGCGTCTACGTCACCGACTGCACGCCCGCGGAGATCACGAACGCCGACGAGAGCGCCTGTGATGGGGTCGATAACGACTGTGATGGTCGCGTAGACGAGGCTTACCTCTCTACCCGCACCTCATGTGGTGACGGCGTCTGCGTCGCGGTCGGGAGCAGCAGCTGCTCAAGCGGGACGATCTCGGAGAACTGCACCCCGCTCTTACCCACAGGGGACGACGCGGACTGTGACGGGGTCGATCAAGACTGTGACGCGTCCACCGACGAGAGCTACCCGCCGGTGATCGATGAGTGTGGGACCGGCGTCTGCTATAACACCGCCGCCTCCTCCTGTGTGGAGGGCATAGTACAGAACAACTGTGTTGAGCTCCCTCAGCAGGGTGATGACAGCCTCTGTGATGGGATCGACCAAGACTGTGACGGCCTGATCGACGAGGCCTATCAGCCTGTCCCTACCACCTGCCTGTTCGGCTCCGTGTGTGTCCAGCCTGGGCTCACCCAGTGCGTCAACGGCTCCGTCCGAGACGTCTGTGACCCCCCCTCGTTCTACACAGGCTCCGACAACAGCTGTAACAACCAAGACAATGACTGTGACGGCCGGATGGATGAGGCCTTCGTGGGCGGGATCTTCTACTGTGGCAACGGCGTCTGTCAGGGGAGTGGCTTCAAGTCATGCATCAACGGCGTCGAGGGAGGTGGGAGCTGTACGACCTCTGACCCCACGGGTGGAGACGGCGAGTGTAATGGGATCGATGAGGACTGTGATGGCCGTACAGATGAGCACTACGGCACACGCTCAACGAGCTGTGGGCAAGGGGTCTGCGAACGCACAGGCACAAAGAGCTGCTCCAATGGGAGCATCGTCAGGAACTGTTCCCCAGGGGATCGCACCGGTGATGACTCAACGCTCAACGGCCTAGACGACGACTGTGATGGTCGCACAGATGAGCACGCGATCCCACCTGAGACGAACTGTGATGGGCAAGACAATGATCTGGATGGGAGCGTCGATGAGGGCTACGGGGTCCGCCCATCCACATGTGGCAACGGGGCCTGCGCGAGCACCGGGACGAAGACCTGCGTCAATGGGAGCGTTCAGGACACCTGCGTCGCTAACACCGGTAACGACAACGACTGCGACAACCAAGACGAGGACTGTGACGGGAGCTTTGACGAGCACTACAATGGGGGCTCAACGAGCTGTGGGACGGGCGCCTGTGCTCGGACAGGCTCGTGGGTATGCTCAGGGGGTAGCCCCACCAACACCTGTCAAGATGGCAACCCAGGCACCGAGGTGCTTGGGAACGGGGTCGACGATGACTGTGATGGGAGCACCGATGAGGGAGCGCCTGCTCCAGTGCGGATCGGGACGATCATCGTCCGCTGCGACTTCACGGGCGGGCTGTGGTACACACACCGTGATGGGTTCAACTCAGGGGACATCTTCTTCAGCTCCGGACAAGAGTGCTATCGCGTAAGTGGTCCGCTCTATGACACGAATTCCGCAGGTTACGTCCAGATCGACGGGACGAAGGATGAGATGGGGGCCTGCGCGAACATCTGCTTTTGAGGTCACCCTCAAAGGGGCGTGGGCCGCGCCTAGGGTAAAAGCACCATCAGCTCACGGCTCACGCAGCCCTCACCATGAGCGCCACACGCGGTGAGCTGAGCCCGCCCTGAGCTGACCGCGCGGAGCTGTGCCCCCACGCGCTCAAACTGAGGACCATGGACGGTGAGCGACCCAAGCTCAACCTCAGCGCCCGCCTCCCCGATCAAGGCCACGCCCACTCGCTCACCGAGCTCAAACACCGACCGCTCTGGGCTCAAGCGTATGGTGAGCCTCTCGGAGGTTGGGCGCGCTGTAGTGGGCGCTGTAGTGGGCGCTGTAGTGGGCGCTGTAGTGGGCGCTGTAGTGGGCGTCTCTTGAGCTGTTGAGCGCTCATCACCTGGGCGACTGCAGATAAAGACCCAAGCGACGCCTAAGGTCAAGCTGAGGGCTAAGGTCACCCTGATCGCAGGAGAGGCGCTCCGCTGATGCCTCTCCCCTACGTGACCTCGCTCGACCTCTTGGGTCGCCCACTTCGCTCCCTGAGTGCCCCCCCCATACCCCTCTTCAAAGTGTCGCGCCCACCTCGCTTGACGGGCAACCTCAAGTGAAGGAGGTGAGCGGAGCACGTCGAGCGCGTAGCCCTCGTGGCTCCAGAGCCACTCGATGAGCGCTCCGCTCGCCGCGCAGGCCGCCCGAGCGCTCGAGGCGCTCGGCTCCATGTCATCCCCCTGGTCATGGGCGCCAAGGTTCCCAAGTGGCTGGAGGGCGATCAATGAAGCGGAGGCGGAGGCGGGGAGCTCTCCTCGCTTCTCCAGCAAGTGCGCTGTGCGCTGAAGGCTTAAAGCTTGAGGCTCACTCGCCCCACGGAGGCGCTCTGAGCGCGTGAGGAGGGCCTTCGCTACGAGCTCACCGAGCTTCCTGCACTCTACGAGCGAGGCCTCATATCGGCCCTCCTCACAGAGCAGGTGGGCCTCAGCGAACCGAAGCGCGAGGCGCTCGACGCTCTGCTCGCTGAGCAGAGGCAGTCCCCGCTCAGCCTGCCGTCCATCGCCCCTCATTACAGGTCCATCGCGCTTAACAGGTAGAACGCGAGCGCGCCGAGCACGACCCCCTTCAGGCCTGTGTCAGCCCACAGCGTCACCCTCAGCTCACCGTTCAGCTGGTCGAGCCTAGGGATATAGGAGCGCGCCCCATCAAGTGGACCGGCAGGGTTCGCCTCGCTCAGCTCCTCCGCCGTAGTCTGCTCGAGCCCAAAGCCCTTGAGATATTGAAGGCTGAGACCGAAGCCGAGCCACCCTGGGACGCGCACGTAGCGGAGCCCAAGCTCACCGACCATATAATGTGCGCCAGCGACCTGCATATAGCCAAGCGAGGCGCTCGGCGCCCACCTCGTCCAGTTCCAGTGCTGATAGCCCAAGGCCACCCCGAGCTCATCATCGAGGACGCCTCCGATCTCATCAGGTGCTTGGCTCAGCACCGCAAAGGCGTCGAGGAACAGTGACCTCTCGAGCGCGTCCTCGAGCTGGACTCTCGTCTTCAGATGATAAGAAAGCCCCTCCGCCTTCACCCCGTGGCTGACCCCAACCCACAGCTCAAGGGGAGACAGCTCCTCCACTCGCTCCTTGGTCTCTTTCTCACGCTTCAATCTCAGCGCCTCAGCCTTCTCCTCGGCCTGCTCCTGCTCACGCTTCGCCTTACGCTCCGCGCGTCGACGCTCGCGCTCCTCTTCCTCCTCTGCCTCTTCTTTCGCCCTTCGCGCTCGCTCTTTCTCACGCTTCGCCTTACGCTCCGCGCGGAGACGCTCGCGCTCCTCTTCCTCCTTTGCCTCTTCTTTAGCTCTCCGCGCTCGCTCTTTCTCACGTCGAACCTCAGCCTCTCGCTCGAGTTGAGCTCGGAGCGTAGGGTGCTTGACGTGTGGGTTCTCGCGTGGGTCTCGACCACACTCATTTAAAAATTCAACCGCGGTCTGCTCTCGATCCGCCTCACTGACCGCCCGTGAGAGCTCCATGACGGGCCTGAGCTCTCGCCAGGTCTTATCGCAGGCGATCCTGCGTAGGTAACGCTTTCTCCAGTAGCTCGCTCGCCCCTTCGCCTGCTGAGCGAGCCGCTCATATTGGGTATACACAGCGAGCCTAGACCACAGCAGGATCTTCCGCTCAACGGTCTCATCCTCATCTTCATCTACCCTGAGCGCCTCATCATATTGCACCATAAGCGCCGTCGGGATCCCAAAGCGGCTGACCACGGTCAGCTCCTTAAAAGCGGGGAGCGGGTCCTCTTTGAGCTGAGCGCTCGCGACGACCCCCTCACCTCCATCCCCTGTCGAGCTTGAGAGCTGGAGTAAGAGCAGCCCTGTCGCCTTCTTGAGCGCCTCTGCGAGCTCGTCCTCATCGCTGGCGGTGGCGGCCTCAACCCCCATCGACCGGTCATCACGTACCCTGTGGAGCCTCAAGCTCGCCTTCAGCACCCCCTCAACCGACCTCACCGAGCCTGAGAGCACATAGTGCGCCTGAATGGCCCGACCTACCTTCAGCTCACAGTTGCTGGTGCAGGCCTCGCTGACCTCAGGGTCCTCGAGGAGCACGCTGATGTTCTCGCGAGACATAATGATAAAGTCATCCCCCAAGGTCCGCTGAGCTTCCGCTCTCAGCTGATCGCTCAATGACATCAGCTGAGCGACCTCAAGCGCGTTAAAGCTCTTAAGCTCTAAGACCGCGATCCGCTGTTGTGTAGCCCGTTGGGCCTCGGCTGGGCTCCCAAACCAGAGCTGGCACACCCACATCAGCGCCACGAAGCGACAGACGTGAACGAACCGAGCGCGCAGTGTACTCTTCACCCGTCGCTCTCCACACGCGCCTAATGAGCGCCCTCATCATGCGCTCCATCTTCATCTCGCTCAGGCGGGAGCGGGTCGGTGTACGCCTTCCCTGCGCCATAGCGATAGACGAGCTCCCCTCCCTCCTCTCCCGCCTCGATCGCGAGCGCGCCACAGACGAAGGCCGTGAGCACGGTCGCGCCCGCTAAGGCCAGCGCCTTGCGCTCAGACTCAGACACCGCCGCGCCGATCGCGAGCAGGAGCGCCACGACGCTCGCCCACAAGAAGCGCTCCGCCGCCTCCTCATGCTCATGGATGTGGTCATGGCTCAAGACTCGCTCTACGCGCTCCTCCTCTGCCTCACCCGTCTGCATCGCGACGAGCGCGCTGAAGGTCATCACGGCGTGGAGCCCCGCGGCGATCAGCCAGGTCCTCCGCGCAAGCCACCCACGCCACCAGCAGAGGGCGATGACCCCCGAAAGCAAGGGCATCAAGACCGCGAGCCCGAGCGGGATGTGCACAAACAGTGGGTGAAGTGGGATAGACTCCATGGGTAAACTCCTCATCTAGAGCGCGATAAGCTGAACACAAAAGGTTGGGATGTTCTACCTATATTCAGCGCTACTTTCATCGAAATTGCTTGATTTTTAAACCTCTGATCCCCAAGCACTCTCGTGGATAGACCACAGAGCAATCTCAGCACACAGGAGCAGGCTATGTTTACAGGGCTCATCGAGGCAACCGGGAGCTTGACCCGCGTGGAGCGAAGAGGGCCAGGGGTGACGCTCACGCTCCGCGCTCCACACACGATGGTGTCCGAGCTGACCTTAGGTGAGAGCGTCGCGGTGGACGGCGCCTGCCTCACCGTGACCCGCTATGGTGGAGACGCCTTCACTGTAGACGCCTCCTCAGAGACGATGGACAGGACCACCCTCGGCCTACGAAAGGTTGGCGATGAGGTCCACCTAGAGCGCGCGCTCCGCCTCGGAGATCGGCTCGGGGGACATTGGGTATCGGGCCACATCGATGACACCGGCGCGCTCCGCTCAGTCAAGCCCTTAGGTGAGGCGCGTGAGCTGTGGTTTGACGCTCCGCCAAGCGTGCTTCGCTACGTGGTCGAGAAGGGGTCTATCGCGATCGATGGCGCGAGCCTCACGGTCAACCAGCTCGACGCCACAGGCTTCTCTGTGGTGCTGATCCCTCACTCTCAAGGGCTCTTACACCTCAGCGAGCGATCACCTGGGGCGCGTGTGAACCTCGAGGCTGACATCATTGGTAAGTATGTTGAGCGCCTCCTAGGGCTCGCTCAAGGAGCGCACGCTGACCACTCTGTAGGCTCCTCAACTCACGGGAGCGCTCGCTCACTTGACCTCTCAACCCTCGCTAAGGCGGGTTTTTTACGGTAGTGGGGTCGCTTTTCTCCGCTCGAGATTGACGGGCGGTGCTCCGAAGCCTATTAGTCGGTGTCGAGTCGCGTCACGCGCGCAGACAGTTCTTTACACGCACAGGGGAGCTTGACGGATGAACAGGACGACAGAGCGAGAGATCATCGAGCGCGTCGAGCGAGCGCTCGCGGAGATCAAGGCTGGCAAGATGGTGATCCTCGTCGATGATGAGGACCGTGAGAACGAGGGAGACCTCGTCATGGCCGCCGACAAGGTGAGCCCCGAGGCGATTAACTTCATGGCTAAATTTGGCCGAGGCCTCATCTGCCTGTCGCTGAGCGCCGAGCGCTGTAAGCTCCTCAACCTCGACCTGATGGTGCGTGAGAACAAGAGTGGCTTCGGGACCGCCTTCACGGTCAGCATTGAGGCGGCTGAGGGGGTCACGACGGGCATCAGCGCCGCAGACCGCGCGCGCACCGTCCAGGCCGCCGTCGCTCCCGACGCTCAGGCCTCCGACCTCGTGCGCCCTGGGCACATCTTCCCGCTCCGCGCCGCCCCTGGTGGCGTGCTCGTCCGCACTGGCCAAACCGAGGGCTCTGTAGACCTCGCGCGCCTCGCGGGCTGTGACCCCTCAGGGGTGATCTGTGAGATCATGAATGATGACGGGAGCATGGCGCGACGCCCTGAGCTTGAGATCTTCGCCGAAGAGCATGGGCTGATGATCCTCTCGGTCGCGGACATTATCCAGTATCGCCTGCGTCGTGAGAGCCTTGTTCAGCGCAGGAGTGAGGCCGAGGTAGAGGTCTCTGACATCGGCGTCTTTAAAGCCTACAGCTACACCACCATCGTCGATGACCTTGAGCACCTCGTGTTCGTGAAGGGGAACCCAAGCCCAGACCGACCGATCTTAGGGCGAGTCCACCAAGAGAACATCATGGGCGACATCTTCAGGAGCGATAAGAGCGAGAGCCGTTGGCGTCTGGAGTTTGCGCTCCGCGAGATTGAAGCGGAGGGCTGTGGGGTGCTCGTGTATTTACAAAAGAGCGCGCCTCGCGTGAGCGCAGAGCTTGACCGCCTGAGTGGCACCGTGTCTGATGTAGCTCAGCCTCAGCTCGACCGTGGCGCGATCGGCCTCCCTCCTGACCTGAGAGAGTTTGGGATCGGAGCGCAGCTCCTGCTCGACCAAGGGGTCCGCCAGCTCAAGGTGATCACCAGCACCCCGTCCCGGATCCGTGGCCTAGAGGGGTACGGGATCACCGTCGTAGACGAGCTCCTCATCCCAAACCGCCACGCGCGCTGAGCGCCCTCGACAGACCTGACAGCATAAAGGACAGCTAAGATGAGCACACAGCCGAACCAACCGACCCTTATCGAAGGTACAATGAACGCCACTGGGATGCGCTTCGCGATCATCTCCGCGCGCTTCAACAGCTTCATCGTCGAGCAACTTGAGGCGGGCGCGCTAGACGCGATCCGCCGTCACGGTGGTGACCTGTCTCTCGTAGACGTCTTAAAGACCCCTGGCGCCTATGAGCTCCCGATGATCGCCGATAAGGTCGCTAAGACAGAAAAGTATGACGCGATCATCGCGCTCGGCGCGGTGATACGTGGCGCGACCCCTCACTTTGACTTCGTGGCAAATGAGTGCGTCAAGGGCCTCTCGCAGGTCTCGCTGTCTTACGGCCTCCCTGTGATCTTTGGGGTCCTCACCGTAGACACGATTGAGCAGGCGATCGAGCGCGCAGGCACGAAGGCAGGCAACAAGGGCGCTGAGGCGGCGCTCGCGGCGGTAGAGATGGTCGACCTGATGCGTCAGGTGACCGTATGAGCGACCAGCCCTCTGAGCAGGAGCCACGTGAGCGCTTAGGCACGCCGGTAAGGTCGCCGAGCAAGGGCGCTCCTAAGGGGTCAAACCGGGTGAACCTCAAGATGAGGCTCACCCGTGAGGTGGCGCTGTGGGGGCTCTTTGCACAAGACGCGAACCGTGATCACCGCGTGAGCCCATTTGAGCTCACGAGCGCTCAGCTCGAGCTCTGGCGCTCAGACCGTGACATGTGGCGCCTCTATTTTGGTCAGGTGAAGCCAAAGGAGCGCGTCACGAGCCTCTGGAAGGGTGAGGTCATCTGGCATCAGAGCCAAGCGCTGATCGAAGGGGTGCTCCGTTACAAAGGGGCGATCGACGCCTTGATCGCCCGTAGCTCGCATCACTGGCAGCTCCACCGCATGGGTGACATCGACCGCAACCTGCTCCGGATCGCCACATATGAGCTCTGCTTTGAGCCGGAGATCCCTGCCCGCGCGGTCCTCAACGAGGCCATCGAGCTCGGTAAGCGTTATGGGTCAGCGGACAGCGGTCGCTTCATTAATGGGGTCCTCGACCGCGTCGCCCAGGAGCTCGGGCGCGTCGCGTCTCGAGGAGGCAAATCACGCGTACCTCAGGTTGAGGTCGTAACCCGCAGGAGCCACGCCTCCGCGAGCGAGGAGCCTTGAGCCGTGGCGCCCTCGCGCGAGGGGCTCCCTGAGCGGTACCTCAAGGCGCTCGCTAGGCTCACAGAGGGGAGGCAGGGGGTGCTCGATGAGCGCGCTGAGCAACAGGCTGAGCGCCTAAGAGCGCGCTTTGCGGTGAGCGAGCCGGAGCACTTAGCCCTGCTCGCCGAGCTCCTCGGGGTCAGCCCTGAGCTTGAGGAGCCCGCTGAGCCCCCCCCCCTTGAGCTCGCGCTCAAGCTCACCGAGGAGCCCACAGGGGGGCTCACCCTCTCCTGCGCGCTGATCCACCGCGGAGACTTCAGCTTTGAGCGCCTTGAGGTCAGCCTGTATGGGGTCTTATCTGGGGGCGCACGGAGGCTCTTAATCGAGGGCCTTGAGCCCGATGAGCGCTCGGTCATCTCCGCTCCTCTGATCGCGCACAGCGGAGCTGATGGAGACACGAGGTGGGCGGGGGCTCAGCTCCAGATCAAGGCCACCGACATCGCGGATGAGGTCAGCTATTATCGCGCGGTCGCGATCGCTTGGGAGCTGACAGCGCAGGAGGCTGAAGAGGTGGCAGAGCCCACCTCTGGTGACCTCTCTCTCGCCCGCGCGGCGCACCCTCAGTTTGAGCGCTGGGGCTTTAAACCCGAGGGCCCGCTCTGCGCTCAAGAGGAGCGGAGCGCCTGGGAGGCCTGCGCAGGGAAGCGACTCTATTACAGCCTGCTTGGGCCTGGTGACTGGCGAGAGGTCCCGCTGTTTGAGGTGAAGGAGGCCCCCTATTATGTGTGGGAGGTCGCCTCTGCTCAACCCACAGATCAGCGTGAAGGCGCGCGCGCTCACCGGGTGGGAGATCGCCTGAGCGTCAACCTGAGCGAGCTCAGTTATCATGAGCGCCTCTGCCCCTCAGGGCGCGCGTGGGTAGGCGCCCCGCTCGGGGTAGGGAACGACTGGGAGACCCCGCTCCACCTCATCGAGCTCAGTGAACAGCTCTGGTGCCATGAGACCCCCATCACCCAGGCGCTCTGGAGAGAGGTGATGGGCCAAAATCCAAGCGCGATGATAGAGGAGGAGGCCCCTGTTGACTCAGTGAGCTGGTGGGAGGCGCTCCTCTTCTGTAACCGGCTCAGCGAGCGGGTGGGGCTCGCCCCCGTCTATGACTTAGCGCGTGATGAAGAGGGAGCGCAGCGGGTCAAGCGCCTCGACCTCAGCCCAGACCTGCTCACTCAGGCCTCAGATGAGCGTGTACACTGGGGGTATCGCCTCCCTACCGAGGCCGAGTGGGAGCACCTCGCCCGGGCGGGACAAGACCGGCCCTTCGCGGGCGCCCACTACCCAGATGAGGTCGCGTGGACCTTAGAGTCAAGGCGACAAGCGCCGGCCCCTGTCGCCCAAAAGAAAGCCAACGAGTGGGGGCTCTATGACCTCTGTGGCAACGTCTGGGAGTGGTGTGAGGACCGCTTTGAGGAGTTCATCTACCGGAGACGCGTGAGTGGCGCTCTGAACCCGCGCCAGTGGGATGAGGGCGAGGCGTCTAGGGTCCGTAGAGGTGGGAGCTGGGCGACTCGAGACGAGGGCTGTCGTGTCTTTAGCCGAGCCCAAGGGGAGCCCTCATGGAGGAGTCACTTTGTGGGGCTACGGGTCGTGCGAGTGGAGCGAGGTGGCCCACCCCCTCAGGATCAAGCGCCCGTCACCCAGCCGAGCTGGGGCGACCTAAGCTCAGGTCCCGTCGCCCTGATCGGCGCAAAGGGGACCGACCGTCGAGGGTGGATCCTGCGCCTTGAGGCGCTCGGGGTGCCTGTGACCTTAGACCTAGACGAGGCGCTGAGCGTGGTCTGGGTGTGGTGCCCACGAAAGACGCTACGGAACACACAGCTCCGAGGTCTCGAGCGTCACCCCATGGTGCGTGACCGGAGCGTAGAGGCCTCCCTCAAGAGCCGACCTCGACAGCCAACGACCCAGGTCGCCCTGACCCTCGAGCGCATGAGGGGGCGTGGGCGGTGGACTTTAGAGGAACCAGAGCTCTTAGCGCTCTTACTCGAGCGTGAACATGAGCTCGCGCCCACCGTCGAGCCGGTCATCGAGCTCCCAAGCGCTCCGGAGCCTACCCCGCCCGATCCCCCCCCGAAGCCGGCCCGCTTGAGGGTGGGGGTGATCGGTCGCTTCGCGCTCACCCAATCCGAGCTGAAGCGTCGCTTAAGAGCGCACAGCATGATCCCAGTCATGGTGAACGCGCACACCGCGATCGAGCGACTCGACCTACTAGTCTGTGGTGGGGGGAATGAAGCTCAGCGACAGGCGCGACGCGCGAGAGGCCTCAAGGTGAAGGTGGTCAGCGAGGTGGAGGGTTTACAATTGCTTGAGTCACGCCAGAAAAGGTCAGAAACATAGACATTTGGTACATGTTGGCTCTTTCCCAGAGGGGAGTAATCAAGTACAATAATAAGCGCAATTCAGATTAATCTCACTCAAAGCACTACGCTCAGCTCACGCCTTGTCCTAAAACTAGACTGTTTAGCCTTATGATCTCGATCCATAACAACTTTGAGTCGGTGCGCCTCAGCAGGCACATCTCGAACCGCCTAGGTTCACTCAAGATGACCTATGGGCGGATCTCGACAGGGCTTAGGGTCAACAGGTCGGGGGATGACGCGGCAGGCTTACAGATCAGCACCCGCCTCACGAAGCAGATCATCGACGCGCAGGCTGAGATCAAGAACATCACCGATGAGACCTCCCTCTTGCAGGTCGCCAACGGGGCGCTCGGGGAGAGCTTAGACGCGCTTCACAGGATGCGAGAGCTGGCGGTTTCTGCGGCGAATGAGACCCTCTCGCTAGAGGACCGCAACGCGCTCCAAGCTGAGTTTAAAGCCCTGATGACCCACATCGATGAGATCTCAGAGAACACGACCTTTAATGGCAAAAAGATCCTCACCTCAGAGGCCTCACAGCTCCGGCTGTCGTTAATGGGCGATGATGACAGCGCTGATAACGCGCTCTCCACCGCGCTCCTCCCCACGATGAACACACGCTCCTTGGGCACCCAAGCGCGTTATCAGAGCGCGCGTCGTGGGGTCTTTGTGAGCCCTCTTGAGACTGGAGACCTCGTGATCAATGGGGTTGAGGTCAGAGGCACAACTCGCTTTGATGATCAGAGCTCGTATTGTTACGCGTCAGGCTCAGCGCTCGCCAAGGCGAAGGCGATCAACGCGGTGACCGAGCACACGGGGGTGAGGGCGCGCGTTGATGAGAACGTGGTCGAGGGTCGTGAGGCGATCCGAGCGCTCGAGCTTGACGAACAGCACTGGCTTAAGATCAACGGGGTCTATTTCTCAGGCTTTAAGGTTGAAGACAACGACGCGAGCGGTGAGCTCAGAAAGCACCTGAACGCGGCGTTCTCACAGACAGGTGTTAAGACCTCAGTGACCCAAGAGGGTCACCTGCTCCTCAGCGCAGAAGATGGTAGAAATATCACGGTCGAGTACGGCGATGGGGATGTACGTGACGCCCTGCGCATCGTGGATCTTTTTGGGGATCCCGTGAACCTCTCCGACACACTTGAGCCCGCAGAGTACACGTATGATGGCGACGCTCAGCTGATCAGCAGTGACGTCAGCGCAGCGGGCTTCAGCGCAGTGTTCAAAGGAGACCCAAACATTACCGGGGACACGAGCGGTCAGTATGGGGGACACCGTGACCTCGTCGACTACATCATCGAGGTCGTGGACCCTGGGCCGCTCGGGACCGCGACCTATCGAATTAAGCAAGAGAGCGCGTCCTTTGTCGCGGTGGGCACCAAAGACACAGATGACAGCGATCACCTCTTTAATGCCCCAGGGGTGATTCAACAGCATGACCCTAGCAAGCTCGCAAACCTCACCTCAGTCTATGACAGCGCGAGCACGCGGGAGCTACGGATTGAGGTGAAAACAGAGGGCAACCCTTACGCGACGACAGAAACTGATCGGCCCCTCGTTGACCTCGTCCTCTACAACACCTCAAGCGGGATCGAAGAGGAGCGAGTTGAGCGATATATCTCTATTCTTGACGGCCAGATCGATGAATTTCTCGCTGACTATGGGGTCTCTTTTAAGCCCTTACAGAACAGCGCAAAGGGATACTCAAACGCAAACGGCTATCGGTCAGTGAACCATCAACTAAACCTTGAGCAGGTCTCTGTGGGCTCAGGTCATGACTATAGCCCTAGCCCTAAACCAGTGTTTGTTGGTCGCTGGGACAACGGGTGGCTCACGGTTCGATTTGATGTAGAGGTCATCAGCGCAGGTCACGGAATTGGGACAAAAGACCTTGCAGGGACCGCTGAAGAGCCAGCGAAGATCAAGGTCACCGCGAACGTGTTTCGAGATGGGAGTGACACCGTCACTTCACAAGAAGTTAAGACCTTCAGCCTTGACTCAAACAGCGAGCGTTATGATGTCGACTTTTCAACGCTAGACCCTGGGATTGGTCGGATCTCTCTCTTCTTCCCTCAGCCCCTCTCTCAGCTTGAGGCGGGGGTCTCTACACCCGAGTGGACAACCTCAAGCGGGTATGATCTCGACCCTGATCTCAAAACGCAATATTATGTGGGGCCTGACATCCGTGAGTACCTCGTCCACTTCACGAGTGATGGGGTCTTTACACCTGAGTCTGGAGATGGCCCATCAGCGAACTTGTACGCGAACGGAAGCTATGTCGACACGATCAGTGAGGTCAACAGTGAGTACTTTAAGCTCTTAGGTCCCACAGGCGACTTCGAGGGACTCCAGCTCAAAATGGCCCCCCCTAAGATCACCGGCCAGAGTCGTTATATTCGGTTTCTTGGAGGTCACAGAAGCAGCGGTGCCTTCTCGATTAACGAGTATGCAGGAGAGAACCGCCGAGTGGTTGTAGAGATCACAGAGGGGGGAGACACCTTTGGTGATGATCTCGCTCAGTTTAAGTATTATGATCAAGACACAGGGGAGGTTTTTCTCTCAAACGCAGACGCGAGCTTCCACTCTGGAGACGGGGGGCTCATCCTCCCTGACGGCCTTAAGATCAACTTTACCTCCTACACGAACAACAGGGTGAGCAGCATCACCGCGACGTCAGATGGGGCGACCAACTACCTACAGCGGACCTCAAGCACGAACTCACATGACTCCTATAGTCGTGGCAAGATCGGAGACATGACCGCGACCTTGGAGGGCACCACCACCGTTACGCCCTTCAGCCATGATGTACTTCAGGGCGGGCAGGTCACGTACACGCTCCTAGACGTGGAGACCCCTCAGAGCTTTACAGTTGGCGGAGGGCTGAGCACGTCAGACATCACCTCGGTCACAGGGAGCTATGTGTCGGGGGGCGACTACGCGAGCACCCAAGACTTTTACCTGTTCTTTAAAGATGGGGTCGCGCACCTCTCGACAGGGAGCAATGGAGACGTCATAGCGAACACAGCGCTCACGGACAGCTCAGGGATTGACGGGAGCAACACCTTCACGATCAACGGCTCCTCTGTGACGATCAACTATGACCTCTCAGCGATTGATGATCAAATCGACCTCGACGCCTCAGATGAGACGGTCTCCGCGGTTAAGATCAGGTTCATTGAGGAGGTGGTCGTCGAGGACTATGACCTCAAAGTTCATTGGGACTTTGAGGATGGCACGAGCGATGACTTCACGATCTTAGATGTTCAAGATAAGATCGAGCAAGAGCTTGACCTCCGCTACGGGGTAAAGGGTACATTTAGATCCTCCTCCGTCGCCTCAAACCCGCTCACTGACGGCGATCAGTTCTCATTAAATGCGACCCCTCTTAACCTCAAAAAAGGAGATAAATTCTTCGCGACGCTTGAGGCGATGGTCCACGCTGGGGATGAGCTGAAGGTGACCGCTCAACCTCAAGACCTCGCGGTAGGCACAGAGTGGACCTTCACGACAAGGCCACCAACATGGTATGAAGGCGACACGTATTCGATCACCTATAACCACAACTTCGAGCCTACAGAGTACACGCTCAACTCTGAGCTCTCCTATTCAGGCTCAGACTCCATGGGTACCCTCCTGCTGAACGCGACAGGTGACTTTAAGACCGGGGACCAAATCCATGTCAAAACCCGCTCCTATCTTGGTGGCGTTGAGTCTTCTGGGCTGTACACGGAGACGCTCTACCCGACCGACTATATCCTCACCGTCGTCCAAGGCGGAGACATCTCCGACCCGGCCATCTCTGGCGGGACCGGTGGCGATGACACCGTGACGATCAGCTGGGTGCGCGAAGATGGCCTCACCGAGTCGTTTTTAGACGAAGGGGGGGCGGGCTCCTTCACGATCAATCGCTCAGATTTAGATCAAGAAATCGCCCTTGAGGAGGGGGTGTATGTCACCTTCAAAGACCTTGGGGAAGGCGCCTATCTGGCGACTGGTGACCAGATCACGATCCCTGTTGGGCGCAAGCTGTTCTACACCTTCTCAGGCGGGATCTCTCTTCAGTCGAAGGAGAATATCGACCTCGAGTACTCCTCTGAAGAGGTAGACAACCTGATGGGTCGAATGATGTTCCAGGGGCCCGATGAGCTGATTAACTCTCAGCTCGGGGAAGAGTTTAGCCTCGGTCAAGGGCTCCTCGGCAAGAGCGCACAACACTCGATCGCCAGCACAGGGCTCCTCACCCAACGACAGATCAATGAGGCGATCGACACCATTGACGTCGCGATCGAGCAGCTCGGGGAGTCGATGACCAAGATCAGCGCTCTCAGCCAGCGCGCGGTGCACCGCATCGAGAACCTGAACCAAAAGGCCCTCGACCTGATGATGGTTCGGAGCAGGATCCAAGACGCGGACATGGCGGTTGAGACCGCCCAGATGGCCTCAGAGCAGATCCGTCTCATGAGCGCCCCGCTCTTAAGTCAGGTCGCGCAAGGTGAGGCGCTCACGGTCCTCGACCTCATCCGAGATAACGCCCGCTGACGCTCGCTCGCTCGCCTCGAGTGTGCTAGGGGTAAAGGGCGCAGCGCGCTATTGAAGGCGCGTGCCCCCTAAACCTCAAGCGATGAGAGGCGTGATGAAGAACACAAAGACCATCCACCTCACCGAGCTCCCTAGTGACCTCGGTGGCTACGACCATGTCCTTTTGATTGGCCCCAAGGAGCGCCTCGAGACCTTCGTTGAGGCGCAGGGGGACGTGGCCTTCAAAGGGGGCGTAGCCCAAGGGCTTCACGCTCCCCTAGAGTCGATAGAGTCTGCTGAGAAGGGAGGTAAGGCTGAGACCTACCTTCAGGTCAGCCACCCGAAGCGCGAGGGGAGCATTAGCCAGCGGGTCTTCTTCGGAGCGCTCCCTACAAGAGCCTCACGGATGAACAGCCCTGCCCGCGCTGACGCGGCCTCTAAGCTGATCAGCGGAGCGACCCCGAGCAAGGGGCGCTCGATTGTGGTCCTCTGCCCCAACGTCGCCGAGCACGCGGCGCCTCTTATGGTCGCGGCCGCTCGCGCCTTCCCCACCCTCACCTTTAAGTCGGGCGCGACTCAGTCGGTCGTCGACCTCAGCGTGTGGCTCGAAGATGAGGAGGCGAGGGCAGAGCTCGACTGGGAGCGGCTCGAGGCGCTTGCGCTGGGCGCTCAGCGCGCCGCGGCCTGGGTCGACACGCCCCCTGAACAGCTGAATGTACCTCAGATGGTCGAGGCGGCGCGAGACATCGCCGCCCGCTATGACGTCGAGATTGACGTCTTTGAGGGGGAAGAGGTGATGCAGATGGGGCTCGGAGGCCTCTGGGCGGTTGGCAAGGCGGCGACGCACCCTCCTGCGCTCGTCGTCTTACGTGGACCCCAGAGCGCCCCCGACGCCCCACAAGCGGTGTGGGTGGGGAAGGGCGTCCTCTATGACACAGGCGGGCTCGCCCTCAAGCCTAAAGCGGGGATGAGCGGGATGAAGATGGACATGGGGGGCTCAGCTGGCGTACTCGGCGCCTTTGAGGCCGCCGCGCGCTGTGGTCTCCATGAGGACCTGACCGCGATCCTCTGCCTCGCGGAGAACGCGATCGGCCCTGACGCCTTCCGCAACGATGACGTCTTAACCATGTACTCCGGTAAGACGGTCGAGGTGAACAACACCGACGCTGAGGGCCGGCTGATCCTCGCCGATGGGGTCGCGTACGCTTGCCGACACCTCCGCCCTTCGCTGATCGTTGACATGGCGACGCTCACAGGCGCCCAGCTCGTGTCTACCGGTCGCCAGCACGCCGCGATCCTCAGCAACCAAGCTGAGCTCGAGGAGCTCGCGGTCGAGGTCGGGCTACAGAGCGGTGACCTCGTTCATCCGCTGCCTTACTGCCCTGAGCTCCTCAACTCCGAGTTTAAGAGCGAGGTCGCAGACATGCGCAACTCCGTGAAAGATCGCATGAACGCTCAGAGCTCCTGCGCCGGACACTTTATCGAGCAACACCTCGTGGGCGCCAGCGGAGAGGACTACCAAGGGGGGTGGCTCCATGTCGATATCGCGGGGCCCGCCTTCCAAGGGGGGCGAGGTACAGGCTATGGGGTGGCCCTCCTCGTCAGCCTACATGAGGCGTGGGCTCGAGGTCGGGGTCGATCAGCCCGCTAAAAATTAGTTGCGTTCTCCAGAGATTTGGGTATAACGCAACACCTTACTGTATCCTCGGTGCGCCCTTTATCTGGGTTTGGGCGAGCTATGCCCAATACGCACGCGACGGGGTGGGACGACCCCCGCCCCGTAGTTGATTAAGCGAAACAAAGCCCGATGAACAGGTCATCTACCACTGACGGCGTGATGGAGTTGGCATGAACCCAATTTTCGATATCTTTGCAGACCAACAGAGCAGCCCTAGTAACTTTAGCGCGATCCGGATCTCTCTGGCGAACCCAGACAAGATCCGTCAATCTGCGCATGATGGGGGCTGGTCTTGGGGCGAGGTCACTAAGCCTGAGACGATTAACTATCGCACCTTCAAGCCTGAGAAGGATGGGATCTTCTGTGCCCAGATCTTCGGGCCCGTTAAGGACTTCGAGTGCCTCTGCAAAAAGTATCGGAACGCCAAGCATAAGAACCAGATCTGTGAGAAGTGCAAGGTCGAGGTGACCACCTCTAAGGTCCGTCGCCAGCGTATGGGCCACATTGACCTCGCCGCTCCTGTAGCGCACATCTGGTTCCTCAAGAGCCTCCCTAGTCGCATCGGTAGCCTGCTCGACATCACCCTTAAGGATGTCGACCTCGTGCTCTACTGTGAAGCCAACATCATCACCCGCCTCGAAGAGGAGGCGCTCGATGAGTTCCACAGCGCGCTGAGCCACGATGAGTTTAACAAGATCTTTGAGAGCTACTATCGGCTGTCAGGTGAGGAGCTCCAAGAGGGCAACTCATACGTGATCATCCCTGAGGTGGGGCAGATCCTCACCAACGAGGAGTATGATCACATCCACATCCAGTATAATCAGGTCTCTATCGTCTATGTTCACTACATTTACGAGAACTTCGGGCTGATCAAGCGCGCGGTTGAGATCGCCCGACACGAGCTCGATCAGCTCGGCGGTAGCCAAGCGAGCCAACCGCTCCGTGTTCAGCTCGAGAAGACCAAAGAGGACCGCTTCTACAGCCGAACCGCAGGAGACCGCACAGGGCTCAAGGCGTGGCTCGAGAACGTTCACCTCGCGACTGAGGATGACCGCTTCCGTGACCGTGGCGCGGTCGTCACGTGGGAGCTTGACCCGACCCAGCTCGACGAGAGCGGAGCGGCGACCTTTAACTTCGACACCGTCGCGGGTGATGACCTCAAGACGATCGACCGCCACCTAGATGACCTACAGCAGCTCCTCAAGCTTCACACAGAGGCGAAGGGTGAGCCTGTCACCCTTGATGGGCTCAACCTCCTCCCGATCTCGTATCACGTTGATGACGATGGGATCGCCTCTGGCGTCGCGGTCTTCGCGCAAGGCTTCAAGAAGGCCCTCGGTAAGACCCCAGAGAAGGGGCTCCAAAACCTCACTGAGCTCTTCAAGACCGCGCTGACCCATATCTATGGTGAGGACCTCGACGAGGCGTTCTCCGCTCGTATCGACAGCGCGCTCCACCAGAAGCTCACCGTGAAGTACCGTAGCGCTGAGGCGCGCGCCCTCACCGAGTTACTCAGCGGTCAAAGCCAAGGTAGCAAGGACCTCCGTGAGTCTGTCGCTAAGTTCTCTCGTAAGTTTATGCCACTCAACACGGTCTCCGTGATCACCCGTCGTAAGGTGAAGGATGAGACCGGAGAGCGCGACATATACTACACGGTCGCGGGTGACTTCGTGTCCGCCGCTGAGCAAGAGCAGGCTCGCCTCCGTAGCCTCGTGACAGAAGCGGAGAAGGGCGTCACGAGCGCTGACTCTGGCGCCGCGAGCGCGGTCGTGATCCCGATCAACGACCAGTGGGTCGGGGATCACCAAGAGGTGTACTATCTCTATCTCCAAGGGCTAGACATCAACGTCAACGACACCGATGAGCTCCGTGAGATCTTCTCGTACGCGCTCAATGAGCTCACGCGTGACGTCGTCGTCAGCCTCAATGATGGTAGCATCGACTTCAGTAAGGTTGAGTCGATCGAGATCCATGAGGCGCCAGAGACGCACCGCGTCTTTGACGAAGCAAAGAAAACCTTTGAGCTCCGCGCACAGAGCAACAGCTTCAGTGGCACCCAGTCCCGTATCGTTGTCTCAAGCGACGCGACCGTCACGATCCGCACCCCCGATGGGGTGAGCGAAGAGAAATACACCATCAAGTATGGTGACACCCTCTGCCGTCGTGACGGCTCAGAGGTGCGTCACAGCGAGCCGATCACCGAGTGGAACTGGCCTCCTTTCCAGAAGCCTATCCTCGCGACCTGTGACGGCTACGCGGTCTATAAGAACATGGAGGATGATGACCGCACCCTCGACGGGACGGGGAAGGGCGCGCGCGTCGCCTCCGTCCGCAAGGGTAAGGGGAAGCGCAAGAGCGACGTCCCAAAGATTGAGATCTATGACATCAGCTTTGAGAGCGTCGACGGTGAGTACCGCGTCAAGCCGAAGATGAATAAGCTCCTCGAGGTCGTCGAGCTCCCCAAGGGCTCCATCCTCAACGTTGAGGACGGTGACCTCATCGCTCGTGGCCAGGCAGTCGCGCTCGTCGAGTCAGCCCAGAGCTCAGGTAAGAACGTCGAGAAGAAGGTCGCCGACCAGCTCTCCGCAAAGATTGAGGGCCAGCTGTCTCGCTTCCCCTGCTTCACCGCTAAATACAAGGTCACTAAGAGCGGCGTCTCAGGTAACGTGATCAACAGCAACGAGACCTTTGAGCAGGCCTTCAGCTTCAGCTTGAGCGGAGACAACCGCATTGACACCGAGAAATTCCTCGGTAAAGAGGCGCACCTCCTCTGCCAAGACGCCCTCGAGCAGGGCGGACGCAAGACGCTCATGATCGAGAACTGGAGCAAGGGCTCACAGTACCTTCGCACCACCCAGCGCGTGAACCTCCTCGCGCTGATCCGGGATGAAGAGAAGAGCGGTAAGGAGATCACGGTTGATTTCTTTGTGCTCGAGTCTCAGGGCGTCAACAACAGCCTCGTCACCGTAGTCAACCGTCTCCAAGGCTCAGTCGACCGAATGGAGGAGCTCTTCCAAGAGGACGCTTGGGAGTACCGCGCGAGTGACTATATCGAGATGAACGAGTACTTTATTAAGCTCTTCGAGGAGCTCGATGAGGTCTTTATCGCTCAGACGAACCGCCTCATCGAGCGCGGGATGATCGGCTCCTCTTGGCTTGAGCCGGTCCAGACCCTCCTCAAGGCGGCTCAGTTCAGCCACTACCTGCGTGACAAGCAAGATGAGGTCATCTTCTTCGAGGCCGAGATGGGCGCAGAGGCGATCAAGAAGCGCCTCCAGACCCTAGACCTCTTCGATCTCTACAAGAAGCTGATGGGAGACCGGACCAAGAGCGTAGTTGGGCGCATCCCTAGCGAGGCTCGCCTGATCCTCGACGAGGCCTTTGGTGAGACGACCGCCTACTTCTTTGACGAGGTAGACGAGGCGCTCGAGCTCTTCCGTGAGCACATCCCCGCTGAGCTGAGCTACCCTAAGCGTGGTGACGTGTGGTCTGAGGAGGACTACCTGAAGCTCTGCGCCGCCTTCAAGGGCGTCGAGGTGAGCGCTGAGCACAGCCCACTATTCTGCGCGCTCCCCACCGCGCTCCGTGATGGTGACCAAGACCGATTCCTGCTCCACAACCTGTCTAAAGACCTCTGTGACGCCTTTGGCGTAGCGAACGGTCAGGTGATCAACCGTGACCAGTATGCGAGCATCTCAAAGCGCGCCTTTATCGATGGAGAAAGCGACAGCTACATCATCAAGGAGCTCCCGAAGTCGAGCCCATTCAGCGTTGACCACCAGGTGGGCGACCGCATCAGCTACCGTGAGTATATCGAGCTCAAGGAGAGCGCTGAGATTCATGGGCGGAGCTTCACCGCGCAGGCGGCCTTTGACGCGAAGCCCCTCTCTGAGAGCTTTGAGCAGTTCCTCGCTCGCCTCGAGAGCCTCTCGATCAGTGGCCTTGACCGCCTCAGCTACTCGATCCGCCACTCGAGCGAGGTCTCCTCGAACCTACGCCTCCGTAAAGAAGCGGACCGCCTCGTTGACATGGTGCGCTGGGTGAAGACCCTCGAGAAGCTCAAGGCCTTCGAGTCACATAAGCTTGACGGGACGATGCGCTCACAAGAGGACCTCTTGAATGAGCTACGTATGAGCTACTTCGGTAAGGACAACGAGCTCAGCCTCTTGCCTGAGCACAAGCAGTCTCGTGAGTGGTTCCTGCTCTCCGTGATCTCAGAGTTCCTGCGCGTTGAGATGCTCAACGCCAGCGACTCTCGTAAAAAGAAGTTCATTAAGCGCCTCAAGGTCGTCGACGCGATCCGTAACAGCGAGAGCGTCACCGCGGACGTCAGTAGCCCGAGCGCCCTCAAAGAGTGGATGGGCAACAAGCCTGAGTGGATGATCCTCGAGGCGATCCCGGTGCTCCCACCTGAGCTCCGCCCGCTTGTCCCGCTTGAGGGAGGTCGCTTTGCGACGAGTGACCTAAACGACCTCTACCGACGCGTCATCACCCGTAACAACCGCCTCCGTCGCTTAACAGAGGAGCTGTTCTCGCCACAGATCATCCAAAACAACGAGAAGCGGATGGTGCAGGAGGCTGTGGACGCGCTCTTTGACAACGGCCGTCGTCAGAAGCCGATCACGGGCAACAACAAGCGCCCCTTCAAGTCGCTCAGCGCGATGATCAAGGGTAAGCAAGGTCGCTTCCGCCAAAACCTCCTCGGTAAGCGCGTCGACTACTCAGGTCGCTCAGTCATCGTGGTCGGCCCTGAGCTCCGACTGCATCAGTGTGGGCTCCCGAAGAAGATGGCGCTTGAGCTCTTTAAGCCCTTCATCGTCAACAAGCTCTACAAGGACTACGGGCATGCGCGGACCGTTAAGGCCGCGAAGAAGATGGTCGATGAGAAGCATGAGCTCGTGTGGGATATCCTCGACGAGGTGATCCAAGAGCACCCCGTCATGCTCAACCGCGCGCCAACACTCCACCGCTTGGGTATCCAGGCCTTTGAGCCTAAGCTCATCGAGGGTAAGGCGATCCAGCTCCACCCGCTCGTCTGTACCGCGTTTAACGCGGACTTCGACGGGGACCAGATGGCGGTCCACCTGCCCCTCTCCGTAGAGGCGCAGATCGAGGCGCGCGTGCTCATGATGAGCAGCAACAACATCCTCAGCCCCGCCAACGGCAAGCCGATCATCGTCCCATCACAGGACATCGTCTTGGGTTGCTACTACATGACCCGTGAGCGTCCCTTTGCGCTGGGTGAGGGTCGCGTCTTCGCCTCTGCGTCTGAGGCGAGGGCGGCGCTCACAGCCGGCGTCGTTCACCTGCAGGCGAAGGTCCGCTGTAGGATCAATGGTGAGATGGTCGACACGACCGTCGGTCGCCTGCTGATGTCAGAGATCCTGCCTCCAGAGCTAGAGTTTGAGCTGGTGAACCGCCCGATGGGTAAGAAGGAGCTCGCGCAGCTCGTCGACATCGCCTACCGCCGTTGTACCTCGAAGCAGACCGTCCTGCTCGCGGACGCGATCAAGGACCTCGGGTACGCACAGGCGACCCGCGCAGGGCTCTCGATCGCGCTCGCCGACCTCAACGTCTCAGACAAGAAGCGTGAGCTCGTCGAGGCAGGTTACGCTGAGATCGCGAGCTTCCAGACTCAGGCTGCAGAGGGGACGATTTCTCAGAAAGAGCGCTATAATAAGGTCATCGACAAGTGGACCCAGATCACTGAGGAGGTCGCGAAGTCGATGGTCGACGGGATCTCTAAGGAGACCTTCAGTAATGAGGCTGGGGAGTCTGTCGTTGGCCCGAGCTTCAACTCGGTCTTCATCATGTCTGACTCAGGCGCGCGTGGTGGCCCCGCTCAGATCCGCCAGCTCGCGGGTATGCGTGGCTTGATGGCGAAGCCCTCTGGTGAGATCATCGAGACACCGATCACCGCGAACTTCCGTGAGGGGCTGTCGGTCCTAGAGTACTTCATCTCAGCGCACGGCGCGCGTAAGGGGCTCGCTGACACCGCGCTCAAGACCGCGAACTCAGGGTACCTGACCCGTCGCCTCGTGGACGTCGCGCAGGACGCGATCATCACCGAGTACGCCTGTAGCGCCCAGAACCCAATGGAGCTCAGGGCGCTCGTCGATGGGAACGAGGTCAAGGAGAAGCTCAGCGACCTCGCGCTCGGCCGTGTGCTCGGTGAGGACGTCTACAGCGCTGGAGAGGTCCTCCTCAGCGCAGGGACGCTCATCGGTGAGGATGAGATGAAGCTCATCGACGACCATGACGTCCAGTATGTCTATATTCGCACCCCGCTCACCTGTGAGACGCGCCGTGGTCTCTGCGCGCTCTGCTATGGTCGTGACCTCGCGCGAGGTCGCCTCGTCAACCTCGGTGAGGCGGTGGGGGTCATCGCCGCTCAGTCGATCGGTGAGCCGGGCACCCAGCTCACGATGCGTACCTTCCACATCGGTGGCGCGGCCTCACAGCAGGCGCGTAAGAACAGCATCAACAGCCGCACCGCGGGCCGTGTGCGCCTTGTAGGCGCGAAGCTGATCCAGCCCACCACCGCTCCTGTCACGAACCGACAGGGCTCACAGGTGGTCGTCGAGTGGGACAAGAGTGAGGCGCCTCACTTCAGTAAGCAGTCCTTTGAGCTCGTGATCAACCGTAGCGGTCGCCTCCTCATCGAGGATGAGCATGGGGGAGAGAAGGAGAACCACTCACTTGGTGAGGGCTATGTGCTCGACGTCAAGGAGGGCGCGGACGTCCGTCCTGGGCTCCAGCTCACCCACTGGGACCCCTTCTCGAACTCGATCTTCTCAGAGGTCGAGGGGGTCGTGGTCTTCCGCAACATCAGCCTCGATGAGGGCACGCTCCGTGAGGAGAAAGAGGGCAGCGGGACGATCGTGCGTCGCATCGCTGCGCCTGTCCGTAGCAGTCGCGCGGCCGCTCGCGCCGCGAAGTCTCGCGCGAAGTCAAAGCGTAAGGCGGTCGATCGCGCGGCGGTCGCTCCTCGCGTAGACGTCTGTGAGGCGCGCTTCATTGAGGTTGACGGCTCTTGGGTCGTCACCCCTGGCGAGGTGCTGACCATCATCGGCGCGGACGGCACAGAGCGTAAGGCTTCATATGACCTCCCTGTTGACGCGAAGCTTGAGGTGCAAGACGGTGGCCTGATCGGCGCTGGTCAGCCTCTGGCGAAGATCGACATCGAGGCCGCTAAGACGAAGGACATCACCGGTGGTCTGCCACGCGTCGCGGAGCTCTTTGAGGCCCGCGCGAAGGACAAGAGCGCCGTCCTCGCCAAGATCGATGGTCGCGTTGACAGCATCGAGGGGGAGAACCCCAAGCGCGTCGTCACCATCGTCTCAGATGACCCCGCTGAGCCACAGGAGGAGAAGCACCTCATCAAGGGCCAGCAGGTCGTCGTCCGAGTCGGTGACCACGTCAAGGCGGGCGACGCCCTCTCTGATGGTCCGCTCAGCCCTCATGAGATCCTCGCGGTCAAGAGCGAGATGGCGGTCGCCGAGTACCTCGTCAATGAGATCCAGCAGGTCTATCGCCTCCAGGGCGTAAAGATCAACGACAAGCACATCGAGGTGATCGTCCGCCAGATGCTCCGTCGTGTTCGGATCAAGGACGTCGGAGACTCGAACTTCCTCCCTGACGAGCAGGTGGAGAAGTGGGTCCTCGATGAAGAGAACGCGCGCCTCGAGCGCCTTGATGAGGGGCTCCGCCCCGCCATCGCTGAGCCCTTACTCCTTGGGATCAGTAAGGCCTCGCTCGCGACAGAGTCCTTCATCTCAGCGGCCTCCTTCCAGGAGACCACGAAGGTCCTCACCGCGGCCGCGCTCAAGGGCAAGGTCGACCGGCTGTACGGGCTCAAAGAGAACGTCATTATGGGTCGCTTGATCCCTGCGGGTACGGGCCTTAAGGGCTACCGTGACCTCACCTTTGACATCTCAAGCGAGCCAAAGGACTAAAAATGAGGCGCGCGCTTGCCAAGAGCGTGCGCTTCATACTAAAACCCCCTCACGAACACGCGGGGTAGCCTCGCGTGATCTCTACGAGTACACTCAACAGACGCGTGCCCCGATCTGGGCGCACACCTCAAACTACAGGAGACCCATCATGGCCAAGTGCGAGCTCACCGGTAAAGGTCCAATCGTCAAAAACAACGTCAGCCACTCGAATGTAAAGACCAAGAAGTGGGCGAAGCCCAACATCCAAAAGCGACGCCTCTTTAGCGACTCGCTCGGTCAGTACATCAGCCTCAGCGTCGCGAACAGCACCATCCGCTCGATCGACCACGTCGGTGGCTTTGACCGCTTCATCCTCAAGCAGCCCGCGACCAACCTCTCAAAGCGCGCTCGCGCTGTCCAGCAGACCATCCGTAAGGCGATCCAAGGCTAAGCGATGATCGGATCAAGCGCGCTCTTAATCGCGGGAGCGGTGACCTCGGTCGTCGCCTCTCTGCAGGCCTCCAGAGGGGGCGCGCGCTTGTCGCTGGCGGCCCTCCCCCTTGGCGTAGGGCTCATGACCGCGCTCAACCCCTCATCGCTAGACCTGTGGGGTTGGTCGCTCAGCTCAGGAGAGCTCGTGAGCGCTACGCTTAAGCTCGACGTGCCGGGTGAGGGCCTAAAGGTCCTCAGCGCTCCACTCCACGTCACACACCCGTTCTCTGGGTGGCTCGGAGCCGTATGGAGCGCGCTGGGCGCCCTCGCGATGATGACGCTCTGGGCGAGGAGAGCGCCCCTGTCACGCCTCTGCTTGGGCGCCTGGGTCGCGCTCACGGCGCTCTGGGTCTTAGCGAGCCCTGTAGGGGGTCCGCTGTTCTTAGGGACCGCAGAGTCTGGCGAGGCGACGCTCCGCGACTGGCTCATGATGAGCCAGAGCGTCGACGCAGATCGGCTGAGCGCCTTTACGGTCCCTACAGAGTCGTGGCGCTGGGCTCCACACCGACTAACGCTGGTCTTCGTCGCGAGCCTGTCTGCGCTCCTCGGCGCCCTGCTCCCTGGCACTCAGGGTGGACCTCGCCCGCTTGAAGGGTGGTCACGCGCGCTCTACCAAGGTGGCGCGCTGATGGCCCTCGCTGGGGTCGCTTGGCAGCTCACACAGGCGGGGGGCTTCGTCGGCGTGGCGCCTCCATGGGTAGCGCTCATCTCGCTCACGGTCGGTGGGCTCCTCGCGCACTCAGCGTCTCAGGCGGCGACCTTATCCTTGCTCGCGCTCGCTGCGGTCGCGCTTTAAGTAGCCTACATCGACCACAAGGTGAGGGCCTCTTGTGCCCTCTGCGTGAGGAGCGTAGAGTGGGCGCGGCGTGTGGCTCACAGGACTGAGCGGGTGCGCGCTGAGCGGAGGAACGTATGCAGGCGACATTTTTAAAGAGCGCGGTGTGGCCCAAAGACTACCCCGAGACCTATGGGCGGTGGGAGATCGCGGTCGCGGGGCGCTCGAACGTAGGTAAATCAAGCCTGATCAACGCGCTCACCAACCACCGACACCTCGCGAAGGTCAGCAGCACCCCTGGGAGAACCCAGCTCCTGAACTTCTTTTTAATCAACGAGCACTTTGTGCTCTGTGACTTGCCCGGCTTTGGCTACGCGAAGGTCCCGCTGGAGATGAAGCGACAGTGGGGGCAGATGATGTCTCGCTACTTCAGTGAGCGTGAGCCTCTTAAAGGGCTCTTAGTTTTGCTCGACGCTCGCCGGGAGCCGGGTGACTGGGAGCGAGAGCTCGTCGCGCTTGGGAGTGAGTATGGCTGGGGGATCATCCCTGTGGTCACCAAGGTTGATAAGCTCGCCCGTAGCCAGCGCAAGCCCACCTTCGAGAGCATCGCCACGGCGCTTGGCCTAGAGGCCTCTCAGCTCTTTGGGTGGTCAGCGGTCAACCGTGAGGGGTATGAGGAGCTGTGGGCGGCGATCGAGCGGATCGCGGGTGAGAAGGAGGGCCTGCCTCCCTTTGGTGTAATCCCACGAGAGGGTGATGAGGCTGAGGCAGGCTCTACCGAGCGCGTAGCGCTGGGTGAGGAGGAGTCAAGCGCCCCTCCAAAGGTCAGGACCAAAGAGCGATGGCGAAAGACTCGCCCTAAGAAGCCCGCTAAGGGAGGGCAAGGGAAGCGCGCAAAAAAAAACGCTAAGAAAGGCTGAGCGAGGCGATCATGGCATACCACTGGCTTAAGACCTTTCATATCATCGGCGTCGTGGTCTGGTTTGCTGGGCTGTTCTACCTCGTCCGCCTCTTTGTCTATCATCAAGAAGCGGGTCAAAAAGACAGCCCTGAGCGTGAGATTCTAGAGCGACAGTACTCGATTATGGAGGGGCGCCTGCTCAACATCATCACGACCCCGGGGATGCTGATCACCCTCGGCACCGCCGGTGGGCTCCTGTATGTGCTCCCGGAGTACCTCAAGCAAGGTTGGATGCACGCTAAGCTCACCTTCGTGCTCTGCCTTGTGCTGTATCATGTCACCTGTATGAGGCTCACGCGCGCCATTCAAGCGGGGACCTGCACTTGGAGCGCGCAGCGCTTTAGGGCCTTTAACGAGCTCCCAACCCTCCTGTTAGTAGCGGTGGTGATGCTCGTAGTCTTTAAGTCTGCCTTCCCAACCGAGGCGAGCGTCTGGCTGATGGTTGGGCTGGTCGTGAGCATGGTCGTCGCCATTCAGCTCTATGCTAAGCGTCGTCGACAGAGAGGGGAGTGAGCCATGAGCCACAGCGCTACACCTGAGAGCGGGCCTCAAACCCGACGCAGGCTCAACGTCCTCTCGGACGATTACTTCCCTGCCTATGTGGTGTGGGAGCTCACCCTCGCCTGTGATCACGCCTGCACCCACTGTGGCTCTCGAGGGGCGCTCCCCCGTGAGACGGAGCTCACCACAGAGGAGGCCCTGAAGGTCGCGGACGAGCTCGCTGACCTCGGCACCCGTGAGGTCGTGCTGATTGGGGGAGAGGCCTACCTCCATGAGGGCTTCTATGAGATCACCCGTCACCTCAAGTCGAGGGGAGTCAACCCGATCATCACGACGGGGGGCTGGGGTGTGACAGAGGAGGTCGCGCACAAGATGGCAGAGGCGGGGATCCACAGGGTCTCGGTGAGCATCGACGGGCTTGAGCTGAGGCATGACCGGATGCGCGCTAAGCGTGGGAGCTTCCGGCAGTGCCTTGAGGCGCTGACCTGGGTGAAGCAGGCGGGGATGATCCCTCAGGCCAACACCAACTTTAACCGCTTTAACCTCGAGGACCTCGAGGGCCTCTACCTGCTCCTCGTTGAGCATGGAGTGAAGACATGGCAAGTCCAGATCACCTCCCCGCTCGGGCGCGCCGCTGACCGGCCACAGATGCTGTTCCAGCCCTATGACCTGCTCGAGTTCTTACCTCGCCTCGCGCGCGTCAAGGAGCGCGGGCGCTCAGAGGGGCTCCACATTATGCCAGGTAACAACCTAGGCTACTTTGGACCCGAGGAGTCACTCCTAAGGAGCGTCACCCGAGCCAATCAAGACCACTGGGCTGGCTGTCAAGCGGGTCGCTTTGTGATGGGGATCGAGTCAGATGGAGCGGTGAAAGGGTGCCCCTCACTCCAGACCAAGAGCTATGTCGGGGGTCGCTATCGTGAGGTCCTGAGTCAGCATGATAAGCCGGTGGAGCACATCTGGAGGCAGACCCCTGAGCTCAGCTTCGCTCGCTCACGGACCCGGGCGGACCTGTGGGGGTATTGCGCGGAGTGCCCGCTCGCGGACGTCTGCCTTGGAGGGTGTAGCTTCACCGCCCACGGCTTCTTTGGTAAGCCCGGCAACAACCCTATGTGTCACTTCCGCGCGATCCAACATAAGAAGAAAGGGCTCCGAGAGCGCCTCGTCCGTCGTGAGAAAGCGCCTGGTGACCCGTTCGACCACGCGATGTTTGAGATCATCGTGGAGGACTTTAATGCCCCTGAGCCCAAGGTCTATGAGCCAGGCGAGCTCGTGTCGATTAGAGGCTAACGCGTAGCGCTACACACGGTCAGCGCTGAGCTCACTCCGTCACCGCGAGACAGCTGACATCGTCTCCCCCCTCACAGGCGCGCCTCGTCGCTCGCTGTGCCTCAGCGAGGTCAACCGGACCGCCGACTCCGCGCGCGTACAGCACCGCGAGCCGACCACAGGCCTTCGCGAGCCCAAGCGCGCAGGCCTGTTCATGATAGCGTCGAGCCTCTTTAGGGCTCGCGCCCTCGACCCTCCCTTGAAGGTGTAATAAGCCTAGGTTGACACAGCCAAGGGCCTCTTTAAGCGCACAAGCGCGCTCGAAGCGGGCTTTGATCTGTGCCGTAGGCGCCCCTGAGGCGATGAGCGCGCGCGCCTCCTCTAAGCAGGTGGCCCCATCGCCCTGCTCACAGCTGAGCGCCGAGGGCGCCAGCACGAGCCCTGTCGCCTGCTCGCTTGAGCCCTGTTCGTTGGGCTCAGCCACCGATCGACTCGGGAGCGGTGAGAGGAGCTGTGTCTTCATCGCGCAGCTCTCTTCATGCCCACGCTTACAGCTCTCATTTAAGACGAGGAGCGCGCGGTCGAGGTCTCGGTTGAGCGCCTCTGGGTCCGCGAAGCGGATCGCGAGCTCAACACAGCGCTCTCCGACCCCAAGCCCACAGCCCTTCTCAAGGCTGTGCCAGAGCCCCTTACAGGCGTAGCGCTCACCGGCCTGACAGCGCTCAGACCAGCCCTCTACCGAGCGCCCGGGGTGATCTACTAAGGCAGGGCGTAAGAGCATGAAAGCTCCAAGCCAGAGCCCAACGGCGCTCCTCCTTGAGGCGGAGCTCACGAGGAGCGGGAGGCGCTGAAATCGCCTCGAGAGCCGACCCGTGAGCTCCTCACCCCAGCGCTCAAGGCGAGGCGCCAAGAGGTTACAGAGCGGGACCTGTAAGAGCTTATCAAAGAACGCAGGCTGACCTAACGCGAGCATCCCAAGATAGAGAGGCATCACACAGAGCCCATACAGGCTCCCAAACAGCGCCTTGCCCACAGCGTTCTGCGGAGAGGTCCTCGGGTCGGTGATCAACAGGTTCATCCCTAAGAACACCGAGATCGGGATCGCGGTGTCGGTGAAGAACCACGTCCCGTAACGCGCTGTCCAGAGCGCGTCGAGGCCCCATAAGGTGAGGGCCGCGGAGAGCGTCGTCCAGACCACCCCAAAGGTGAGCTGAACGATCAGCCCTAGCGCGAAGATCAGCTCAAACATATATGGAGCCATCTCAAGGTGGGTCGCGATCTCTTCACCCCACGTGTGGCTCACGCTACTGTCGCTGTAGATCAAGGCGATCGAGGCGATCGTCAAGGCGAAGGCTGAGGGGTTAAAGATGTGCCTCCTCTGACCAGCCCGATCCCACTGTAAGAGCTCACGGCCTAAGAAGGCTAAGGCGACCATCCCTAGCTGCCAATGAAAGTGTGGCGCCTTGAACCACAAGAACAGGTTCAGGCTCCCAATGATCGGCGCTGGACCAAGCCCAAGGCTCCAAGCGCGCCCCCTCGTCCAAGAGAGGAGCATGTCGAGCGCGTACGCGACCGGCAGCTGAGCGAGGATGAGCGGGGCGACCTCACGGACGAGTGGATCATACGCCCCCCAATACACAAACACCGCGCTGTGCATACAGAGCTGTACCCAGTGGGCGCGACGTAGCCGCCACTCGACCTCATGCGCTCGCCCTATCAGCCTTAAGATGAGCAGCCATAGCGAGCCGAGCGCCGCCGCGCCTTGGAGCGCCTGACGTGGGCCATCAACGCTCAGCCAAGGGCTCCATGACAGCACATAGAGCGCCCCAATCAAGAGCCAAGGCGTGAGCGCTAAGCGACGTCGCGTCGCTGTGAGGTTCGCTTCAACGCTGATGAGGGTCGCCTTAGCTTTTTTTTGTGACTGCCTGCGTCTCCTTGACACCTCTGGGCTCCTTGTGAAGTCTACACACGCAGAGATTATCATCACAAGGAGGCGCTATGAGGTTAAAGTGCACGTTCTTCTTCATCTGTACACTCGCGAGCGCTCAGCTCAGCTCACCGCTCATCGCCAAGGCGCGACCCACCCCCCCGAGCGAAGCCAAGCAGCTAAGCGCTACGCCCCCTACGCCCAAGCAGCCAAGCGCTACGCCCAAGCGGGCTGAGCTCTCTCCAACGCTCCAGGCCCTCAACGGGATGATGCACAGCGCCATACGTGAGGCGGTCAGCGATGAGCGCACAGCCTTAGGGCCCCTCATCTTGTTTGAGGATGGGCAGATGAAGCTGTTCCGCGATGACGTTGAGGTCGCGGCGATCCCCGCGAGCCCCCCACTCGTGTATCACCAGCTCAAGGTCATTGGGCACAGCGCCTTCGTCACCGTCATCCAG
>Ga0181593_10000557_pt1 | contig 32754 bp, 25 predicted proteins | sample 071ome_19_FD_133756 | JGI IMG/M metagenome (GOLD analysis project Ga0181593, IMG submission 133756) | Coastal salt marsh microbial communities from the Groves Creek Marsh, Skidaway Island, Georgia - 071413AT metaG (megahit assembly) | ecosystem: Environmental > Aquatic > Marine > Intertidal...
GCAGGGGTGCGAAAGACACGGAGGCGGCGCAGTTGATGTTCCTTCCGCGGTGCGGCCGGGGCAAACTTGCCTCGCCAAACGCCGGAACCGAAGATGGTGTCCCGGCCCCGTCGATCAGCGGCGTGCCTCATCGGGCTCCCGTGGAAGGGAGCCCCTCCACCTCCCTGGGAGTCAGTACATGCTGAAGGAGTTCAAGGAGTTTGCGGTCAAGGGCAACGTGCTCGACATGGCCGTCGGTATCATCATCGGCGCGGCCTTCGGCACCGTCGTGAAGTCGCTCGTCGCCGACGTCATCATGCCGCCTATCGGGCTGCTGCTGGGTGGCGTGGACTTCACGAACATCTTCGTCACGGTCCAAGCCGGCTCCGTGCCCGGTCCATACGAGACCCTGGCCGCCGCACAGGAGGCTGGTGCCGTCACGGTGAACATCGGCGTATTCGCCAACGAGGTGGTGTCATTCACCATCGTGGCCTTCGCTGTCTTCATGCTGGTGAAGAGCTTCAACAAGCTGAAGGCCGAGGAAGAGGCGGCTCCCCCGGCGGCGCCTCCGGAGCCGAGCGCAGAAGAGAAGCTCCTGGGCGAGATCCGGGATCTGCTGAAAGCGCAGGCCTGATCGATTCAGCCGGGAGGGTGCCTTGCGCCCTCCCGGCGTCGTCCGGACCGGGGTCGTCCGGGCCGGGGTCGTCGCGGCTACTCGCGCTGCGCTGTGGCCTGGCTTTGGAGGTACGAAACGGTCGGATATCTCGGTGGGTTACCCGGCCCGTGGCACGTGGGCAGGCAGACCATCGGGTAGTCTGCGGTGGCGTTGAAAAAGAACGGCACCGAGTAGCGATCTTCCCTGCCCTGATGGGGTGGCACGAAGTGCTTCACACTCTTGAACCGGTCGTTCGACCACTGTCTCAGGAGTTCCCCGGTGTTGACCACCAGCGCCTCCGGGACAACGGGCGCTTCGAGCCACACGCCGCGTTGCTCACCGAACACCGTGAGGCCAGGCCCGGAGGCGGCAAGGAGCGTGAAGAACGTGGTGTCGACATGGGGGGCAATCCCGTACTGGTCGACTTCCACGTCCGGGACCTCCCGGTACCGGGTCATCCTCAGGCGGTAGAAGGGGGACTCGAAGGCGGGGTCGAACCAGCCAGGCGGTAGGCCCAACGCCACGGCGTAGATCGGGAGGAGGCGCAGGGCGACCCCTTCGATCGCCTCGGCATACGTCTCGACCGCCGCCCGAAATCCCGGGATCACCGCCTCGGGCAGCCATGGATTATCGGCGAGGCGCAGAGCGCGGTCCTGCTTGAAGAGGATCGCCTCGTTCAAGTTGCCTTTCGCACGCTCGGGAAGCCGACGTTCCCGGATCGGGAGCCAGCCGATTCCGGTCGCCGCTGCTTCTGGAGCATCGATCCGGATGCGGTCCTTCACCTCGTCCGGCAGGGTCAGAAACTGTCGGGCCGCAGCGAAAACCGCGTCGAACGCGGCCTGATCGATCCCGTGGCCGACCAGATAGTAAAAGCCGATCTTCTCCGAGATTTCCCGGATCCGTTCTCCGAGCAAGGGAAGAGCCCCGGGGTCGCCATCCGCGAAATACCCGCTCACGTCTACCACGGGTATGTCGTCCAGCGTGGCAGGGACCACCGACGAGGCGTCCCACGCCGCGGCTTCCTGAGCAAGTTCGGCTGCACGCTTGTCCGAAAAGGTGTCGGACGGAGGGTTGGTCGGGCGGTTCATGTGGCAGGTCCGGTCACGGTCGGGGCTCCGGGTTGGCAGGCGCGATCAGGAACCGGATCAGCCCCCTGGATTCAATGTCAGCCTGTGCGCCGCCCGGCTCTCCACCCGCTCCCGCGAATAGAGCAGGGGGAAGTACTCGCCGTTGCCGAGAGTCTCGGCGAGGTTGCCGTAGAATGGACTCTGCGGCTGAGCGGATTGACCCGGTGCGTTACTCGCGAAGGAATTGTCGATGTTCGACAGGTCGATAATCCGTCGGAAGTTCGCCCCCGTTGCGTTGACCGCCCCGAAGCCTCCGGGCCGTTCGATGGTCGGGAGGTCGAAGGTCGAAGCGAACATGTGGGGCAACGGACTCGTGTGGAGCCGACCGTACCGCCATTCGTCCCGATCCTCTCCGAGTTCACCCGTCAGACGCTGGATCGCGGCCGCGATTCCGATCTCGATCAACTCCTGGCGATCTGCCGATGACGTCGCACCATCGACGCCGTCTCGATCGACGCCATCGGTCCACCGCCGATAGAGCGCGGCGGCGAGGCTGCCCCGGTCCAGGTCGCCATCCCACGCGGCGATCGCTGCGCGTGCCCACTCCACGTCAGGATCGGCCGACGACCATCCCTCGAAGAGGGGGATGTCCTGCGCCGCGATGAGAATGTGATTATCCCATTGCACGGCCTTGTGATCCTCGACCGAGAAGGTGGCACCCCCACCGAAGATGTCGTGGAGCCGCATGATCCGGGACGTCTCTTTACCACGAAGCGTGTGGTAGAAGACCGGCCGGCTTCGGTCCGTATAGCCCGGAGGATGCACGTTGTTGTTGGCGGTCGCGATGTAGCCGCGCTCGGGATTGAACTCCCGGGGAAGGTCCTCCCGGAACCCGTCCCACTCGTACTCGCCCGTACCGGGAACCGGCAGGCGACCGTTCCAGCCGACTCGGTTCGGTGTGAGTCCGGTCACCTGAAGTGCGATGTTCCCCGAGTCGTCGCCGCAGATGAGGCTGTGCGTCGGGACGAGCCAGTGGTTCGCCCGATCGAAGAAGTCCTCGCAGCTTTCCGCCTGCGCCAACTGGAAACTGCCCTTGTACGCGGCCGTGCCGGGGAACTGAACGACCGACTGCACCGAGTACGCCTTGTGGTTCTCGTGATCCTCGTAGAAGACCGGCCCATGGCGCGTGAACTTGAGCGTCACCGTCTCGGGCGCCTGCCCCTTCACGAGGATCTGCTCTTCGATCACCCGCATCTCTTCCCATTCGTCCCGGAAAAGCGTCTGATTCGGGTCGTCGGGATGCGTCTCTTCCACGAAGACGTCGACCATGTCGGTTCCCGCGAAGGTGAAGCCCCACGCGATGTGCTCGTTGTTGCCCGCGTCGGTGCCGGCAAACGGGGGCTCGCCTCCACCAATGATGTTCCAGCCCGGCGCGTTCAGGTGCACGTAGTAGCGAAGCGCCGGCATCTCGATTCGACGGTGCGGGTCGTTCGCGAGGATCGGAAGGCCCGTCGGTGACATCTCGCCGCTCATCACCCAATTGTTACTGCCCTCGGTCGCGATATCACGCGTGAGTACCTGCGCGACCTGCATGGGCGGCATGGCCTCGCGGAACTCCGGCACGACCTCGAGCGCCGGAAGCCGGCCCGTCACGAACGGGTCGCCGTCTCCGGCGCGCATGGCGGCGAGCATCTCGTCCGTGAAGAGGCTGACGTCGAGTCCGTCCGGAACCTGAAGGTCATCCCATGGGTCGGGTGCAAAGCGACGGTTGGCCTCCTCGGCGCCAAAGCGCGCGACATCCATGGCGAGCTGGACTTCGTTGATCGCGTGGCCACGGACGCTCGGGACCGCCAGAGCAGCCCATCGCAGAACGACGGTCTCCTTCGTCCACGGCAGGGGCTCGACGCCCGTGAGCTGAAATTCGAGCGGGAGGTTGTCGCGGTTCTGCTCCACGAAGGCATTCACCCCGTTCGCGTGGGCCGTGAAGAGCGCCTCGGCGTTCGGGTGGTAGCTCGTCCACTCGGTCTCGTCGAAGGGCCCCCGGTACATCATCAAGCGGGTGCGACGGTCGTACGGAAGTGCGTCCGGCCCGAAGATCTCGGCCAGCCGACCCTCGTGCCAGCGGCGCCACATCTCCATCTGCCAGAGCCGGTCCTGGGCCATGACGTAGCCCTGGGCGAAGAACAGGTCCTCTTCGTTCTGCGCGTAGATATGCGGAACGCCGTATTCGTCTCGGATGACCTCGACCGGTGCCTGGAGCCCCGGTACGTCGAGTGCGCCATCCAGCTGCGCGAGCGAGGTGCTCGCCAGTTCTTCGAGGGAGGACGATCCGCCGGAGCACGCCGCGAGCATCAGGGTGCAGGCGAGCGCCAGGGGCCCGAGGGCATGGAGGGTACGGGAGGACATGAAACGCTCCGAGCGCAGGTGGGACAGGCGAGGGCTGAGAGTGAATCGTGGCGGGCGGGGCGTCAATTCACCCGAGCTGGAGTGAGCCGATCAGCTCATCTTCCCAGGACGTGTCTGGCGGGGGACGATTCGTGGACGTGTACCACTCGAAGGTTTCGCGCATGCCGTCTTCGAGCGAGCGAAGCGCGAGGCCAAGTACCCGCTCGGTGCGATCTCCGAGCGCGGTGATTGGAGGGATATCGAGGTACGCCCCGAAGTAGAACGGCGGCTGCATAATCTGCCCGCCCGCTGCTTGGATTCGGTCACGCGGGACATGCACGATCTCCGCCTCGACACCCGCTGCTCGAGCGAGCGTTTCGATGAATTCGTTCTGGGTCACCGGTGCGCCCGCCAGGTTGAAGGCTTCACCGTGATCGGTTCGTCGCGACGACGCGCGCAGAGACGCCTCCGCCACGTCAGTCGCGGCCACCCACTGCATCGTGCGCTCCCCGTCTCCCGGGACGATGATGGGGCGCCCTGCCAGCAGCCGATCGAAGAAGAACCGTTCCCGCGGAAAGGGATTGTGGGGTCCATAGACGAACGCGGGCCGTGTCGTCGTTACGGGAAGCCCGTGGGACCGGGCTCGCTCGAAGAGGGCTTGCTCCGTCTCGGCCTTGTGGACGCCATAGACGTTCGGGTCGGACGAGGGCCGCAGTTCAGCGTCCTCATCGTACGGGCCGCCCTCGGGGTAGACGGCGACGCTCGAGATGAAGACATAGCGTTGAAGATCCTCGTGCATGAGTGCATCGGTCGTCTTCAGGACCTGCTCTGCCGTCGTCCCACGTTGCCAATCATATACGTTGTCGAAGACGAGATCGAAGCGCCGATCACCGACGGCGTCATGCACGGCCTCCCCGTCGTTCCGGTCCGCCAGCAATTCCTCGACGCGATCGCCGAAGGGAGTTCCGGAACTCCGGTGCATGATGGTGACGCGGTGGCCTTGGGCGAGAAGGACTTCGACGAGTGGCGGTCCGATCAGGCTGGTGCCACCGATGATCAGTGCTTCGGACATGTGATCACCCTCGCCGCAGGACAGCACGCCACAATGCGCATGGACGTGAGATCTGGACGGTCCTCGCGCCCCCTGTCATTGCTCTCCCCCCAGCGCCGCCCATTCCGCCTCCGTCGCGGGCCCTCGCTGGAACTCCATCATCATCATCCAGCCGCCTTTCTTCACGAGGAGTGCCTCGAAGTGGACGTACTGGACCGAGCCGTCGTCAGAGGGCGAGAACGCCGAGTAGCGAAAGATGCCCGTCTCGTGTGCCGTGGAGGCGTCGTTGCGGCGTTGGGAGAAGCGGAAGGCCACCGACGCCTCGAGAAGGCCGGTGCGCGTGTCGTCGAAGCCCGCTTCCCAGCCGGCCAGTGCTTCGGAGATCGGTTGTGTCGCATCTCCGAAGATGACGACGGCGTCCGGATGGTATGTGGCGGCATATCCGCTGAAATCCCCGGACTCGACCGTGCGCGAGACCTCAGTCCAGAAGGCGTCGAGCTCTGCAGTGACTTGCCCCGAGATCCTCGGTGCGGGGCCGAAAAGAAGGACTGCGGTGATCCCCACGGCAAACCGAAGCCTCGACTGCTTCATTCTGATCTCTCCTTCGGGCGGATTCGTCGTCAACAACGTACCGACGCAGCACAGAATAGTGAGCCGAGGGGCGGCACGGCCACGCGATCGGCGGATCATGCTTGTGACAGATACGTCGCATCCCTAGCGTCCACGCGCATGGGTATCGCGCCGCGGTACCACCTCACACCCTGAGTGCCTGCTCCATGGTATCCGAGATCTTCGACGCGTCGGCCTGGCGCGAGGTCCCCGGCTTCGAGGACCTGAGCGACATCACGTATCACCGCTCCGTCGACGGGAAGACGGTCCGAATTGCGTTCGATCGCGCCGACTGTCGAAATGCGTTCCGTCCGCGGACTGTCGATGAGCTCTACCGGACGCTGGAGCACGCGAGGACGTCGTCGTCGGTTGGCTGCGTGCTCCTGACCGGGAACGGGCCTTCGCCGAAGGACGGGGGCTGGGCCTTTTCGTCCGGGGGCGATCAGCGCATCCGGGGTGCGGACGGGTACAAGTATGAAGGCGGAGAAGGGGAGATCGATCCGGCCCGCCTCGGGCGTCTGCATATCCTCGAGGTGCAGCGCCTGATCCGCTTCATGCCGAAGATCGTGATCGCAGTCGTACCGGGTTGGGCCGCTGGCGGTGGTCACAGCCTGCACGTGGTGTGCGATCTGACGCTGGCAAGCCAGGAGCACGCGCGCTTCAAGCAGACGGACCCCGACGTGGCGAGCTTCGACAGTGGGTATGGATCTGCGTACCTCGCCCGAATGGTCGGCCAGAAGCGTGCCCGCGAGATCTTCTTTCTCGGCTTCGACTACACGGCGGACGAGGCGCTCGCCATGGGCATGGTGAATGCCTCGATTCCACACGCAGAGCTTGAGGAGACCGCGCTCAGCTGGGCCAGAACGATCAACGAGAAGAGCCCGACCGCGATGCGGATGCTCAAGTACGGATTCAACCTGATCGATGACGGCCTGGTCGGGCAGCAGATGTTCGCCGGCGAAGCAACCCGACTGGCCTACGGCACGGAAGAGGCACGGGAAGGCCGCGACGCGTTCGTCGAAAAGCGGGACAAGGACTTCTCTCGCTTCCCCTGGCACTACTGAGAGACCTTCGCCGGGGTCGCGCCCAGGTTCGTCAGCCGGTCGTCGCGTCCACGGAGCGATACGCGTCGATGACTGCCTGCTCGCCGTCCCTGCCCGGGTGTGCGTTGCCGTGCTCCATGCCGAGGATGCCGCGGAACCCCTTGTCCCAGATGTGCTGGAAGACGTTCCCGTAGTTGATCTCTCCCGTGGTCGGTTCTCTGCGCCCCGGATTGTCGCCGATCTGGAAGTAGGCGATCTCGTCCCACGCCGCATCGATGTTCGGGATGAGGTTCCCCTCGGTGATCTGCTGGTGATAGAGGTCATCGAGGATCTTGCACGCCGGGCTGTCCACCGCGCGGCAGATCTGATACGCCTGCGGCATGCCCTTCAGGAAGAGTCCGGGATGGTCGCGCGGGTTGAGCGGTTCCAGAACCATCACCAGCCCATGAGGCTCGAGAATCGCGGATGCCTGACGGAGACTTTCCACCACGTTCGCGGTCTGGTAGTCCGGGTGCAGGCGCAGGTCCACGTGGCCAGGCACGACGGTCATCCACGTCGCGTTCACTCGGCGGGCCACCTCCACGGACTCCCTGATCTCCGCGAGGAACTCCTCCCGCTTGTCCGGATCCCCGCTCGCGAGGTTCGGTTCTCTCCAGTGAATCGTGTGTGCGACGAAGACCCCCATGCGCATACCGAGCCGGCCCATCTCCGCGGCGATCCGCTCCTGCTCCTCTACGGTACGGCCCTTCATGCCGTTGTCCTCGAGGGAGCGGAAGCCCTGGTCGGCCATGAACTGCAACTGTGCGACGAGGTCGTCGCCGGCGCTGTTCCTGAACATCCCGAAGTGCGGCGCGAAATCGCATTGGAAAGAGTCCGCAGTCGTCCGGGACGCCGGGGGCGTCGGCTCGGCGCCATGCGCTCGGTCGGGTCGGAGGATTCCGTCGGCGAGAAAGGCTCCGCCGGCGCCCGCTGCTGCGGTGGTGAGGAAGTCTCGTCGTTTCATGTGAGCTGGCTCATCGGTGCATGGTGGGCGTCGAATGCTCGGACCAAGCGTGCAACGGGAGGGGGCCTGCCGTCCAATCGGTGGCTCCGCAGGATCGCGCCCAGACCTCACCGATCCTCCGTACGAGCGCTTCCCCACGACCGGGATCCATGACGGTGAGAACGGAGGCGAGAACGTCGGCGGATGTAGCCGTGGGCGCGACGACCGTGACCGTCGGCGCGTCGATCACGCCGAGACCCGTTCGTGGATCCACAATATGCGCATATCGGATCCCGTCCACGATCACGTGCCGCTCGGCGTCTCCCGACGTGGCGACCGCAGCGTCGGCGATTCGGAGGGAATCTCCTCCCGGTAGAGCCACCAGCCATCCGCGGGACGAGGGGGGCGGTGCGCCGGCGACGATATCTCCCCCCGCGTCGACGAGCGCTGCCTCGATGCCGTACCGCTTCAGAATGTCGAGCATCGCGTCCGCTGCGAATCCCTTCGCGATACCCCCGAGGTCGAGGGACATGCCGGGTCGCTCGAACGTCACGCAGGGCTCGGCGAGATCGACCGTCAGGTCGTGGAATCCGACGGCCGCACGCGCTGCGTGAACCCGTTCAGGGGCAGGCAAAGCGCCTCGTCGCGCGGACCACCGCCACAGCCGGCTCAGCGGCCCGACCGTGACGTCGAAGAGCCCGCCCGTTCGCTCAGACCAATGATGCGCCTCAAGGAGCAGCGCCCAGAGCTCCCCGGACACCCTCGCGCAGCCGCCCGCCCCTGCCCGCAAGGCGAGTAGACTCACTTCGCTGTCGGGCCGATAATCGGAGAAGAGCGAGTCGAGTCTTGTCACGTACGCGAAGGCCGCGTTCGCCGCTGCACCGGCACGACGCTCGCCGTCGGCGTACGCGACGATCCTGAAGGTCGTGCCCATGTGGACCGACTCGAACGAGAATCGTTCTGATTCGGATGGTTCCTGCGCATGCCCCGACGTGCTCCCCAGGGTGAGGAGCCCCCAGAGGACGGGGACGAGCACCTGTCCCTTCGTCACGGCGTCATACTCAACCGCGGCCCGAGAGCCTCAGAGGACCCGCGTGTAACCAGGCACGGGTATGGCATATCGTCCATTCGCATCCGGAAGAACCGGGGGCGGAGCGTCCCATGCGTAGTGCGCGGGCATCAGATCGAGATCCGAGGCCATGGCCTCGTCCCACTCGACCACCCGACCGGAGTACGTGGCCATCCGCCCCAGAATCGACGTCATCGTCGCGATCGCGCCGTTCTCTCCGTCCGTGTACTTGAAGCGCCCTCCCGCGACGGCGGCGAAGAGTTCGTCGTGCTCGACCTGATACGGGTTGGGGTCTTCCGCGTCATCGTACTCGAACAGGGTATGGCCGGACGCCGACATGATCCGGCCCGGTTCCGGGGCGCTTCCGTTCGATCCACGGAACGCCTCGGACACCCGGTTCATGCATTCGGGCATGTGCCGGCACTGGCTGAGCACGGTCGCTCCCGAATCGTAGGTGAATTCCACGAAGTGATGATCGAAGATCTCTCCGTGCTCGAGTCCGTCCCGGACTTCACGACCGCCCTGGCCCTGAGCCCGCGCGGGTGGGCCACCCAGTACCCAGTTGGCCACGTCGATGTTGTGGATGTGCTGCTCGACGATGTGGTCGCCGCAGAGCCAGTTGAAGTAGTACCAGTTACGCATCTGGTACTCCATTTCGGTCTGACCCGGCTGTCGGTCACGAACCCATACTCCGCCGCTGTTCCAGTACACGCGGCCGAGCGTGATATCGCCGATCATGCCGGCGTGCAGGCGATCGACCCATTCCCGATAGATGGTCTGGTAGTGGCGCTGCAGCCCGACCACCACGTTGAGTCCGTCCGCCTTGGCTTTGGCTGCACTCTCCAGCACGCGTCGCACGCCGGGCGAGTCCGTCGCCACAGGCTTCTCCATGAATACGTGCTTGCCCGCATTCACCGCGGCCTCGAAGTGCATCGGACGGAAACCCGGTGGTGTGGCCAGGATGATCACATCGGCGTGGGGAATGACGCGTTCGTATGCGTCGAATCCCGAGTACCGGTGCTCCGGCGGCACGTTGATTCGGGGCGTCAGGTCGACGTCCTCGAACTCGGTCAACGCGCGATAGCTGTTCTCGACGTTATCGGCGAAGGCATCGCCCATGGCAACGAGTTGAACGTCCTGGTCGGTACTCAGAGCCTGGACCGCGGCACCCGTGCCCCGTCCACCACAGCCGATGAGCCCGACCCGTATGGGGTCACGGCCGGACGGCTGCGCCCGGGCGATCCGAGGCTGCCCGACGAACGAGAGCCCTCCGATTGTGGCTGTCGTGGTTCGAACGAAGTCTCGCCGGTCCATCGGTCCTCCTGCGATCGATACGTGTGGTTTGTTTGGTCAGTTCGCGCCCAGGATCGCGTCCCAGTACGCGGTGATCTCGGCTGTCGACCACGCACGCTCCGGGCTCACCAGGCGCAGGCCCACGTGGGGTGAATCCGTGTTCCACCATCGACTCTTCGGTACCTGCGGATCCCTGCGCTTCCAGGCCGAGGTCTCCTCGAATCGGTCGGCACAGCGCAGGTGACGCAAGTCGTCGTCGAACGCCCCCCCTCGGACGACGCCTCGGCCACGGGTGGAGGTGGCCGGCTCACCACCCGCGGCCGGCCCGTCGCTGAGTGACGCATAACGGTCGGCGGCGTAGGGCTGCAGCGTCCACTCGGCGGCGTTGCCCCGCATGTCGTGAAGCCCCCAACGGTTCGGGGCCCGTGTGCCCACGTCTCGAAGTGATCCGTCGCTGTTCGCGTCGAACCAGGCACGTTCCAGCAGGAGATTCGTGATCGACTCCGCGTCATCCTGGTACGCTACCCCGAGACCGAACGCGTCGTCGAGCCCGGCACGACAGGCATATTCCCATTCGACTTCCGTGGGAAGCCGGTACAGCCGGCCAGTCTTCTCGGAGATCCATCGGGCGAAGTGAAGTGCGGCGGCGCGGGTCATCCCGGTCGCGGGTCTGCCCGCTCCGCCCATCCCATGCGCTGGATCCTCATAAGGCGGGCTGGGACGCGTGACCGCATCCGCGTCGAAGGGGTGGTCGGGGTCGGCTCGGACGTCATCGTCGAGGCTACGGTCCCGAAACACGGAGAACATCTCGTGCGTTACCTCCGTCGTGCCCATCCAGAAGGGCCCGAGCGTCAGCTTGCGCTGCGGCCCCTCGTCCTCGTCTCGACCCGGCTCATCCAGCGGACTGCCGATCCGGAAGGAGCCGCCCGGGAGCAGGACCATGTCGAACGATACGGTCGTCCCCGGGATCGTCCGGGTCACGGGCTCACCGGCCTGAAGGGTCTGTGCGTTCGTCGCAACCGGAGGGACGGATGCGCTGAGGAGACTGAAGAGCACGATCCTCCGGACGGCAGAGGCGTGGCTGGTCGGCTCATGCTGGGTGGGCATACCGGGCAATCGACCCGGTGGGCGTTCGGGGCGCAATGGAATCGGTGACGTCAACTCGCCTCCACTCCATTCGCCTGTACTTTCGGAGTCCGGACCCGAGTTGGAGGAGTCACGAGCATGCGGAGACGAGTGATGACCCTGCAGACCCTGGCGACGTGGCGCGGTGTCGCAGCGCTCGCACTCACTGTGTCGATCGGGGCCTGCGCCGATACTCCGGCGGAGCGCCCGAACATCCTGCTCGTCTTCACCGACGACCACGCGTCCCACGCCGTATCCGCATACGGGTCGGTGATCAATCAGACGCCAAACATCGATCGACTGGCCACCGAGGGCATGCTGTTCGAGAACGCGTTCGTCACCAACTCGATCTGCGCCCCGAGCCGCGCGACGATTCTGACGGGCCAGTACGGGCACCTCAACGGCGTGCCGACCAATTACGATACACTGCACGCGACCACACTGACCTTCCCGAAGCTGCTGCAGTCGGCCGGGTATCAGACGGCGCTGATCGGCAAGTGGCATCTGAAAGTGTATCCCGAGGGCTTCGACCACTTCGAAGTACTTCGAGGGCAGGGACCGTACTACAACCCCATCCTCTTCTCTGCCGACGACAGCGTCGCGTACGAGGGATACACGACCGACATCATCACCGATCGAACGCTTCGGTGGATGCAGGAGGAGCGTGACGGGGATCGCCCCTTCCTGCTCATGTACCAGCACAAGGCACCCCATCGAGAGTGGGCGCCGGGGCCCGATCAGCTGGACCTGTTCGTCGATCAGGAGATCCCCGAGCCGAGCACGCTGTTCGACGACGCGTCCGGCCGTACGTCGGCTGCACTCACGCAGGAGATGACGGTCGCCGACCACATGAGTGCGCGGGACATGAAGTTCGTCGCGCCCGCCAACCTCACGTCGGACCAGCTGGCCACGTGGAACGCCGCGTACGGTCCGCGGAATGAGGCGTTCGAGGCGGCGGGGCTCGAGGGGGACGAGCGCACATCATGGCAGTACCAGCGCTACATCAAGGACTACCTGCGGTCGATCGCATCGGTCGATGAGAACCTCGGCCGGGTTCTCGACTATCTCGACGCCGAAGGCCTCTCGGAGAACACCGTCGTCGTGTACATGTCGGACCAGGGCTTCTTCCTCGGCGACCACGGGTGGTACGACAAGCGGTGGATGTACGAAGAATCGCTGAGGACCCCGCTGATCGTGCGGTGGCCGGCGTCCGTGCCCGCTGGTGCTCGGAACGACGCCCTCGTGCAGAATCTCGACATTGCGGAGACGTTTCTGGACCTCGCCGGTGTGTCGATTCCCGAATCGATGCAGGGCGCCAGTCTGGTCCCGTTGCTACGTGGAGAAACGCCAACTGACTGGCGAGACGCGATCTACTATCAGTACTTCGAGTATCCCGGCCCGCACATGGTCCGGAGGCATTACGGCATCCGCACGGGAACGCACAAGCTCATCCACTACTACGAGATCGACGAATGGGAGCTCTTCGATCTCGAGGCGGATCCGGATGAGCTCCTGAGCGTCTTCGGGTCCCCTGAATACGCGGAGATTCAGGCTCGACTGGCGACGCGACTGGACTCGATGCGCACGCATTTCGCCGTGCCGGTCGAGGACCCCGTTCCGTACGAGCGGTGAGCGCGGATCCTCGCGGGCAGGACCACACGGTACCGTCCAGACGGACGTTCCTCGTTCGCACTGGCACTGCGGGGCTCGCCATGGCTACGCCCGGATGGCTGGCGGCCTGTATGGCTCGGTCTCGTCCCACGAACGTCGTCCTGATCTTCGCGGATGATCAGGGATATGCCGACGTGGGCTCCTACGGAGCGGTGGGCTTCACGACCCCGCACCTCGATCGTCTCGCCGACGAGGGGATGCGGTTCACCGATTTCTATGCGTCGGAAGGCGTGTGCTCTGCGTCGCGGGCCTCACTCCTGACCGGTTGCTACGCTCCTCGCGTGTCGATCTTCGGAGCGCTGACGCCCGCCGCCCAGGTGGGCCTCAATCCCGATGAAGTGACGATTGCGGAGCTTCTCAAGTCACTCGGGTACGCCACGGCGGCTGTGGGGAAGTGGCATCTCGGCCACCTTCCGGAGTTCCTGCCCTTGCAGCACGGCTTCGACGAGTACTTCGGCTTGCCGTACTCGAACGACATGTGGCCCGTCGATTTCGACGGGGTTGCCGTGACGGAGGGAAGCCTGAGTGGATATCCGCCCCTGCCGCTGATCGAGGGCGATGAGGCGATCGAGACGGTGGACGAGTTGGCGGATCAGGACCGGCTCACGGTCCGGTACACGGAGCGGGCCGTCGACTTCATCGACCGGAACGGTGACCGGCCCTTCTTCCTCTATCTCGCGCACTCGATGCCTCACGTTCCACTCGGCGTATCGGACGCATTCCGAAGCTCGAGTGAGCAGGGGCTGTACGGCGACGTGATGCAGGAGATGGATTGGTCCACCGGGCAGGTCCTGGACGCTCTCGATCGGAACGGCGTGTCGGACGACACGCTCGTCATCTTCACCAGTGACAACGGACCCTGGCTGAATTTCGGGAACCACGGGGGCTCGACCGGGCCGCTTCGGGAGGGCAAGGGAACGGCCTTCGAGGGTGGCCCGCGTGTTCCTGCGATCATGCGGTGGCCGGGTCGGATTCCTGCGGGGAGCGTGTGCGACCGATTGGCCTCGACCGTCGACGTGCTCCCGACCGTCGCGGCGATCACGGGAGCGACGCTTCCGGACCACGCGATCGACGGTGTGGATATCCTCTCCCTGCTGATCGGGGAGGAAGGGGCCGCGCCGCGGAACGACTTTCTCTACTACTACACGGGAGAGCTTCGCGCCGTCCGCGAAGGGCGATGGAAGCGCGTCTTCGAGCATCGGACCCGATCGTACGTCGGCGTCGAGCCCGGGATGGACGGGCATCCGGGTCCCTACGCCTTTCCCACCGTTGCGGCGGCGCTCTATGACCTCGAGGCAGACGTCGGAGAGTCGATCGACGTTTCCGGGGATCACCCGGATGTCGTCGCCCGACTCGATGCCCTCGCGGAGGAGGCTCGGCGGAGGCTCGGCGATCGGCTCACACAGCGAGTGGGCAACGAGGTGCGGCCGCCGGGCCGTCACGGACTCGACCGGGTCGACTCGCTTCAGCATGAGGCGGTTGGAGCCCGGGTCGTGAGCGCGACGAGATCCGACCCGAGATACCCGGGCGCCGGGCCGGACGCGCTTGTCGATGGGGGAGTGGGCTCGGGCGACTTTCGGGACGGCCGCTGGCTGGCCTACGACGGTGTCGACTTCGAGGCGATGCTCGACCTCGGATCCGCCAGACGCCTCTCCCGTGTCGGCCTCGACTGTCTCCAGAATCAGGCTGCATGGATTCTGCTTCCGAGGCGGGTCGTCTTCGCAGTGTCCGACGATGGCGAACAATGGCGTGAGCTGACGCCGATCCACCGGCCGCCACAACCGGATGATGCGGTGCGAGCGGAGTTACTTGCCGTCGACGTGGGCGAGGGACCCGTCCGCTACGTTCGCGTGCGGGCAAGCGGTCACGACGCGCTGCCCTCGTGGCATCCGGGCTCGGGGATCAGCGGGTGGGTCTTCATCGACGAAGTCGTCGCGCTGGTCTGACACGGGGTCGACGCGCACCAGTTCTCGACCGGTTCGGAGCCCTGCTCGTATACTGCGCCGGCTGTCGGGCACGGCTCGTGTTCGGTGTGGTCGCTTTCCCCGTCCGCAGTCACGCTTCATCATGTTGCTCAGGGCGCGTTCGACCCTCATTCACCCTCGTGACAGGCGAGCCATGGTCAGTGCCGTCGTTCTCATCGAAGCCGAAGCAGACAAGATCCAGGACCTCGCGCAGCAGCTCGTCGAGATCGAGGGAGTGCCGGAAGTGTTCTCTGTCGCAGGCCGCTACGACCTCGTCGCAATCCTCCGAGTGCGCGAGAACCAGGATGTCGCCGATATCGTGAGCGGGAAGATCCGACACCTGGACGGCATCGCCCGCACCGAGACGTTGATCGCCTTCCGCGTCTATTCACGGGATGAGATCGAAGGGATGTTCGCTCCGTGATCCCGCGACGCGCGGCAGATCTCCCGGTCTGGTACAACGCGGTCGACATCCTCGAGCGGAACCTCGAGCACGGGGCCGATGCGGAGGCACTGATCACGGCGGAACGGACGCTCACCTTTGGCGAGGTATCCGTCGAGGTCAATCGCGTCGGCAATGCCATGAAGGCACTCGGTGTGCGGCCGGGAGATCGCGTTGCGATTCTGTGCCTCGACTGTGCCGAGTGGGCCATCTCCTTCTTCGCCTGCCTGAAGATCGGAGCGGTCGCCGTCGGGATGAACACGCTGCTCACGGCACGCGAGCTCCGCCACATCCTGGTCGACTCCGATGCCCGGTTGCTCCTCGTGCACAGCGCGCTTCGTGATGTCGCACACGAGGCGATGGACGGCGAGACGAGAGTCGAGCACGTCGTCGTGGTGGGGCATGACGGCGTGTTGGGTGACGGAGTGACGTACGAAGAGTGGATCGAGGACGAGAGTCAGCATCTCGCGGTCGAGCGCGTCCACCGGGACGACTTCGGCACCCTCAACTACTCGAGCGGCACGACGGGGCAGCCCAAGGGCATCTTCCACGCGCATCAGGACTACGCGTTGACGGCCCAGCTCTGGGGCGCGGACGTGCTCGGGCTGACGGGGGACGACCGGACCTTCTCGGTCGCCAAGCTGTTCTTCACCTTCGGGCTTGGCGGAAATCTGCTCTTTCCATGGTGGGTAGGCGCGTCCGTCGTCCTCTATCCGGGCAGCCCCCGTCAGGCAGCGGACGTGCTCGGCGTCATCGATCGATTCAGGCCGACGATCCTGTACAACGCACCCACCGGGTATGCGTCGATCCTGGCGATCGACAACTTCACCGAGCGCTACGACCTGTCGTCACTTCGACTTGGTGTCTCCGCAGGTGAGGCGTTACCTGCGCCGGTCTGGCAGGCGTTCAATGAACGAACCGGGCTGGACATTATCGACGGCATCGGTTCGACGGAGAACTTCCACATCTTCATCTCGAATCGACCCGGCGACATTCGCCCGGGGAGCAGCGGGAAGCCCGTGCCCGGCTACGAGTGCAGGATCGTCGATGACGAAGGGGTCGCCGTTCCGACGGGCGATGTCGGCACGCTTCAGATCAAGGGGGAGACCTCGGCACTCTTCTACCTGCATCAATCGGAGCGCTCGCGCGAAGTCTTCCGGGGCGAGTGGCTCGACACCGGGGACAAGTACTACGAGGACGACGACGGCTACTTCTGGCACGCTGGCCGGAGTGACGACATGCTCAAGGTCGGAGGCATCTGGGTGTCGCCCGTGGAGGTCGAGAGCACCCTGATCGAGCACGATGCGGTTCTAGAGTGCGCCGTCGTGGGGGCGGAGGACAACGCGGGGCTGGTCAAGCCGAGAGCGTTCGTCGTGCTGAACGAGCCGAGCGCCGCGGGAGATGACATGGTGGATCAGTTGGTCGAACACTGCGTCGATCGAATGGCGGCGTACAAACGTCCCCGCTGGATCGAGTTCGTGGATCAGCTGCCCAAGACCGCGACCGGAAAGATTCAGCGCTTCAGGCTGCGTTAACGGACGAGTCGTGCGCCTGCAAAGCGACCGGGGGGTGCCATGACGCGGTCGCCGTCGTGCCAGTCTGCCTGAGGACCTCTCCGTCATAGCGCCCGTTCTACCTCGGACGCGGCTACGGTGACGTGTCGTCCAGCAACTCGTCGAGCTGTGCCAGAACCTCCTCCGGGATTCCGTTGGCCGAGGCCCCGAGTCGGTGCCATACGAGCCGTCGGTTCTGGTCGATGAGGGCCAGATGGGGTAACCCGGTCGCGGGGATCCAGAAGGCGTCCTCGAGGGTGCCGTCGACTTCCTGCACGGTCGGGTAGGCCGCACCCTGCTCCTCCATCCAGCGCAGCGCGTTCGCCGGAGTGTCGTCGACGAGCACGCCGAGGACGGCGATTCGGTCGCCGTACCGTTCGGCTACGGCGCTCACGTCAGCATGCTGTTCGAGACACGGAGGACACCAGGAGGCCCAGAAGTCGATCAGGACCGGGCGGCCCTCCAGGTCGGACAACCGGAGCCGGTCGCCGGCCGACCAGTCGGTGGCCGTCGGGTCGATCACCTCGAGGGCCGAGTCGGGGATGCGATCTCCCGGCCGGGGCGGCTGCTCCGGGGCACACCCCGACGCCGCTACGGTGAATCCACCCAGGACGACTGCCAGCATGCCGGTGGATCGACGTCGTACATCCATCGTCTTCCGTGTGCGCAGGCCGCGCGCCTCGTCGGTCACGTCCGATATGCTCCGGTCGAATCTCGGGTTGGTCACGAAGTATAAGGCATGCCGCACTCATCCTTTCTCGCACCGTGGACGCCGCGCTCTCCGAGTTGCGACTCCCCTGTCGGCGCACGCGCTTCTCGTAGACCTTCCGAGACCCGTTCCTTCCACCGATCTCGAGTACCGATATGCGGACGTCTCTCAAGTCCCTCATCCTCCTGACCGCCCTCTGTTTTGCAACACCCGTTCTGGGGCAGGAGCCCAACTTCGGCCGGGCGGTCGACATGACCGGGGACGAGCTCGTCATCGGCCAACCGGTGAACTGGTATGGACCGGGTACGGTGTACACGTACGGGCGTTCTGATGGGGCCGGGTGGGAGGAGGAGCAACGGCTCACTGCGCCCGACTCCGCGCGAATGGACGACTTCGGCCGAGCGATCGCGATCGACGGTAACACGCTCGTCGTCGGTGCACCGCGCAAGCATGAGGGATCCGGCTCGGTGTACGTGTTCACACGATCGGGGCGTGCCAGCTCATGGGTGATCGAGGCCACGATCACGGCCCCCGGAGATGGACGTCCGGCCGAGTTCGGGACCGCACTCCTGCTCTCCGACGATGAGCTCCTGGTAGGCGCACCGGAGTCGGACGGATCCGGCTCCGTCCATCGGTACGTGAGGAGCGGTGGCGAGTGGGCCCTCGACGCGACCATGGTCCCCGACGCTGAACCTGGCGCTTCAGGCTTCGGCGCCGCGCTCTCGTGGCACTCCGACCGACTGCTCATCGGAGCACCCGGCTCCGACCAGGGGCGCGGCCGCGCGTATGTCACGGCCCGTGGGGCAGACGGTGCCTGGAGCGCGCTGCGCCGCGTTCCGTTACCTCCGGCGGCGACGGTCGAGCGCGCCGCGGCGGGGGTCAGTGTCCGGATGAGTGACGCGCAGGCGTTCGTCGGCGCTCCGGGGGCGGCCGCGGTCGTGGTGCTCGAATCCGATGCGGCCGGGAACTGGTCCTCTTCGGCGACGCTGGGATCTCCGCTGGAGCCCGACGGATCCCAGTTCGGCTTCTCGATCGGGCTGGTGGGAGAGGAGCTCTGGGTCGGTGCGCCCGGCATCGATCGCCGAAACGGCCGGGTGTTCCGGTTCGCCGCCTCCGCCGATGGCTGGGTCGACCCCGAGCGCCTGGACCCGGATGACATGTCGGGTGCGTCGTGGCCTCTCGGGTTCGGGTACGCCGTGGCCTCGTCCGGTAATCGGGCCGTCGTTTCGATGCCGAGCCGCGACTTCGGTGAGGGCCGGGTCATGTCGCTGTCTCGCACCGACGGGGGTTGGGCTGCGGGTGACCTTCTCGAGGGGCACATCTTCCGCATCGGGTCTGCGCTGAACACGGGTGATCGGTGTGACGAAGGGCAGATGACCGAGTTCCCGTGCACGAACATGGAGCTGGTCGGCCACATGACGGTCGACGATCTGGGCGGCGAGCGAGGCGTCTGGGTGAACGACGTCTGGGGCTGGACGGATCGCGAGATGGGTCGTCGCTATGCCCTCATCGCGCGGCGCGACGGTGCCTCCTTCGTGGACGTGACCGACCCGGCTGCTCCGAGATTGATGGGTAACCTGCCGCGCACAGTCGGATCCCCTCCCTCGGTCTGGCGCGACATCAAGGTGATCGACAATTACGCGTACGTCGTTTCCGATGGGGCGCGTGCCCACGGGATGCAGGTCTTCGACCTCACGCGTCTGCGTTCGGTCGGTGAAGAGCCGGTCGACTTCGAGCCGGACAACACGTACCGGGAGATCTTCAGCGCGCACAACGTCGTGGCCGATACCGCGTCGAAGTTCCTCTACATCGTGGCGGCGAACGGAGGTGGTCGGACGTGCGGTGGAGGACTTCACATGGTCGACGCGGGTGATCCGCTCAACCCGGTCTTCGCGGGCTGCTACCATGACACCGCGAGCCCGGGTGCCCGGGGGTACACGCACGACGCCCAGTGCCTCATCTACGCAGGCCCCGATGGCCGCTATACCGGCCGCCAGATCTGTGTCGGCTCCAACGAGTCGGAGATCAACATCGCCGACGTGACCGACAAGGCGAATCCGGTCACGGTCGCGCGCATGAGCTATCCGAACGTCGCCTACGCGCACCAGGGATGGTTCGACGAAGAGCAGCGGTACTTCTACATGAACGACGAGCTCGACGAGCTGTCCGGCAACGTGAGCGGGACGAGGACGATCGTCTGGGACCTGACCGAGCTCGACGATCCGGTCGTCGCGAACGAGTACATCGGCCCCGTGGCGGCGTCCGACCACAACCTGTACGTCGTCGGAAACCGGATGTACCAGTCGAACTACGGGAGCGGTCTGCGGGTTCTCGATATCAGCGACCGTGCGAATCCCCGTGAGATCGCGTTCTTCGACAGTGCCCCGTACAACGAGAACGGACCGGGGCACAGCTCCTCGGAGAGTGGTGCCTGGAGCAACTATCCGTTCTTCGAGGACGGTCTGGTGATCTTCACGAGTGTCCGCGAGGGACTGTTCATCATGAGGGTACGGCCGCCCGTGAGCTGACCTATCGGCTACGGTCCGGTGACCTCCCGCCTGCCGACGCCGGGGGGTCAGAGCGACCCGGCCATCTCCACGAGGCCAGCTCCCGACTTCCGGAGTCGGACGCCGAGGAACGCCATCACCGCGGCACACACGTGGACGGTAACGCCGACGGGCGTGGACCAGCCGTACAGGAAGATTCCGCCGATCGCGAGGAGTGCAGCTCCGACGAAGAGCCCGGTGCTCCAGCGTGTCACCATCGCCTGGACCTCGTCGGGGCTCTTCCCGGCCACCGCCTCGACGGCCTGCTTCTGACCCCACGACGCATTCGAGCCGAGCTGCGCCTTGGCCCTGCGCTTCTTGAGGTGGGCCGGCTCCTTGCCGGGCCGGAATCCTTTGACCGACTGCTGGGGACCGCGCCGTTTCGCTGCCATGGACGTGTATCGAGTGTGCTGGTGTGGTGTGGTGTGGATGAAGCCGAGGTCAGGTCACGGGGCGCTGCGGTCGCACGATGAAGAGGCCCTCATTCATACTCGACACGACGATCATGCCGCTCTCGAAGAAGGGCCAGGCCGTCCACGCACCGCCGCCGAACCCGGGTGGGTTCTCGCCGTACGGTGTCGTGTCGAACCAGCCGATCTCCACCGGACGCTCGGGATCGGAGACGTCGAGTACACGAAAGCCGGCCTGGTAGTTCGCGAGGTACGCACGGTTGCCCGCGATGTAGAGGTTGTGGTCCGTGGCCTGATCCGGTCCGAGGTGCTCCCCGATCAGAATCGGATCGTCGAGTTCGGCGACGTCGTAGATCAGCGTCCTCGTCCGATCGGTCGTGCCGACGATTTCATCGAGCTCGTCGTTCACGTAGAGGTAGCGATGATCCTCGGTCAGCCACCCCTGGTGGATGTACGCGGTACCCGGATGGCTCGCGGTGGAGATCGGCTCGGGTGCGGCCTTGTCGGTGACGTCTACGATCCGCATCGCCGTCTCGTTCGCGGCAAAGCAGATCTGTCGACCCTGGTAGTTCTCGTCCGGGCCGTGGTAGACCGTGCACTGCGCATCGTGCGTCCGTCCGGTCCAGATGAGCCCCTCGGTGTCGGTATAGCACCCGGCGAAGGTTGGCTGCAAAGGATTCCGGATGTCGATCATGTGGAGCCCGCCGCCGCACGACTGGCCCCCGGTGTTCGTGCCCACGGTATACGCGAACCCGGACTCGGTATCGATGACGAGGTTATGTGCGCTGGCAACCTGGTCGTAACGGGCGTCGGGCTCGAAGGTGGCCGGCACCTGCGCGAGATCGCGCAGACGTGACAGGTCGAAGACGAGAAGACCGTGTTCGCCCGCCCCGTCTCCCGTGAGGAATGCGTGATCCCGATAGACCTTGATGTCGCGGGCATGGGACGGATTCGCCGGCATGAGCCCGACGAAGCGCGGCATGCCCGGGTTCGTGATGTCCACGAAGGCGAGGCCGGCCGTGCGCCCGATCAGCACGTACTCGCGCCCCATCTCGGGGTCGGTCCACCCCCACACGTCGGTCACGCGCTCCCCCGGCTCCGCTCCGAGGGCGGCGAGCGGCAGGAACGACACGAGATCCACGCTCTCACAGGCGAAACCCGCTGCCTCACCGTCCGCGCACGTCACGGGGTCCGAGCCGGACACGGTGCGCAGCTCGGCACCGGGGTCCAGCCAGATCGGTGCCTCGCCCGAGTCGAGGTCTACGAACGCCGCGCGCCCCTCACCACCGTACGCGCCCGGTGCACCGATCACCGCATGGCCTTCCGTCACGGCCACCGCCGAGCCGTAGCCGGCCCCCTCGAGATCGGCCGCCAAGGTACGACTCATCGTCCAGTCGCCGGACCCGGAGCGTTCGAACACGAACACCTGACCGTTGCCTCCATTCGCCTGAGGCGCTCCGACCAGAAGATGATAGGAGTCGATCGCGAGGGCAGCTCCGAATCGCATCGCATCCGCGGTCTCTGCATCCGGCGGTGTGACGTCCCCGGCGCGCGACCAGGTGCCATCCGATCCGCGCGAGAACCGTATGACGCGCTCGAGTCCCGGAGCCGATGCGAACGCCTCGGACCCGTCGTCGGACAGTGCAACAGCGGAGCCGAGCAACGCGTCCCGCTCGAGGGAGTCCGTGGGGAATACGGTCGTACCGGCCCATCCGGTGTCGTCCAGCTCGAAGAGGTGCACGGAGCCACCGAGGCCGTGGCCGGGGGTGCCCACCAGGAGATGACGGTCCGTGAGCGCGAGTGCCGTGCCGAGCCCGCTCGGAGACGCGTCGTCGGCGCGGGTGAGCGGAAGGACGGACTCGAGCGCCCACGTCCCGGACTCCATGCGTAGCACGTGAACGACATCGGACTCGACTGCGCCGCCGGCCACGGCCAGTCTCGTCCCGTCGGGCGAGAGTGCGATCGAGCGCGCAGGTGGACCCATCAGCCGGTTCAGCGTGGGCATGTCGAGCCCTCCCGTCGGAAGCTCTGCCGCGACGGTACCGACGTTCGGATCGACGGGGACACGAACCCGAGGTGACCATGCTCCGGCATCCCATTGGTAGAGATGCCCGGCCTCCCGTCCATCCGGGTCGCCGCTCGCGAGCAGCAGCAAGTCTCCGCCGCTTGCAAGCGCGGGGATCAGCGCCTCACCGGGGTAGCCACCCTCGAGCTTGGCGAGACGCTCGGTCTGCATCCACGTGCCATCCGGCGCCCTTCGAAAGACGACCGCTGCGGCTGGCCCGATCGCTGCACCGGGCTTGAGCACGACGACGTGGTCCGGTCCGGTCAGCGCAACCGCGGCGCCGAACCGGTCCTGGGATGCCGCCGGCTCAGCGAGTGCGAGCATCGCGCACGCGATCAGGATCACGCCCGCGAAGGGCCATCGCGGCTTCATGTGCGAAACGACCCGGCTCATTGACCGACCCGCCGGCCCGGTGTCCAGGGGGCTCCCGCATCTGCGAGTGCCTGCTCGACGGCAGTCATGTCGACTTCGAGGAAAGACGCGAGCTGCGTCTGGAAGGAGGAGAAATCCGCCTCCGCGATCCGCAGGTTCTCGCGCATCGTCTCCGTAGGAGCCTGCCGTGTGTTCCACGAGGACGCGGCTCGACCGGCTCGCCCCGAGATCGCGGGTGACGCCGATTGGCTGAGTGATCCCCGCACCGGGTCTCCGTTCAGCTGGAAGCGGAAGTCGTCGAGTCGCGCCGCGAGTGCGTCGACGTCACCGTAGAGCGCTGCATCGGCCGATGGCGTTCGCTCGAGTGCTGCACGCATGTACCTGACACGCTCGGATGCCTGCGACATCTCCGAAGCAGCGATCGAAATCCGACGCTGTAGATCCGCCACCCGCAGATGGAAGGCCTCGACCGCCTCGAAATCGGTCCCGGCCGGGGTGGTCGGCACCGGACGGACCGAGAAGCTCTGCGCCGCCCCGATTTCGGTCACGTTGCCGCCATCGATGATCACGAGTTGGGCGGAGTAGGGGCCCGGCGCGGCGAGAGGGCCAGTCGGCTCCGTGACCCACGGCGGCCGGAAGTCCGGATTTGCGAAGCTGACCGGATTCGGCGCCGGGTGTCGAAGGTCCCAGGTCACGCGGTGCACTCCTGCGCGCGCGGGGACGTCGACCCAGCGGACAGGAGCACCCGTATCGTCCGATACGCGAACCCGGACCATCGGGCCGGATTCGGTACGCTCCGATCGAAGCGCGTCGTAGCCGGGGAAGGGGACATCGCTTCCTGCGTCACGGAGTGATCGTTCCTGTTCCTCGCGCGCCTCCCCGGTGGTCTGCCGGAGCCCGGGGACGTGCACCGTGAAGGTTGCGCCGAACGGAGGGTTTTCGGCTGACCACGCGGTCGTCCCCAGCGTGGGGCGTCCCGTCGCCTGATTCGTGAGCCACGGCACGTACCACCAGGCGTCTCGGAGTGGCATCACGCCGCCCGTCTGAGTGAGCTCGCCGCGAGCCAAGGCCCTGAGCGGTGCGTAATCGTCGAGGATCCAGATCCCCCGTCCGAACGTGCCGCCAATGATGTCGTCATCCCGGCGGTGGAGCTGCACGTCCCGGAACGCGATGGTCGGGGCTCCGGCGTCGAGACGGTGCCAGTTCGTTCCGCCGTTGACCGTGAACCAGAGCGACGTCTCACCTGCGAGGATGAGCAGTTCGGGCACGATGTGGTCCTGTTGCATCGCCCACACGAGCTCACCCTCCGGCAGGTCTCCGCGGATCGAGGTCCAGCTTTGCCCGTGGTCGTCGCTTCGGAAGATGTAAGGTGCGTAGTCCCCGAGTTTGTGCGCATCGGCCAGGGCGAACACGGTCGCTGCATCGTGCTCGCTCGCGACTACCTTGTTGATGAAGGAGCGCTCGGGGACACCGGGTAGATCCTGCGCACGCATCCAGTTGGCCCCACCATCGGTCGTTCCGTGGATCAGGCCGTCGTCCGAACCGACGTAGATCGTTCCGGCCGCGACGGACGACTCCGAGATCGTCGTCAGTGTCGCGTACTTCGACATGGCCCCGTTGTCGTGGAGTGCGTCCAGCTCCCAGACGCGCCCCATGTACGGCAGCGAATAGCGCTCCGTGTCGGTTGTGAGGTCACCCGAAATCGCGGTCCAGCTGTCGCCCCGGTCGTCCGACGCCCAGAGTCGCTGCGACGCGTAGTAGATCCGGCTCGGATCGTGCGGCGACACCAGAATCGGCGAGTCCCAGTTCCAGCGCTCGGCCGGATCGCCCGGAGCTGGCTGAGGCTGGATGGCTACTTCCTCCCCGCTCAGGTGATCCACCCGCTGCAGATTTCCCTGCTGCGTCATCATGTACATCGTGTTCGCATCGGTCGGATCAAAGGCCACACCGTATCCGTCGGCACCGAGCGGAAAGAGCCAGTCCTCGTTCCGCACGCCCTCCGTCGTCTGCGTCCGCGCGGGAGCCCAGAGAGTTCCGAGGTCCTGTGCACCTGCGAGCAACTCGTAGAAGGGCTCGGAGTTCGAAGCCGCGATCTTGTAGAACTGCGCGATCGGCAGGTTAGGGAAATGACGCCATGTCGCGCCCCGATCGAAGGTCTCGTAAAGCCCCGCATCGGTCCCGCCGAGCATGTGAAGCGGATTGTCCGGGTCGATCCAGAGCGCGTGGTTGTCCGAGTGCTTGTCCCGGCCGGTTTCGAGATTGCCGAAGGTCGCCCCCCCGTCGTACGTCACCTGAAAGAAGACGTCCATCTGAATGACGACGTCGGCTTCGGTCGGCGAGGCTTCGATTTCCTGGTAGTAGTGCGGGCCCGTTCCGCCGGAGATGTACGTATTGCGGTGCTCCCAGCTCTCGCCGCGGTCGGTGGAGCGGTAGAAGCCCTGCTGTCCGCCATTCGATTCGATCGTGGCGTACACGAGATCCGGATCGGCAGGTGTCACAGCGAGTCCGATCTTGCCCATGTCACGTGTGGGAAGTCCGGTCGTGACCTCCTTCCAGGTACGCCCACCGTCCGTGGACTTCCAGAGACCGGTTTCGGGACCTCCACCCATGTACCCCCACGTGTGACGCCGACGCTGGAACGCGGCCGCGTAGACGGTGCCCGGGTCGTCCGGCGCAAACTCCAGGTCGGTCACTCCGGTGTTCTCGTCGATCGTCAGGGTCGCGGTCCAGCTTCGGCCGCCGTCCTCCGACATGTAGACGCCGCGCTCACCGCCGGGTGACCAGAGCGGACCCTCGGATGCGACCAGCACGACGTCTGGATCTTCCGGGTGAACGAGGATTTTCCCGATATGCTCCGACTGCGGAAGCCCCATGTTCTCCCACGATGCCCCGCCGTCGAGGCTGCGATACACGCCGGTTCCCCATGCGACGTGGCGACCACTGACGTTCTCGCCGGTGCCGACCCAAACGATCTCCGGATTCGATGGAGCCAGCGCAATGTCTGCGATCGAGTAACTCGGCTGATCATCGAATAACGGCGTGAACGTCGTACCCGCGTTCGTAGTCTTCCACACGCCGCCGGACCCGACGCCGACGTACCACGTCGACTTGTCATGCGGATGAACCTCGACATCGGCAATTCGGCCACCTGCGACCGCTGGACCGACTTCGCGCAGGTGGAGTGCGGCGGCGGCCTGCTCGATGGACGCCTGAGCGGTGATGGACGTGGGGATCAGGAGCGCGGCGAGCGCCACGGTCATCGAGAGGCGGTGACTGCGGGAGTCGGGCATGGTGCGACAGGTTCGGGAAATGCGAAGCAACGGCCGGGTATCGTGCGGTCGCTCAAATCGCGGGGCAAGCGGCTTGCCTATCTTCAGATAACCCCTGCGTGTGACGTGGCGACGGTGCGCTGAGCACGGTCTTCGATCCCTTTCCAATTGAGGCTCTGAGTGAAATCCCTTGACGCGCTCCGTGCTCCCGTCTACAGGATGATCGATCCTACGGTGCGATGGATGGCCGCTCGTGGCATCCATCCCAATCTCGTGACCACGTGCGGCTTCTTGTGCGTCGTCGGGGCCGGATATCTCTACCATCTCGACCACGTGCGCTGGGCGGGGGCTCTGGTTCTGCTCGGAGGGATGTGGGACATATTCGACGGTCAGGTCGCTCGCGCCAGTGGGATGGCATCGAAGTTCGGGTCGTTCTATGACTCGACGCTGGACCGGATCAGCGAAATCGTCGTGTTCATGGGCCTCCTGTCGCTCTACAACACCTACGGCCCAGCACTCGCCGATGTCTGGATGATCTACGTGATCTTCGCCGCGATGGCTGGCTCGATCATGGTCAGCTACACACGTGCGCGTGCCGAGGGCCTCGGCCTCGATTGCACGGTCGGGCTGATGCAGCGGCCTGAGCGAGTCGTACTGATCGGAGCGGGGTCGCTGCTGTTTGGGCTCGACTTCGACGGATTCGTCCTGAAGTACGTGATCGTCATCGTCGCGATCCTCACGAATCTGACGGCCGTGCAGCGGATCCTGTGGGTGTGGAGGCACGCTGCGGGTGTTCCGGTGGACGATCCCTCTCTGCGAGGTCAGTAGCGGTTGGGCTAATCCTTCACCCTCGACTCGACGAAGACCGTCTGAGTCGGGTAGGCGAAGTCGATGCCTCGCGCCTCGAAGACCTCGTGAATGCGCAGGAAGACGTCCTGCTTGATGTCCATATGAAGGCCGTAGTCCGCCTCCACGATGATGTAGACCGCCTCGAACAGAATGGCAGAGTCTCCGTAATCGGCGAGATGTGCACGTTCGAAGCGGACTTTGTCCCCACCCTGACTTTCGATCGCGTCCTTGATGATCTCGGGGATCTCGCTGAGCACGCCGTGTGGCGTCTGATACGTGACCCCGATGTTCAGCACGACCCGTCGCTCGTACATGCGACCGTAGTTGCGAATTCGGCTCGAAAGCAGGTCGGTGTTGGAAAACACCACCTGCTCTCCCGACAGACTCCGAATACGCGTGGTCTTCAGGCCGATCGCCTCGACACTGCCCAGGTAGTCGTCGACCGTGACGAAGTCGCCCAGCACGAACGGTTTGTCCAGGACGATGGACAGTGAGGCGAACAGGTCGCCGAGGATGTTCTGAGCTGCCAACGCGACCGCGATGCCCCCGATGCCCAGGCCTGCGACCAGCGCCGTCACGTCGATACCGAAATTCTCGAGGGCGAGGAGAAGGACCAGCGACCAGAGGACCAGCTTGGCCATCACCCCGATGATGTTGACGGTCATCACCTCGGCCGGGTCGTCCGCGGCACGCTCGGCCGAGCGCATTTTCAGCCATTGCGACAGGCCTCCATCGGCCCAGAGACCCGTCTGCACCAGGAGTGCGACGATGGCCAGGGACTGCATGACCTGCCCGACGGTGAGGGGCACGGAGACGACAAGCGACCCTGCAAACGTGGCAACCAGAAAGAGCAGGCCTGGCTTCGTAGCGTTCAGAGCAGCCAGGAGGACGTCGTCCCAGTAGTGCTTCTCCGTAGACGCGGCGTTCAACAGTCGACGAAGACCGCGGAGCGCCACGACTCGGAGGAGTACGAAGCTCACGACGGTCACGCCGAGGGCGAATGCCCACGACTCGACCGCGTTACCGAGAACGACGGTTTCGAGAATGCTCATCGGTTGTCCTGACTCGTCAGACGTCGACGATGCAATGCTTCACAGCCTCGAGCCCATCCGAGCCACACCTCAGCGAATGGCGTCCGCCCCGATGGCCACGAGCCCGGCGCGAACCGCCTGTGCGTCTTCGGAGCCACGCGCACCGCTCGCTGCCATGGCCCCCACGATCTCACCGTTCATCATGATCGGGAGTCCGCCTTCGTAATGGATTCCGCCCGGGATCGAGTCCATCGTTCCGGCCGCGAGCGCCGCGCCGTACGCGCCGGACGTGCCACCCGTCGTGATCACCACGTGAACCTTCCGCATGACGATGTCCGTCGTGCGGGCCGGGGCGTTGTCCATGCGTCGGAGATAGAGAGGGACACCCTCGGCGTCTGCGACGTAGATCGTCAGGTTCCAGCCGTTCGCGCGCGCTTCAGCCTCGGCGGCGTCGACCGCAGCCTGAGCCTGGGCCATCGTCAGCTGAGCTTCGACCTGCATGGGCGAAAGAGCGAGTCCGAGCGCCACCAGCGCGAGAGCAAATCTCAGGAAGGGCGTCTTCATATCAGTCCAGGTCGTTGAGGGGTCGTAACGTTCCGCGAAATATACGGCTCGCTCGACCCGGGTGGGATACATCCGTGAAGCCGGGTCGGTCAGCCGGTGCGATCCTTGCTCAGCCGTTCGACGAGGTCACGATCGGAGCATCCAGACCTCCGATGCCCCAGCTCAGGCAGACGGCCAGCCAGGCGATCGCGAGGACGCCGTGGAACAGGCGGTTCGACGTACGCATCGCGACCAGAAAGGCGGCGCCGAATGCGACGAGCGAGAACAAGTGCAGCACATTCCAGTCCGTGCCGAGGGCTTGGCGCTCGAGCAGTGCGTCGGTGAAATCGACGAACTGAAATGCCAGGGCGAGGAGGAAGAAGCGCCCGCGGTTCTCCTCGAAGTGCGCGCGAAAGTCGACGATCTCGCTACCGCGCACGGGATACAGGAGGGCCGCGAGCAGGTACAGGACGACGGAGTACGCGACAAGCGTCAGAAAGTGGGGCAAGCTCCAGACCCGAACCTCGGTGAGCCCGAAGTTGAACCACCAGACGAGCAGCGTCGTGACGAAGACATTGGCCGTCCAGACGGCGTGGATCCAGTCGACACGCTCCTTCACTCGAGTGTCGAGGATCAGCGAGATACCGCTGAGAAGATGCACGACCGCCAGACCGGTCACCACAGAGATGAAGACGGTCAGGTATTCGTACGGAGTCATATCGAGAGTGCGGGCCGAGTGATGGGGGACAGCCCCGTCACGACCGGTCGACAACTTGCCGGTGCGGACGGCCGACGGACGCTACCACGCACGTCGAGTCGGCAACCCACAGGGACACTATGCGGTGGAATCGTCCCGGAACAGACTCCAGCAGCTGGGTCGCGGATAGCCTCGAGCGAGCCTAGCGCGTACCTATCAGGCTTCGGTCTGCACGACCCGAGATTCAGGGAATCCGACATGATGCTCTCATCCCGTGCCGCTCGCGTGGCTCAACTCGTCCTGCTGGTTCTGCTCGCCTCGACGCTTGCCTGTGCCAGCGAGCCCGGACCTCCGACAGATGGCCCCTTCGATGTCCTCATAACGAACGCACGGGTCGTGGACGGTGCGGGTAATCCATGGTTCCGGGCAGACGTCGGAATACGGGGTGACCGCATCGCCGCCGTGGGCGCGCTCTCCGATCAGCCGGCGCATCGAACGATCGATGCGGCCGATCGGGTGATCAGCCCGGGCTTCGTCGACATGATGGGACAGTCTACGACGGTCCTTCTGACCGATCCGCCGAGTGCAGAGTCGAAGCTCCGGCAGGGAATCACGACGTATCTCTCCGGGGAAGGGGGCTCGCCTGCTCCCAGAGCCGCCGAGGCCTCTCCGGTGGATGTGCAGGGCACCCAACATCAGTGGCAGACCTACGGGGAGTACTTCGCGCTACTCGAGCGCTACGGCATCCCGATCAACGTCGTGCACGACGTGGGGCTGACCCAGGTGCGTCGTGTGGTCCTCGGCGACGAGGATGTCCAGCCGACACCCGAGCAGCTGGAGGAGATGAAGTCGCTGGTCCGGCAGGCGATGGAGGACGGTGCGGTTGGGACCTCGACCTCCCTGATCTACCCGCCGGCGATCTACGCGAGCACGGACGAGCTCATCGAGCTGACTCGTGTCGCGGGCGAGTTCGGCGGTGTCTACTTCACGCACATGCGCAACGAGAGCCACGCCGTGCTCGATGCGATCCGGGAAGCGATCGCCGTCGGGTCCGGTGCCGGCGTGCCCGTGCATATCTATCACCTCAAGGCTGCCGGGCAGGAGAACTGGCCGCTCATGGCGGAGGCGCTCGCGCTCATCGACTCGGCACGCGCCGAAGGCATGGATGTCACGGCCGACATCTATCCCTACGTGCGTAACGGGATCGGTCTCGGTTCATTCCTGCATCCGCGGCACTATGCGGCGGGCACCCGCCCGTTTCTCGAAACGCTCGGTGACCCGGCGATGCGCGCGGAACTTCGTCGCGAGGTCGAGACGACCTCAGACTGGGAGAACTGGTATCGGCACGTGGGCATGAACTGGGACAACGTGCTGATCGTGTCCGCACCGGATGCCGTCGACGCGGCCGTGATCAACCGTTCGATCACGGAGGCCGCCGAGGTCCTCGGCACGGATCCGTGGAACGCCTTCTTCGACCTCGTGCAGGCAGGTGGAGTGAGCGTGAATCCGCAGAGCATGAACGAGGAGCAGAAGTGGCTCGCGCTCGAGGCCGAGTACGTCATGATCGATACAGACGCATCCCCGGTGAACCCGGAAAGCACGGACAGCTCCCATCCGAGGGCATTCGGAGCCTTCCCGCGTGTGATCGCCAGGTATGTCAGGCAGGACAGCGTGCTCAGTCTCGAGGATGCCGTGCGGAGGATGTCCTCCATGGCGGCGCAGCGGCTCGGATTACACGACCGTGGCTTCGTCACACCCGGGATGGCCGCCGACCTGGTGGTGTTCGACCCGGAGCAGATCCGCGACATGGCGGAGTTCGGAGCCAACGCGATGAGGTACGCGGAAGGGGTCGACTACCTTTTCGTGAACGGCACCCTCGTGATCGATGACGGGGAGCTGATGGATGTCGCGCCTGGTCGGGTGCTCCGGCGAGGGGGCTTCTGATGATGCGCACACGGTGTCTGTCGCTCCTCATGCTGCCGCTGCTCGGATGCGGGGCTGAGGGGCCATCGGCTGGTGCCGACGGCCCCGTCCATCCCGGTGTGGACGCGGTCTTCGCCGACCTCGACCGGGACGATGCACCGGGGGCCGCGGTGGGCGTGCTTCTCGACGGCGACGTGGTGCACCGAGCCGGCTACGGGATCGCCAACATGGATCACGGCATCCCGATCACACCGGAAACGGTGTTCGACATCGCGTCGATTTCGAAGCAGTTCGGCGCGATGGCGGCGCTCCTCCTCGAAGGGGAGGGCCGTCTCGACTTCGACGCCGATGCAGGCGCGTACGTGTCGGAACTACCCGACTTCGGGTCGACGATCACACCACGCCATCTCGTGCACCACACCAGCGGGATTCGGGACTGGCCGCACTCGATGATGCTCGGCGGCGTGACGTACACGGACGTCATCTCGTTCGAGCAGATTCTCCGCATGCTGTACCAACAGGAGGACCTCGATTTCCCGCCGGGGTCCGAGTACTCCTACTCGAACACCGGCTACAACCTCCTGGCACGCATCATCGAGGTGCAGTCCGGCGAGACGTTTCGAGCGTATACGGATGCCCGGATTTTCGAGCCGCTCGGCATGGCGAGCACGCACTTTTCCGACGACTACCTGGAGATCGTTCCGGGTCGTGCGGAGTCGTACGCACCGACGGATGACGGCACATATCGCCGAGTCGTGAACCAGCTCACGGCGCTGGCGTCGAGCTCGCTCAACACGTCGATGGACGACTTCCTGGTCTGGATGAAGAACTACGAGACGGCTGAAGTGGGCGGGGCGGCCATGCTGGAGCGCATGCTGGAGCGCGGCGTCCTGAACGACGGTGAATCGCTGAACTACGCGTACGGCCTGAGTGTGGGCGACTACCGTGGCCTTCCGACGTTTGGACACGGGGGCAGCTGGGCCGGCTATCGAACGAACTTCGTACGCTTCCCAGAGCAGAACCTTTCCGTCGCGGTGTTCTGCAACGTCTCGAACTGTGACCCGGCCGGCCGCGCCCGCCGGGTGGCCGAGGTCTTCCTTGAGGATCAGATGGGGCCTGCCCCCGATGGACCGCCCGAAGCCCCCGATCCGGAACCGGCTCACCTGACCGCAGAGCAACTCCGCGCCTTCGAGGGTTGGTACCGAAGCACCGAGCTCGACTCGAGCTACGAGATCGTCTCCATCGACGGGGCGCTCGTCGCCCATCACTGGCGTAATGCACCTGCAACGCTGACTCCCTCGGGCGAGGATCACTTCATCGGAGATCGGGGGTGGCTGCCTCGGGTGAGGTTCACCCGCGACGCATCCGGTCGACTGACGGGCTTCACCGCCTCCGGCAGTCGTGTTCGGGACATGGTCTTCGAGCGGCAGCGGTCCGAGTGAGTCGGGATGA